>Ga0335075_10001578_pt1 | contig 37401 bp, 27 predicted proteins | sample Lox_Sample_24_FD_206723 | JGI IMG/M metagenome (GOLD analysis project Ga0335075, IMG submission 206723) | Soil microbial communities from Loxahatchee National Wildlife Refuge, Florida, United States - Lox_Sample_2.4 | ecosystem: Environmental > Terrestrial > Soil > Wetlands | place: USA... | reverse complement strand
ATGCCCGGCATAACGCTCCACCCGGGTGACCACGGGGCGAACCGGCGGCAGGTCTATCTTGTCATAGCGGCCGTGCAGCCGCTGGTCGGCATCGGTCAGTGCCGCCCTACAATGCGCACAGACCAGGGCCTTGGCGGTGACCGTTTCGTCCGGATCGCAGGCGAGCGGACGGCCGCCGCCCTTGCGGCCCAGGCTGCCTTTGCGCGGGCCGGTGCGCTCGGTCTTCTCGGGTCGGTTTGGCTTCTGGCCCTTCGACGGCGGCAGGCTGGAGTTGTCCGGGGTCTTCGCCGGCCTGCCGAGCTGTGCCTCAAGTTCCGCAACGCGCGCCGTCAGAGCCCGCACCTGATCCCACAGCAGCAGGATCAGCGCGTCCTTCTCGGTGTGGCTCAGTTGGCTGAGGTCGGGGAGCTCGGTTACCCGCCGGTTAGAATCGGGCCGCCCGTGACCATGTCAAGAACTTTCCGACGATCTGTCACCCGATGCTAGCGCCTGCCCCAAAGCGAGACGGAGTGGGGATGAGCAGAAACGCGGCACGTCGCGGCATTGATGCCTACCAGGCAATTCGCGACGCACTTCGCGGCGGTGCTGTGCCTCAGGCGGGTTGAGCAGATACAAATACGGGGCCGCGTTAGCGACCCCGCCCGCCGCTTTGAGCGGCGCACCGCCTAAAGCCCCCGGCTCTGCCGGGGGATATTTACTCGTTCGTAAATCCGATGGCGAGAAGCTGCTGCTCCCGGCGTGGATGACGTTTCCCGCAGCGAGCGTGGTCAAAATGGCATCCTCTCACCGAACGGCTGGTTGGCGGTGATCATCAGCGAGCGGTGCTCGTAGCGGGCGGCGATAAGTTCGAACAGCACGCTGGTCTCGGCTTGGTCCTTGCTGACGTAAGAGAGGTCATCGAGGGTTGGTGGCAAGTGACCACCAACCAGGTCGAAGCGGTCGAGTTTGGCGATGGCTGGTGCCAGTTGCAGCGCCTGCCGCTCCGCCTGGAGCCGTTGCACCATGTCAGTGGTGCGCATGAACAGCACGCGGTAGCCATTCTCGATCAGCGCCCGGCCGAGCGCGGCGGCAACGTGACTCTTGCCGCTGCCGGGAGGGCCGAAGAGCAACAGGTTGGCGCCCTTGCCGAGCCAAGTGTCGCCGGAGGCAAGCGCCACGGCGTGAGCCTTGCTGAGCACCGGCACGGCATTGAAGTCGAAGCTGTCGAGCGTTTTGCCTGCCGGCAGGCGGGATTCCGCAAGATGGCGCTCGATTCGGCGCCTGGCACGCTCGGCCACTTCAAGTTCAGCGAGTGCCGAGAGGAAGCGTATGGCAGGCAGCCCTCCTTGTCAGACCGGGCGGCGATGTCCTGCCACAGCCGACTGATGGCGGGCAGCCGCAGCTCGTGCAGCAGCAGCGGCAGCCGTCTTGCTCATGCCGAGACCTCCACGGCATCGCTGCTCAGCAGTGCGTCGTAGGCGATCGCCGACGGCAAGGTGACGGTGACGTGCGGCGAGGTCGCGCTGGCCGGGGCGAACCGTGCCTCCAGGGCGTCGAGGTCGGGCAGCTTTCCGCTGCCGAGGATCGCGTCCAGCTCGGCTGCCAATTCCGCCTCACAACAACGCTCGTGCGCCAGCGCGAGCAACCGGACCATGATCCGGCAAGCGATGCGTGGCGACTCGGCGACGATCAGCGCGTCCCAGGTGTTGCGGAACGCCGCGCGGGGGTAGAGCTGATCGCGGTAGACCAGATGGTGCAAGGCGTGCGGCTTGCGGCGCAGTGCGTGGATGACATGCCGATAGTCGACGACATGGACGGTGCGGCCGCGCATGGCGCGGCCCTGGGGGGGCGCGGCCGCGCCGCAAGGTCAGCACCGGCTCGCTGCCGCGCAAGCATTCGATCCGGTCATCATATATACGTATCCGCAGACGATGGCCGATCAGACGCGAGGGAACGGTGTAGAACACGCGGCGAAGCAGGAAGCCGCCGCTGCGAGTGACGGTGACGAGATCCTGCTCGAAGTCAGAGGTGCGGCGCGGCGGCAGTGCCTTGAGCAGGGGCCGCTCGACCTCCAGTTCGCGGCGGCTGTCAGCATTGGCACGACCGACGATCTCAGCAACGAACCGGCGGTAGAGTGGCAGATCGGCGAAGTCGCTGCTGCCGCGCAGCAGCAGCGCCTGCTCCAGGGCCTGCTTGGGATGGCCATGACTGGCCTCAATGGCGCCGTTCTCGTGCGCGACACCAGTGTTATTGCGGGTGGCGATCATGCCGTAATGCGTACAAAGAGCTTCGTAGCGCTCGGTCTGATCCCGGGTGGCATCGCGATCAAGATTGCGGAACGCCGCCGAAAGGCTGTCGCTGCGATGTTCGTGTGGCGCACCGCCGAGCGCCCACAGGGCATTCTGCAGTCCCTCAGCCAGGGCAACGAAGCTTTCACCGCCGAGCACCACTTCAGCATGCTGCCAGCCGGAGAACGCCAGCCGGAAGTGATAGAGCCTGTGGGCCAGGCCGATGCCGGCGATGGTGACGCCGAGCGGGTTGGCGTCGGTGAAGTCCGACAGACTCTGCTGTTCTGGCGGGTGCACCTGACGGAAGATCACGTCGCGTTCCGGCCCGTGCATCGCCTGCCAGATATGCACCCGGCGCTCCAGGGTGCGGCGGGTCGCGGCGGGGAAATCGCGATGCCGACGCAACATCTCGCCCATGATGCTGATCGGACGCAGCCCGGCGCCGCTTCCAGCAGCGGGACGATCTCGCTGTCCCAGATTGTTGGCAGCGGGTCCGATATTATGGAGCAACCGCCACCAGAAGCCGGGATTTCTCCTGGATATTAGCAGGTCGGTACGTGTCCTGCGCTTGAGAGATGGCTGGGACTGCAAGGCCTTGTTTTGACGTTCTGAATCGCGGTGCCGGTGGTGGTGGTTCCATAATATCGCAAGTTCGCGGTAGCTTATGGGGAATTGGAGATACCAACGCGCGTCCCAGAGGATCACCTCAGCAGTGAATTGTCGCCCTTTGAACTGCTCGTCCCGATCCCTCATTGCCGTCCTCACTTGGTCTCCAACCGCACCGATCCTATCCCAGGGGCAGCAGCGCTTATACCTTGCAACAGAACCATCCAAGCTACACGCTCATTCCCGAGCATTGAACAGACGCCAAGTCTGGCGCAAAGCTGTCGCCGCCCCCAGTTCTGCGGCAGTCCCATTGGGCAATGGGAGGCCTGGATTAAACCAAAGGATAGGATTTCCCCTTCCCCATTAATGCTCATGTCTTCATTCAATTCCGGACAGGACATGATGCCAGGCCGTGACCTGGCTGCATTCGATCGGTCTGCAAGACGACCCATCGACGCCCGCGCGGCCAGGCTCAGCCAGATGAAGCCAGACAGGTCGTGTCGCCGCCTGACCTGATCAGCGGACTCGGTCCGTACTATAAATAAGAACGGGAGACCCACGATGTACACTGTCGCCGACCAGTTCGCCGAGACCCTCGCCATTGCAGGCGTCAGGCGGATCTACGGTATCGTGGGCGACAGCCTCAATGGCCTTACCGACGCCATACGACGCCAAGGCAAGATGCAATGGCTGCATGTTCGGCATGAGGAGGTCGCTGCCTTCGCCGCCGGTGCCGAGGCACACCTGACCGGCGACCTGGCGGTTTGTGCGGGAAGCTGCGGGCCTGGCAATCTGCATCTCATCAACGGGTTGTTCGACTGTCATCGTTCGCGCGTGCCGGTGCTTGGCATTGCGGCGCAGATTCCTTCAGGGGAGATCGGCGCCGGCTACTTCCAGGAAACCCATCCACAGACGCTGTTCAAGGAGTGCAGCCACTATTGTGAACTGATTTCCGGCGTCAACCAGATGCCACGGGTGCTCGAGGTCGCGATTCGCGAAGCACTGGGCAAACGCGGCGTATCGGTTGTGGTGATTCCCGGCGACGTTGCGCTGCAGCCGGCAGCGCCGGCCGCACCGTTGAAGCCGGCAGGGCTGATACCGCCCGCCCCGGTGGTGGTGCCGGCGAAGCCGGATCTCGATAAACTGGCGGCGCTGCTGAGCGGCCAGCACCGGGTGACGCTGCTGTGCGGTTCCGGCTGTGCCGGCGCACACCAGGAGCTGCTTGCTCTTGGCGAGCGTCTGAAGGCGCCGATGGTGCACACGATGCGCGGCAAGGAACATCTTGAATGGGACAACCCCTATGACGTGGGCATGACCGGACTGATCGGCTTTGCCTCCGGCTACTACGCGATGCTCGACTGCGATGTCCTGCTGATGCTCGGGACAGACTTTCCATACCAGCAATTCTATCCGCAGGGCAGCGGCGTGCGGATTGCCCAGGTCGATATCCGCGCGGAGCAGATTGGCCGCCGCGCTTCAGTCGATCTCGCTGTGGTGGGAGATGTGCGCGCGACCATCCAGGCGCTGCTGCCATTGCTCGACCAGGAACGTGACGACACACACCTGACTCATGCACAACACCACTATTCCCTGGCGCGCAAGGGACTGGACGAACTGGCGAGCGGCAAGTCCGGCCGGCGGCCAATCCATCCGCAGCAGATCGCCAAGGCGATCAGCGACCAGGCCACCCCCGATGCCGTGTTCACCTGCGATGTCGGATTGCCGACCGTGTGGGCCGCCCGCTACCTGGCGATGAACGGCAAGCGGCGGTTGCTGGGCTCGTTCTGGCATGGCTCGATGGCCAATGCGATGGCGCAGGCCATTGGCGCGCAGGCAGCGAGCCCGGGACGGCAGGTGATTTCGCTGTCCGGCGACGGCGGATTCACAATGCTGATGGGTGACTTGCTCAGCCTGAAGCAGCTCGGACTGCCGGTGAAAGTCGTCGTGTTCAACAACGGCGCGCTCGGATTCATCGAGCTGGAGCAGAAGTCGACCGGCTTCCTTGATTTCGGTACCGAGCTCAACAATCCGAACTTCGCCGCCATGGCGGAAGTTGTCGGTATCCGCGGCATTCGCCTGGAAGATCCGTCCGAGGTCGACGATGGAATCGCCACGGCGCTCGCGCATGACGGTCCGGTTGTGATCGACGCCGTCGTTAACAGAACAGAACTTGCGATGCCGCCGTCTGTTACCGTGGAGATGGCGAAGGGGTTCTCGCTCTACATGGTGAGGGCGATTATGAACGGCCGTGCGGATGAGATCGTCGATCTGGCAAAAACTAACCTCTGGCGCTGAAGGAAGCGTGCAATGGACCCCACGGCACTTCTCCTGTCACGGCTTCAGTTCGCGTTCACGATTTCGTTTCACATCATCTTTCCATCCTTCACGATCGGCCTTGCGGCCTGGCTGACGGTGCTGGAGGCGCTGCATCTCTGGACAAGGCGGCCGGCGTATCGCCTGGTGTTCGAGTTCTGGTTGAAGATCTTCGGGATAGCCTTCGGGCTCGGCGTCGTCTCCGGCATCGTGATGGCGTTCCAGTTCGGTTCCAACTGGAGCGTGCTGGCGCGTATGTCCGGGCCGATCCAGGGGCCGCTGCTTGCCTATGAAACCTTCACCGCCTTCGCACTGGAAGCCAGCTTCTTTGGCGTTCTGCTGTTCGGTCGCCCCCGGGTGCGCCCGTGGTTCTATCTGTTCTCGACCGCAATGGTCGCGTTTGGCACCACGTTGTCGGCCTTCTGGATCATGGTCAACAACAGTTGGATGCAGGTGCCGGTCGGTTACGTCGTTCGAAATGGTCAGTTTGTTCCGGACGACTGGGCCACGATCCTGTTCAGTCCGGTGCTGTGGGCGCGCTTTCCGCACATGCTGTTTGCGTCGTACCTCACCGGCGCCTTCTGTGTCGCCGCGACCGGGGCGTGGTACCTGCTGCGCCGGGTGTTTACCGCCGAGGCACGCATCATGCTGCATATGGGCCTTGGCCTTGCGGCCGTGCTGGTGCCCGTGCAGCTCATCTTCGGACATCTTTGCGGCGAATATGTCGATCACCACCAGCCCTCGAAGATGGCAGCGATCGAGGCCCGCTGGCACAACCAGCAACCCGCTTCCGAGGTGTTGTTCGCGTGGCCGGATGTGGCGAAGCGGCAAAACCTGTTCGCGATCACGCTGCCGCCGCCATTCGGGAGCCTGATCGACTCGGACAGCCTCTCGGCGCCAGAGGCGGGGCTGGACAGCATCCCGCCGCAGAATTGGCCACCGGTGCTGATCCCATTCTTCACCTTCCGCATCATGGTCGGCTGCGGTGTGGCGATGCTGCTGATCGCCTGGATTGGCACCTGGCTGGGTCGCAAACATCGCCTGGAACAGAGCAGGCTGATGCTGTGGGCGACGTTTCTTAGCTTTCCTTTGCCCTATATTGCGATTTTGACGGGCTGGTACACCGCCGAGGTCGGACGCCAGCCTTGGGTGGTCTATGGCGTGCTGAGAACGGCCGACGCGATGACGCCGTTTCTGACGGCGCCGGCCGCCCTGGTGTCCCTGCTGGTTTTCTGCACCGTTTACGCTTTCATCTTCATCTTCGGGGTCTTCTATATTCACAAGCTTCTGCGTACCGGACCGGTGGGGCCGCTGATACTGCCACCCGCCGGCGCCGTTCCGAACCGCCCGATGTCGGTCGTCAACAACCTGGCAGATTCCCAGCAACTCTCCGCGGGAGAATAGCGATGGTCACGTTCTGGGTAGCCGTCCTGATCATCAGCATGCTGCTTTATGTATTGCTCGACGGATTCGACCTCGGCATTGGTATTCTGTTCGGCCTGACACGGGTCGAAATCAAACGAGCAATCATGATGAGTGCGATCTCGCCGATCTGGGACGGCAACGAGACCTGGCTGGTGGTGGCCGGGGTGGTCCTCTGGGCCGCGTTTCCCGTCGTTTATGCGGCGCTGTTCTCGGCGTTCTATCTGCCGCTGCTGGTGATGCTGGCGGGCCTGATCCTACGCGGCGTGGCCTTCGAATATCGTCACAAGGCAGAACGGATGCGCTGGGTGTGGGATGTCGGGTTTGCCGGAGGATCGCTCGTCGCGACGTTCATTCAGGGACTGATGGTGGGAGCATTGGTCGAGGGCCTGCCGATCGCGAACGGACAATATACCGGCGGAATATTCGGCTGGCTCAGCCCGTTTGCCGTGCTCTGCGGCATCGGGCTGTGCTTCGGTTACACCCTGCTCGGCGCCTGCTGGCTGGTCAACAAATGCGAGGGCGAAGTCCGCGATACGGCGTATCGCCAGATTCCATACCTGGCGATCGGTCTGCTCGTTTTCCTGGTCGTCGTATTCGCCTTCGCATTGTTCGAAGATTTGCCGGTGCTGAGAAGATGGGTCGACCGGCCCTATCTGTTCGTATTTCCCGCGATCGGCATCGTTGCGGCGTTGTTGGCAGCCAACAGCGTTCGCCGCCGCCACGACAGCGTACCGTTCTTCATGGTCTCGCTGATTTTCGCGGCCGCCTTCGCGACGCTGGCATTGTCGTTCTGGCCCTACATGATCCCATTTTCGGTCACGATCAAAGACGCCGCATCGCCGCATTCCACTCTCGCGTTCCTGTTCTGGTTCGCGGGCATCATCGTGTTCCCGCTGATGCTCATCTACACTGCGATCAACCTGACCGTGTTCAAGGGCAAGGTCTCCGCATCGGAGCAGCACTATTAAAACGGGCAGGCGGCCATGGTTCCCCCCGATATACGGACAAACGTTTCGACACGCCACGCGAACCGAACAAGGAGAGCAGCCTATGAAAGGCGCCGATCTACTGGTAGCGGCACTGGAGAATGAGGGCGTCAGGCAAATCTTCGGCGTCCCTGGCGAGGAAAATCTCGACGTTGTCGAAGCGCTGCGCCGCTCCTCGATCAAGCTGGTGCTGACCCGCCACGAGCAGGCGGCGGCGTTCATGGCAGCGACGCATGGCCGGCTGACCGGCGAGGCCGGAGTCTGCCTCTCAACGCTTGGTCCGGGAGCGCTCAACTTCGCGACGGGTGCCGCGTATGCCTTGCTCGGCGCGATGCCCATGGTCATGATCACCGGGCAGAAAGGTATTCTGAGCCGCAGGCAGGCGCGCTTTCAGGTCGTGGACGTCGTCTCGACCATGGCGCCGCTCACCAAGATGGCGCATCAGATCGTCAGCCCGACAACCATCCCGTCGATCGTGCGGGAAGCATTCCGTGTTGCCCAGCAGGAGAGGCCCGGCCCGGTCCATCTTGAACTGCCGGAGGATATCGCCGGAGAGAAAGCGCTCGCGATCTCGCCGGTGCCACGCCACAGCGTGACACCACCGGTTGCGCCTCCTGCCGCGCTGGACCAGGCGTTCGAACTGATCCGGCAGGCGGAGCGTCCGCTGGTGATGTTGGGCGCGGCAGCAAGCCGCCCGCGTCTGGCGGACGCCTTGTCGGATTTCGTGCGGCGCTTGCAAATCCCGTTCTTCAACACGCAGATGGGCAAGGGCGCGGTTGCCGGCGGATCCGGCTTGTACATGGGGACAGCCGCGCTGTCCGAACGGGACTATGTTCATCAGGCGATCGATCGCGCCGACCTGATCATTTCCATCGGCCACGATACGGTGGAGAAGCCGCCGTTTCTGATGGGTCCGGTTGGACCGAAGGTTCTGCATATCGGCTATCTGCCTGCCACGGTCGAGGAAGTGTATTTCCCGCATGCGGAGCTGATCGGCGATGTCGGACCAACTCTCAAACTGCTGGCGGACCGTCTTGAAGGAAAGCTGCCCAGGGCGGGCGCTCTCTTGCCGCTGCGTGAGCCCATTCTCGCGCGGATCGGCGATCGGGCAACGGAAAGCCGCTATCCGCTGACACCGCAGCGCATCGTGCACGACGTGCGGCAGGTGATGCCGGAAGACGGCATCGTGTGTCTCGACAACGGCATGTACAAGATCTGGTTCGCCCGCAACTATCGCACCCGGGTCGCGAACACGCTATTGCTCGATAATGCTCTCGCAACGATGGGGGCCGGGCTGCCGTCTGCCGTCATGGCCGCGATGCTGTATCCGAACCGGCGTGTCCTGGCGGTGTGCGGTGATGGCGGGTTCATGATGAACTCGCAGGAAATGGAGACCGCAACGCGTCTCGGGTTGAATCTCGTCGTGCTGGTCCTGCAGGACAACGCCTATGGGATGATCCGCTGGAAGCAGGCGGTGGACGGCTTCACCGATTTCGGCACGACGTTCGGCGATCCCGACTTCGTCGCTTACGCCAATGCCTACGGCGCGCAAGGCAGCCGGGTGGCGAGTGCCGACGGTCTGGCACCGACGCTCGAAGCCGCCTTTGCCGGCGGTGGCGTCCATCTTGTCTGCGTGCCGGTCGACTATTTGGAGAACACGCGCGTCCTGGTGGACGAATTGCGTGCCCATGCGGTGGAAGGGGCGCATGCATGATCGAGGTCGTTCAGGCTTTCGATCGGGCGCTGATCGCGCGGCTCGACAGCGACGATGCGGCGACGCTTAGCGGCGTTTAACATGTTCTAACTTTATTTGGAACCGGGGCGGAGTCATGAATCGGAAGTCGAGCAGGTTCAGCAAAGAGCAGCCTGCGTTGCTTCTACAGGAGGCATGCCGATGTCCACGGATCACGCCGAGTATTTAGAGCACTTGCCTTGGCCAAAGGACCTGTTCGGCCAGTCGGCGTCCATCGCCGAGTTGCTGGCCGAAGATGCGCAACTGCGGGAGCAGGGCGTCGAGAATCCGGATGGAATGTGCGCGTGGGAATGTCTCAAAGCGTATAACAATAACGTGATGCAGATGCCGGGGAACAGTTATGGCCGTGGCTTCCATATGCTGCGCTTCAGTCCGGAAGCGTATAAGGGAAATTGGAACCGCGAGCGGATGTGGAAACCCGAGAATGCCTTGTGATCCAGCGCAAGGCTACCCGGTCGATCGTCCAGATCAGTACTTCGAGCCGAATGCTCGCACTATGTACAAACTACCAACGCGGTGCCGCTGCTCCGCCACCTGACCGAACGCGCGTTGATCCACCCAAATGGAGACCAACATGACCGGATCCACAATGCGGAAACCCACGGGGTATGAGCTTCTTCACGACCCCCGCCTCAACAAGGGAACAGCCTTCACCGAGGCAGAGCGGCACGAATATGGGCTCGAAGGGCTGCTGCCAGCCGCGGTGACCACGATGGACGTGCAGGTTGCGCGCAGGCGGGTCGAGATCGCCAATCTTGGGGACGATCTGCAAAAGTACCTGGTGCTGTCCGACCTTCAGGCACGCAACGAAAGGCTGTTCTACGCCGTCTTGATGTCGGACCCGGCGACCTATATGCCGCTCGTCTATACCCCGACGGTCGGCGAGGCCTGCCAGAAATTCGGCCATATCTTCCGGTCTGCGCGCGGCATGTATTTGCCGATCAGCGCCAAGGGCCGCCTGCAACAGATTCTGCGCAACTGGCCGGAGACGGACGTACGCTTCATCGTGGTCACCGATGGCGAGCGCATTCTGGGGCTCGGCGATCTGGGTGCCGGCGGGATGGGCATACCGCTTGGCAAGCTCGCGCTCTACACCGCGTGTGCCGGCGTTCCGCCGCAATACTGCCTGCCGATCGTCCTGGATGTCGGCACGAACAACCACAACCTGCTCGATGATCCACTCTATCTCGGGCTGCACCAGGAGCGTGTCCGCGGCGCCGAATATATGTCCTTTGTCGACGAATTCGTCTCGGCAGTGCAAACGCTCTATCCGAAATGCTGCATCCAATGGGAGGACTTCGCGAACTTCAACGCGGTTCCCATCCTGGCGCGCTATCGCGACCACACTTGCACCTTCAACGACGATATCCAGGGCACCGCCGGCATAGCGTTGGCCGGCATGTATTCAGCATTGCGCATCACCAAGAAGAAACTCAGCGATCAGCGATTCCTGTTCCTCGGCGGCGGATCGGCCGGGGCAGGTATCGCGGAACTCATCAGCATGGCCATGACGACGGAAGGCATGGACATCAGCGAAGCGAGAAGCCGCAACGCTCTGTTCGATATCAACGGCCTGCTGGTGAAGTCCCGCACCGATCTGGCCGACTTCCAGAAGCCGTTTGCCCAGGACCATGCGCCGGTCTCAACCTTTGTCGAAGCGGTCAAGGCGCTTCGGCCCACCGGCATCATCGGTGTCAGTGCTGTTCCGAAACTGTTCAATCGCGAGGTGATCACGGCGATGGCCGAGATCAACGAACGGCCGATCATCTTCCCCTATTCCAATCCGACATCGCGCAGCGAATGTACGGCAGAGGAAGCGTATCGCTGGTCCGATGGCCGGGCGGTGTTTGCCAGCGGCAGCCCGTTCCCGCCCGTCGAGTTCAACGGCCGGCACCTCGTGCCTGGCCAGGGCAACAACGTTTACATCTTCCCCGCCATGGGCATGGCGGTGTTTGCCACCGAGGCAAAGCGGGTGACCGAGGAAATGTTCATCGTCGCCGCGCAAGCGGTCGCCGAGCAAGTCAGCGAGGACAACCTCGCAACAGGCCTGATCTATCCGCCGCAGAGCCGCATCCTCGAAGCATCGCTGCATGTCGCCGAACGGATTGCCGCCTATATCTTCGACCACGACCTGGCGCGGGTTCCGCGGCCGCGTGACGTGGGCGCGCTGGTTCGCGCTCGTGCCTATCGCCCAGCGTACACGGGCTGAAGCAACATGGCGAACGTTCTGCACCGCGAGGCGGATCATTCCCTGATGGCGGCTGAGCCGCCCCAGAAGACATCGGCGGCCCCGGAAGCAACACGCGCCGGGGATGCGCCGCTGCATCGGATCGTGGTGGTCGGCGGCGGCGCCGGCGGGCTGGAACTTGTCACCCGCCTCGGCAATCGCCTCGGCCGGCGCGGGAGGGCGGGCGTCACGTTGGTTGAATATGCCCGGACCCATATCTGGAAGCCACTGTTGCACGGCGTCGCGGCGGGCAGCATCGATCCCGAGGCGTACGAGGTGAACTACCTCGCCCAGGCACATTGGCACGGGTTCCGCTATCGCCTCGGCGAGATGATCGGGTTGGATCGCACCAGAAAGGAAGTACATGTCGCCGCCACCTTCGATGACGAAGGGCGCGAGGTCACGCCACCACGCTCGGTTGGTTACGACACGCTGGTGATCGCGATCGGCAGCATCACCAATGATTTCGGCGCGCCGGGCGTCGCCAAATATGCGGTGCCGCTGGAGACGCTGGCACAGGCGCAACGCTTCAACCGGCGCCTGATCAACGCCTGCCTGCGCGCGCAGACGCAGGCAGGCCCGGTGCGCCCCGGCCAGCTCCATGTCGCGATCGTTGGTGCCGGTGCCACCGGCACTGAACTGGCCGCCGAGCTGCATCGCACGATCCGCGAAGTGGTCGCCTACGGCCTCGATCGCATCGACCCGCAACGCGACATCCACATCGTTCTGATCGAGGCGGCACCGCGCATCCTGGGCGGCCTGCCGGAACGCATTTCAGAGGCGACCCACCGCTTGCTCGACGAAATGGGCGTCGAGGTCCGTACCAACGCCAAGGTAACGGAAGTGACTGCGGAAGGCCTCACACTGGCGGACGGTTCGTTCATCGCCTCCGAACTGGTCGTATGGGCGGCAGGCGTCAAAGCACCGCAGTTGCTGGCACAGCTCGACGGGCTGGAGATCAATCGCATCAATCAGCTCGTGGTGGATCAAACGTTGCAGACGACCCGCGACCCCAACGTCTTTGCCATCGGCGACTGCGCGGCCTGTCCACGCCCCGGCTCGCCCGCACCGGTACCGCCGAGGGCACAGGCAGCGCATCAGGAAGCGTCCCACATGGTCCGTCAGATCCAGCGCCGGCTGCGCGGTCAAAAGCTGCTGCCCTACACGTACCGGGATTTCGGCTCCCTGGTCTCGCTCGGCAAATGGAGCACGGTCGGAAACCTGATGGGCTTCTTGTTCGGCCGCAGCTTCTTCGTCGCGGGCGTGTTTGCCCAGATCATGTACCGCTCGCTGCGCATCATGCACGACCAGGCGCTGGGCGGCACGTCGCGGGCCATACTTGGCATCTTTGTCCGCAGTTTGGCACGCCACACCGGCCCACAGGTGAAGTTGCACTGAGGCATAGCCATCCTGGCGAAAATTGAACGGTGCAGGCGATGTCGAATTCCGCGTCCCCCTCTATCGTCGATGACCATCGGATCAGAGACATAACGCCGCATGATCTTGCCCCTGCACGGTGGCGGGCAGAAGCCGTTTTTGGAGCGGTCATCGTCGTGGTGGGCGTCACTGCAGGGCTGGGCGGCATGCTGCTGGCGCTTCTGCTGCACGCGATCCAGCACATCGCTTACGGCTACGATCTCGGCGCCTTCGTCACGCCGGAAAGCTTTCTGCAAGGCGTTACCGCCGCGTCACCTACGCGCCGCGTGATTGCACTGACGCTGTGCGGTGCCGTCGCGGGCATTGGCTGGTGGGCTGTCTATCGCTTCGGCCGCCGGTTGGTCAGCATCAAGGCGGCGGTCGGTGAAGACGCACCCGGGCCCAGGATGCCCGTGCTTACCACCACAGCGCATGCCTTGCTCCAGATCATAACGGTCGCGCTCGGCTCGCCGCTCGGCCGCGAGGTCGCGCCGCGCGAGATCGGGGCAATGCAGGCAACCTGGCTTTCTTATTGGGCCGGCTTGTCATCCGAAGACACGCGCATCGCGATCGCCTGCGGTGCCGGCGCGGGGCTTGCCGCCGTGTACAACGTCCCGCTCGGCGGCGCCATGTTCGTGCTCGAGGTCCTGTTGAACACGACGACGCCAAAAGCAGTGGCCGCGGCGATTGCGACGTCGGTCATCGCATCAACCATCGCCTGGATCGGCCTGGGCGACGTTACCCAGTACGTGGTGCCGCCGCTGCAGATCAGCCCGTCATTGGTCGCTGCCGCGATCGTTGCGGGTCCGGTATTCGGGCTGGCAGCTTACGGATTCAGGATCATCACGCGTCTGGCAACCAGCCATGTGGTGCATTCGTGGAAGATGGTGCCCAGGTGCCTGGCGATATTCCTGGCCATCGGCCTGATCGCAACCCTGTTCCCGCAATTGCCCGGAAACGGCAAGGGGCCGTCGCAGCTTGGATTCGGTGGCGATCTTGGCGCCGGCCTGGCCGTAGATCTGCTGATCCTCAAATTGGTCGCGGTCGCCGCGGCCCTGCGTGTCGGCGCGGCGGGTGGCGTCCTGACCCCAAGCCTGACCATCGGTGCCTTGCTCGCAACCGCAATCTGTCCCGTGCTGAACCTGATCTTTCCGGGCATCCCGTCCGCCGGGTTCGCCGTGGTGGGCGCCGCCGCTTTTCTGGCGTCGTCCATGAACATGCCGCTGACGGCGATCCTGCTGACGCTGGAATTCACGCGGGTGAGCCATGATTTCTGCGTGCCGATATTCCTCGCGGTCGCAGGCTCGATTGCCATGCTGCGGGTGTGCACCAATCTGGTTCCGCAGACTGCGCCGCCATACCGCGCCGTTTTCGCCAGGGTTCTCAACAGCCGCCTGATTGGACGACAGACTCCAGCGGAATAGGAGAATGCACCGTGAGCGGATTCAGGATCGAGACAGACAGCCTGGAAAAGGAAGCCGTCACCTCCGCGAAGGTGGCGCAGAGAACCATCAGACAACGCGATCGTGCTCAACTTTGCGTGCTCGCGAGATCATCGCTGGCACACTGCTGGCGCACACCACACCGCTGACGTGGGAGCACATTGGCCCCTCGTGGGACTTCCTGTGGGAAAATGCCGCGGCAGCCATCACCACCAGACGCCCACTCAATCTGGGCCGCGCCCGTCAGGCCGCCCGATGCGACGGGGTCCAGAGCCGCGAGCACATCGCGCTCGAAGCGGGGGGCGGCTTCGGCGTGAAAGTGGCCGTTCGGTGGCAGGATCGTCGGTTCCAATGTATCTCCCTAGCAAACCGCCCGCTGTGCATGCCGGCTCAGGCTGCTCCTGTCCAGCATTCGGGTCGTTGATTCGGACGCTGCGCGGGGACGTTCCGCTGTGACCGGCCGAGCGTGCCCGGCGCAGATCCCTCCCATCTGCCGCAGAATCCACTTGGCCCACTCAATCGTGCAGCACGCAGACCGGGTGTCATCAACCGTTGAACGGTCAAGGCATTGATTTTTGTTGCCGACCGGCCTCCCCATCGGTTAATTGCTAAGTGATATTTCTGCCGGTACCGCCGGCACACCAGGGGATGCGCAAGACCGCGCGTTGGGCGTGGCGGCGCGGCGTGCGATCCGCGCAAGTGCACGGATGTCGTGACTGTCCCTGATTGTCCCGAATCGGAACGCATGGTCCGGCGGGGGAGGGACCAATGCATAATGGCTGGGACGAACGCGTCGCACTGATCGAGCAGATCTATGAGGCCGCGCTGGATCCGCAGGTGTGGCCCGATGTGGCCGATCGTTTGGCCGATCTGGCAGGCGCACCGATCTGCCAGATCAGCACCTGCAACGGCATCATGCGGACGGTCGTTAACATCACACCCCGTGTGCCTCCCGAGGCATTGCGCCGCTATGACGAATACTGGGTCTACCACAATCCCCTGATTGCCATTGGCAGACGCCAGCCGATAGGCGAGGTGCTCTCAATTCACGATCTAATGCCGAGAGATGAATTGATGCGGACGGCGATTTACAACGAATTTTTTTCGCCGCTCGGACTCGAAGAGAAGATCGGAGCCAGGCTTGAGGACGATGGCTCGTCCTGGGCAGCGCTCGGGGTCTGGCGACCCGCCCGGATGGGGGCATTCAACGGCCGGACCATCCGTCTGCTCAAGGCACTGATTCCGCACTTGCAGCAGGCGCTTCAGATGAATGCGCGAATCGCCGAGATCGAGATGCTGCGCACCGCGTCAGCCGAACTGCTGGACCAGTTGGGGCAGGGTTCAATATTGGTCGATGGGGCTTGCCGCATACTTTTCGCTAATCGCACAGCGGAGACGATCCTGGCCGATCAAGTCGGCTTGCTCCGCGATGCCGCAGGGGTGGTGCGCTCGAGCCTGTATACTGAGACATGTTTGCTGCACAAGCTTGTCGCTGAATCAGCCGAACGCGCCGGCGTCAGTGAGGCCGGAGCGGGTGGATCGCAGCGCATCTCGCGCGGCAAATTGCGCGCGCCGCTGACGGTGTTGGTGATCCCGCTGCGCGCCGCGACTGATTGGCTGGCACCGCGCCGAGCTGCTGCAATACTCTTTGTCACAGATCCCGAGGCTGCGAGCGGACCGAATGCCGCAGGGCTGCGGTATAGCTTCGGTCTGACGCAGACAGAGGCAGCGATGGCGGTGGAGGTGGTCAAAGGCGGCGGGCTGAAGGCCGCCGCGGCACGGCTTGGTATTGCCCCCACCACGGCGCGCACGCACCTGACCGCGGTCTTCAGCAAGACCAATACTCGCCGGCAGGCAGACCTGGTACGAGTCCTGCTGCAGGGGCAAAGCGCCTTCTGCAACATAACGCCAGCAGGCCATCACCTGCCTTAAACATCACGGCAAAGTTCCGCCTCCTACAATTGTAGGAGGCGGAGATGTCCGACAATTGCTACAGTGGCTACACGTTAGGGAGGCGACGCCGACGCTGAACGCCGGCTGGCTTCCCCATCAGGCTTGGATCCCGCGCCGCTGCGGAACACGCTTGCTTTGCACTTGAATAACCCGGAGGAAGTCATGGAAGACAAGTCCCTCGCGAAACTCACGCTGACAGTTGAACCGACGGCGTTGCGGGACATCATTGCGAAAGGCGAGTTGCTGAAGTTCGCCGACGCCGTCGCCTCACAAGCGGCTGCGCAGATCGCTGCCCAGATCGCGTGGCACGTCGCCGAAGCTCCGGCTCTGCCTTCCGCGGAGACGACTGACCGCCTGTTGGCCGAGGTTTCCTTTCACGAGGTATTCGTGGATGGTGAGCCAGGCTTCGGCACCGGCCGTTTTCCGCCTCGCCCGGTGGTCGTGTCCCTCAAGGATTGATAGCCAGACACAGTCTTTCGCGAGTCGCCGCCGGCGTTCTGGCGAGGTAAGCCCGAAAAGGAGCCGTCGCACTATTCCTAGGGCATAGAGGCCCCAGGCTATGGGTACGGCATGTGACATGGTACTTGGCGGACAAAAAGCCGATGTTCTGATGTTGCATCTGCTCGGGCGATGCAATCTGGAGTGTGCCCATTGCTATATGGAGGGCTCGCCCCATCGGCAAGAGCGCCTTCCGTTGGATGTCGTGATTCGCGCGCTGGAAGAGTGTGAGTCGCTTGGTGTAGGGAGCATTTCCCTGACCGGCGGGGAACCGCTCCTGTATCCCGGGCTCGATAGAGTTCTGGACGCTGCGGTGGCAGTGCGGGGCGTGAAGATTACCGTTTGCACCAATGGCACCCTCCTCACGGCTCGCCGTGCGGATCGGTTCCGTCAGGCAGGTCTGCGGGTCAACATCAGTGTCGACGGCCGCCCGGATTTCCACGACCGGTTTCGGAAGTTGCCCGGCGCGTTCGCAGCCACTGAGAGCGGCATTCGTACCGCAGTCGAATTCGGTGTTCCTGTCACAATCATCAGCACGATTTCCAGGGATAATCTAGACGATGTCGAGTTCCTGGTCGATTGGGTAGCGTGCATCGGAGCAGATAATTTCTTTGTGCAGCCATTGCTCGATCTTGGCCGGGGCAAGCAGATCGCTGATCGATGTCTTACATTCGTCGAGATGAATCGGTTGATCTTCCGTCTATCGGATCTTGCAAATCAGCCTCGATATCGGCATCTCCGCTGTCAGATCATCGGCGCCAAGAAGAAGTTCCTGCTGGAACATCCGTGTGGAGCGTTCGTCCGCAACGGAACTCGCTGCCATCGCGGCATATCGAAAGAAATCAGGAAACTGGTAGTGCGAGAGGACGGCACAATACTACCCGAAGTTCCCAACCTCAGCCCCCGCTTTGCGCTAGGTAATATCCGGGACGGCTCGCTATCCGGACTGATAGATGATTATTTTGACGACGGCTATGACGAATTTGATGAACTCTGCCGCGCTACGTACACCAGGGTACTGCCGAATTGGGATTGCGTGATTGTGCCCTGGGAGCAGATCCTTTCGGAGAGCAGCGAGAGTTGGATTCCGGGCCGAGCTGATACGCCTTATGTGCAGGCTTGCGAAAGCTGCGTGGCGTCCAGGTTTGGGGTCGGGATGCGGTCGGCCGGGACCAGGCATACAAACTGACGGTGCGTGTGATGGCGTCCGCTTCTGTCACCATGGCCTTGGAAGGTCAATCTACTGACGTTGTGGCGGTCGCCCGGCATAGAGTGCAGGCGTCACGCCATGCCGTTCGCCGTGCCGCTCTTTCTCAATGCTTGATCCTCACCGGAACAGCCAGGAGAATCTGCAATGGCCAAATCCGCAGCCAATGGTAACTCCGCCCGCCGCGAACTGCGCGGCAGCGTCAAGCGCGTGCGCAAGGGGGCGACCCGCCTGCATCCCGAAACCGCCGAGACGCCGATCGAAGTCAGCGTCTATGTGCGCCGCCCACCGGAAGCGCCGCCGCTCAAGGGCATGGATCATTTCATCTCCAATCCACCCGGCGCGCGTGACCTCATCTCGCGGCAGGAGCTGAACCGGCGCTACGCGGCGAAAGCAGACGATCTTAGCAAGGTCGCGTCCTTCGCCGCCGCGCACGGGCTGCACGTCGTCGAGACTGCGCCGGAGCGCCGGCTCGTTCGCCTCTCTGGCACGGCGGCGAAGATGGCCGAAGCATTCGGCGTGAAATTGTTCCGCTACAAGACCCAGCACGAGACCTATCGCGGCCACGAAGGTCCGGTGACGCTTCCACCGGAGATCGCCGATACGGTGGTTGGCGTATTCGGGCTGGACAACCGCCGCATGGCGCGCCGCGCGGCGAGCGCCCGCGCGACGGCGGAGTTGGTGCGGCGAAAGCCCGCGCCGAGCCGCGCACCATCCGCGCGCCCGGCCGACGGCACCGGCGACGGCTTCGGTGGCGTCGGCGCGATCACGCCGCCGCAGGTGGCGAAGGCCTACAACTTCCCATCGCCCACCGCCGACGCGGCAGGCCAGACCGTCGCGGTCTTGGAATTCAGCGGACCGCTTTCGAATAACATTGCGTCCTGCGGCTTCGCGCAGAGCGACATCGACAGCTTTATTAGCTTCGTCAATACGACGAACGGCTCGAACCTGCAAACCATCAACGTCGTTCCGGTGGCGATCGATCAATCCTCGGACAATCCGGGCGACGTGCCAGGCGGCAGCGCCACCAACTTCAATGGGAATACGGACAACGATCCCGAAGTGGCGCTCGACCTCGAGGTGATCGTCTCGTTGGCGCAGGGCGCCAAGGTGGTCGCCTATTTCACGCCGCTGACCGAGCAGGGCTGGGTGGACGCAATCAACGCCATCGTCGCCGACACCGCGAACGATCCCGGCGTGCTGTCGATCAGTTGGGGCTGGTCCGAACTGGAGGCGCAGAACGAGATCGACGACCCAACCTTCACGCAGAACTGGCCTTTCGAGTGGACGCAGGCGGCGTACGACCAGCTCACCGCGGCATTCCAGTCCGCCGCGAACATCGGCATGACCGTGTTTTGCTCCTCCGGCGACAACGGCTCGGATTGCGGCGAGGACGACGGCAAGGCGCACGTGCTTTACCCGTCCTCCGACCCGTGGGTGACGAGCTGTGGCGGCACGATCGTGAACAGCCTCTCGCCGCTTTCGGAGGGTACTTGGAACGACTACGGCGCCAGCGGCGGCGGCGTGAGCTACCTGGTCGGCGTGCAGCCTTGGCAAGCCAACGCGAACGTCCCGGTCTCCGCCAACCAGGATGGCCATAGGGGGCGCGGCGTGCCCGACGTCGCCGGCAATGCGAGTCCGCTCAGCGGCTACACGCTCTGGCTCTACGGGCAGTCGAGCCAGACGCTCACCTTCACCGCGCCGCCGGCGCTCGCGGGGGAGCCGCTCGGCCCGGTCGGTGGCACCAGCGCAGTTGGTCCGCTCTACGCCGCGCTGACGGCGCTGATCAACGCCAGCCTCGATACCCATATCGGCTACCTGAATCCGACACTCTATGCGCTCGGCGGAACCAGCGTGTTCCGCGACATCAACGACGGCGTCAGCAACTCGGTGGCGATCTTCGGCCCGACCGCGAATTCGCCCGGCTACACCTCCGGCCCGGGCTGGGACGCCTGCACCGGCTGGGGCAGCATCGACGGCAGCGCGCTGCTGAACGCGCTGCGTCCGCTGTTCCAGCGCATCACTACGCTGATCCTCGACCGCAGCACGTTCGGGCTCGACGAGGTGCAGGCGCAAGGCAGCACGGCCACCTTCACCGCCGCCGTCTATGTCATTGCGGACGGCTTCATCCCGCAGCAGCTCGGTCTGAACAGCGGCAACCTGAGCAGCCCGCCGCTGTCGCAAATCCTCGCCTTCGCCGGCACGTTCGCCGCGTTGAGCGCGCAGGGCGTCGCGCTGAATTTCGACGCTGCGACCGGCGTGCAACTGCAGAATCCCGCCGAGTTCACCGGGCCGCAGCGCATCACCTTCCCGTTCAACATCGTGTTCACATCCACGCAGGCGTTCGCGGGTATCCCCGCGACTCCTGGCTATCAGGACTTCACGCTCACCGCCGCGATCACCACGATCGGGGGTGGCGGGATCGCGTCCGTCAGCGCGACCAGCAGCGTCGCCGAGCTCGAACTCGTGCTGCAGGCCGACCCCTACATGAGCGCAGGCGAGACCTGGTGGCTCAGCGACGACATGCGGGTGTTCACGGTCACGCCCGCGACGCTCGCCGGCCAGCCGCCGCTCGCCAATTCGTCGACGGAATGGCCCAGCGACGGCAGCCCAAACACCTACATCGCCAACCTGCTGACCGAGCTGAACACGAGCTTCACCGATCCGACGCTGACGAACACCCCGTTCACCGGCATTTTGCCGGGCGAGGACCAGTCGGCGCTGCAGCTCAACACCAACGACGGCAGCGGCAACCCGGTGTTCAATTTCGGCGTTGCCCGCGTGCATCTGCAAGGCGACACGGCTGTCAACGTGCGCACGTTCTTTCGCTTGTTCATCAGCCCCTCGCCGGACACCGATTTCGACACCTCGACGACGTTCCGAGAGGCGGTGCAGACGGACGCGAGCGGCAATCCGATCCCGAACACGCTGATCCCGCTGATCGGCTTCCCGTCGACCGACATGACGGCGACGATCCCGTTCTTCGCCGCCCCCCGGGTCGATCCGACCGCCAACCTTCAAACATTCCAGACGGATGCGGCGAACGTGCAGACGATGCCGAGCCCGCTCGCGCCCACGCCGCCGACCGGGTCGGCGGTGGTGTCGTATTTCGCCTGCTATCTCGACATCAACCAGACCGCGCCGGCGTTCCCGCTCAATCCCACCACGGAGGCCAATGCGAACGGGCCGTGGCCAGCCTCCAGCCTGTCCTCGATCAACCAAATCATCATGAGCAATCACGCCTGCCTGGTGGCCGAGATCGCCTACGCGCCGGACCCGATCGCGCTCGGGGCGAACGCGGCGACTTCGGACAAAATCCAGCAGCGCAACCTCTCCTGGGTCGGCTCGGACAATCCCGGCGCGCTCGCCTCCCACCGCATCCCCGCGCTCTTCGACCTGCGCCCGAGCACGACGGTGCTGCCGTCACGCAAGCAGCCGCCGGACGAGTTGATGATCCAGTGGGGCAACACGCCGGCCGGCTCCACCGCCGCGATCTATCTGCCGCAGGCCGACGCCGACGAGGTGCTGGAACTCGCCGACGAGCTCTACTTCACGCATATGCTGCGCAAGCAGGACGCGCACACGATCGCCTGCCGCACCGGCAGCGTCACCTATGTCCCGATCGCGCCCGGCGGCGGGCAGAACTTCGCCGGGCTACTCACCGTCGATCTGCCGTCCACCGTGCGTGCGGGGCAACAGTTCTCGATCGTGGTGAAGCGGATCACCAGCGCTCGGTCCTCGCCGCTGGTGGGCAGGGAGGCGCAGGGGCCGAACTGGCGCTACGTCGTCGGCGCGTTCCAGGTGAACGTGCCGGTGAGCCGGGCGGCGGCGCTGCTGCCGGGTGAGGAAAGCCTGCTCGCGGTGGTCAAGTGGAAGCTCGAGCATTTGCCCGCGGGCAATCGCTGGCGCCCCGTGCTCAGGCGCTACGCCGATCAGGTCTCCGGCCGCGTGGACGGCTTCGGCGGCAGCGCTGGCTCGATCCCTGCCTCGCCCGGCGGCTACACGGGGATAGGGACGAAAGGCGGGGCGCATCCGCACGGTGACCTCACGTTGTGCGGGAAAGTGACAGGCCTGATCTACGACCGCTTCGGCGACTTCTCCGGCTTCACGATGGAGACGGAGGACGGCGCGGACGAGCGATTCCGCTGCGAGGAGCGAGCGATCGAGGACGTGGTGCGCCGCGCCTGGCTGGATCGTTACGTCATCGAGGTGACCGTGCGCAAATCCGTCCCGCGCGTGCCGGTGTCGATCGTGATGCGGAGGGCGCCCGCGCAGCATTGAGAAGCGCTGCCCGGCGGCGGGCCACTTGCCGGCGTCCCTGCCGTCCGCCACGCTGGGTGCCATCCGCCCTCGCCCCGGCCCATCGCGGGCGAGAGCGCTGGACCTGATGTTGCCTGTTGTGAGGCCGGATTTGGATGCCGAGATCTGCGGGCGCATGACGACATCCGTGCGGCAATTCCGCTTGCGTCCTTATAGCGGCCCGCTAGGCTCACTCGCTCGAACCGGGCAAGCCAAACCAAGATGTGCATGCTTTACAACCTCGTTTCGAAGCGCTGGGGACCATCCAGAAAGCCAACGACTCACGCTCCAATTCCATCGGGGCGGATCGCGACGGATACGATTACGAAGCGGGGATCAACCCGTAGATGAGCGTATTTTCCGAGGCGGCTGCTGCCATGGGGGTGCCCGGCTGGGGAGTGGCGATCAGTTCCGGAGTCGTTGTCCTGGCGCAGCAGATCAATGGTGGGATGCGCCCGGAGGCAAAGGCGGAGATCGGCGAGTTTCTTGACCATGGCCGCGTGCCGACCGAAGCGCCGAGCGTGACGAACGCCGTACACGCTGCGTTCCTCGCGACGTTTGGGGAACGGCAGTGGAGCTGGCGGTGCACACGGCGAACGTTGCTGCTGTCGATGTTCACCGTCTACTCGATCTCCCTGCTGGTATGGTTCAAGCATCGGGCCGAAATTCTTGGTCGCATGCCGGGCCTCCCCGGTTTGCCGACGATGATCGCCTCCTCGCTGATAGGGGTCGTGCTGTTTTCATTGGTTCTGACGCTTTACGTCGGCAAGACACGGCTGATCCTGCGCGGCATGCGTGATTTGCGCGGCTTGTACGCCCTGTCCGCCTTCATGCTGCTCGACCTTCTGCTGACCTATTCACTCAACATGCTGCTTTATTGGGGGCCCCACCTGGCGATCCTGGGACGGGCTGACCTGTGCGCTACCGCGCGCTACTACCACCCGGACGCGGACTGCGCCGCGTTCCATAGCCCGGCCGGTGTTGTGGCCGGTGTCGTCGGCATCACTGCAGCAATGACGGTGCGGATTTGGACAGACGCGGGATCACTCACACCCGGCAACATCCTGAACTATGCCGAGGGTTGTGCCACCCTGCTCACCTCGATCTGGACAGTTCTGATCGTCGTCGCCATGGCGATGCTGCGCTTGCTGTCGCCACTTGCGCGGGTCAGGCGCTTTGTCCGCTGGGGGTGGGATGTCCGCGAAAGTCCAGTGATGGCCCTGGGATGGATGATAGCCGTACTGGTCTTTCTAAGCTCAGTTGTCTACGCGATGCTCTGATCGTCGCCGCGGCGCGAGGCTCCCGTCACGTAACGGGGGCGTGCCTCCCAAGCGGCACCCGCGCTTCCATCGCGAGCCTGGTTCAGTTTCAGGTCTCGATACTGTCGCGCGAGAACCGCATGCGCAGGTACGGCACGACAAAGGCCACGAACGCGGCCCTTCGGGATTGTGATGCGTCCCTCGGGCATGATCAGGTGGACCGGCAATGGAGGGTACTCGTGCGACTTCAGCACCATCTGCAGCCGGCTATCGCGTTCCACCTCGGCGACCTGATAAGACAACAGCCGTGTCACGCCGCGCCCTTCGACCGCTGAATCGATTGCTGCACGCGCGCCATTGACGACAAAGCGCGGCGTGATTTGCACCACGCGCGGAAGCGCCGAGCCTTCGGATGAGTGAAATTTCCACGAGTCAAGGCTGGCACGAGAGAAGCCGATGATCCGCTACCCCGAGAGGTCGCCGGGGGCCTCGATGCCTGGATATTCGCGAAGGTAGGATGGCGCGGCATCGATGACTTGCCGCATTTCGCCAACTCGTGCAGCCACCATCGACGAATCGGGCAGATGCCCGACTCGAAGCGCAGCATCGATGCCTTCATCTATGAAGTTCGGCGGCCGATCGAGCAAAAAGAGCCTTTGAGAACGGATTCCACACGCCGCCCAAGACAGAATGGCGAACAGCCGCTTACCGGGCGGCTTCAAATGCAATACCGGTCACGACCTGCCCGGCAAGCCTGCCGCCGATCCGGTCACGCCCGGGTCTGGCAACATTGCAAAATGGACAATCACGTCCTTGCCGGACGCAGGGCGAAACCCATTGGGAAGACATCTCATCCACTCGCTGCTAAAATCGCCCAAACTCGGCGCGTTAGCGACCGGCGATCAAAAGAAGTCCTGCATCGGCGCGCGACGCAGTTCCCCAATCACCGCCTCTCGGGACGACCGCGATATACATAATGAATATCCGCGCCGGCAGACTCCTGTTCCGCCAGTGCCAGGATCCGGCCATGATGCGGAGACAGTTCGCAGGCTGGATCGGTCGCGGCCGCGTCGCCGGCCAGTGCCAGCGCCTGGCAGCGGCAGCCGCCGAAATCCACGTCGCGCAACGCGCAGGACCGGCACGGCTCGGCCATCCAGTCGGTGCCGCGAAACGCACGGAATGCGGGCGACTCCAGCCAGATCGTCGACAGTGGATGGTCGCGCACCGACCAGAATTCCAGGCCGGGGATCGTTTCCGCAGCGTGACATGGCAGCACGCGGCCGGACGGCGTGACGTTCAGGGACCGGCGCGCCCAGCCGCCCATGCACGCCTTTGGTCGCCGTGCGTAATAATCCGGCACGACCATATCGATCACCAGCCGACCCGCATAGCGTGGCCGGATTTGCTCGACCTCCTGCATCGCCCGGTCGACCTGCGCGCGTGTCGGCATCAACGCGGCGCGGTTGCGCAACGCCCAGCCGTAGTATTGGGCATGGGCAATTTCCACGCGTCCCGCGCCAAGCGATGCCGCGACTTCCACGAAGGACGCGACGCGAGCGATGTTGGCGCGATGGATCACGGCATTCACCGTCAGCGCGAACCCCTGCTCCACGACCGAACGAGCGAATGCGAGCTTGCGCGCATGGCCGCCGGAATAGCCGGCGATATGGTCCGCGCTCGTGGCATCGACGTCCTGTAACGAGACCTGGACATGATCCAGCCCCGCGGCTTTCAGCCGTGCCAGCCTTGCCGCATCGATGCCAACCGAAGATGTAATGAGATTGATGTACAATCCGGCTTCATGCGCGGACGCGGCGATCTCCACCAGGTCGCGCCGCGACGCAGGTTCGCCACCGGAAAGATGCACTTGCAGCACGCCCATGGCGGCCGCTTCGTCGAACACCCTGGCCCAGCTAGCCGTATCCAGTTCGCCCGCACGGTCTTCCAGTGCCAACGGATTGGAGCAATACGGACAAGCCAGCGGACAACGATGGGTCAGCTCGGCAAGCATGCCGAGCGGCGCTGTGAGACGCGGCGCCACAGTCGGCGGGGCAGATGTCGCGCTCATGGCGCCAGCATTCGTTTGGCAAGCAGTTCCGCAAGCATGTCTTTGACGTCGCCGGCGATCTCGGTACGATCGGCGTTGTAGACCGCGGCCAATTCATCGACGATCTGTGCGATCGTTCGGCTGCCGTCGCAGCGGCGCAGAATCTCGCTCGCCGGGCCTTCGGTTTCGATGACGCGCTCCGGGCCGAGTAGCACCCATGCGTTCCGCACGCGATCGAAGTGCAATCTCACGCCTGGCGCGAGGCGCGGACGTTCAGGCAGTTCCGCTGGGTCGCCCTCTGGCATCGACCGCGTCCGAACAGCGCATAAGAGCGCTGCCCTCTATCATGAGAGAATTGCCGTCGCGCTTATGAAAGTAGCACTGCTACCGTGCCGACGGCGGGCGACCGGCCATCGAACCGACGGCTATCGATCTGCCCGCCGCAAACACGATCTCGTGATCTAGAGCTTCCCGGCGAAGTAGCCGTTGATCTCCATACCGATGCAGATTTCCCGCAGCTTCGGGCGTGTCCAGGCCATCGGAGGTCTCCTCACTCTTTTGGGACGTTCTGCGAGGTCGCAGGCCGACTTCACAGCCGGCAGCACGGGTCTAGCAGACGGACTGGGGTGGCGTCCAGCATAGCCGATGCCAGAATGGCCGAGGCTGGCATGCTCCACGCCGGCACGCGCCACGCCGGCGACTGGCGCACGCGCCGGAAGATCGCTGGTGCCGCCACGGTTTTTCCTCGAATCGTGCCCGGAGTGGATTGCGGGGGCATGGCTGTCGGGCGCGTGGCTTGACCCTTGCGACATTACCGCCAATACGAGTCGCCGATATCGCCGGAGGAAAACGCCGCATGGTTTGGAAGGTACCAACATCGCCGTTGTGCCCGGCGCGGCCGGTCGCATCGGCGCTGCCTCGGGCGCACTAACGTGCCGGTGACGCCCGCGCGTGACGGTTCCCATCCCATGCGGGTGCGCGTCCTTGGTGCGGCCGCCGGCGGCGGTTTCCCGCAATGGAATTCCAACGCGCCCGCGTGCCGGCGCGCCAGGTCGGGCGATCCGCTGGCTTGCCCGCGTACCCAGGCCTCGATTGCCGTCAGCATCGATGGCGAACACTGGTTCCTGTTCAATGCCTCGCCCGACCTGCGGCAGCAGATCGAGGCAACCCCGTGCCTGCAACCGCGCCACGGCTTGCGGTCATCGCCGATCGCCGGCGTGGTGCTGACCGGAGGAGACGTGGACGCGATCGCCGGCCTGCTGACGTTGCGAGAACGGCACGGCTTCACGATTTATGCGACCGCCGCGATCCTCGAGGTGCTCGACGCCAATCCGATCTTCGACGTGCTGGCACGCGATATTGTTGTGCGGCAGCCTGTGAGGCTGGGGGAGCAAACCGTTTTGCTGCTGCCGGATGGCAACCTAAGCGGCCTGTCGGTGGAATTGTTCGCGGTACCGGGCAAGGTGCCGCTGTACCTCGAGGATGGGACTGCCCCGCCGATCGTCGAAAGCGATACCACCGTCGCTGCCACAATCAGCGGCATGGGGCGGCATCTGTTCTTTGTCCCCGGCTGCGCTCGCATGAGCGAAACGCTGGCGCACCGCCTGCAAGGCGCCGACGCCGTGTTGTTCGACGGCACGCTGTGGACGGATGACGAGATGCTGCGTTCCGGCGTCGGCAGCAAGACCGGTCAACGCATGGGCCACATGAGCGTCAGCGGTCCAAACGGCACGATGGCGGCGTTCCGGACCATCGATGTGCGCCGCAAGGTCCTGCTGCACATCAACAACTCCAACCCGATCCTGCTGGACGATTCGCCGGAACGGGCTGCCGTAACGGCGGCGGGTTGGGAGGTTGCCTTTGACGGAATGGAGATCGATCTATGAGCGATCGCGTGCTGTCCCCGGACGAGCTTGATGCTGCGCTGCGGCGGATCGGGGCCGAGCGGTACCACTCGAACCATCCGTTCCACAAAATGATGTACCAGGGGAAGCTGAACCGGGGGCAGCTTCAGGCCTGGGCGCTCAATCGCTACTATTACCAATGCCGGATTCCGATAAAGGATGCGACGCTGATCGCGCGGCTGCCGACGCCGGAACTGCGACGCGTGTGGCGGCGCCGGCTGCACGACCATGATGGCGACGCGCCGAATACCGGCGGCATCGCACGCTGGCTGAAGCTGACCGACGGGCTCGGGCTCGACCGCGATTACGTTATCTCAACGGAAGGCCTGCTGCCGATCACGCGGTTTGCGGTCGATGCCTATGTGGATCTCGTGCGCGACCGCTCGATCCTGGAAGGCATCGCGTCCTGCCTGACCGAGCTGTTCTCGCCAACCATCATCGCGGAACGCGTCGGCGGCATGCTGGCGAATTACGATTTTATCACGGCGGATACGCTCGGCTATTTCACGCCGCGCCTGGATCAGGCTCCGCAAGATGCGGAGTTCGCGTTGGCCTATGTCAAGGAACATGCCCGGACGCCGGAGCAGCAGGCGGCGGTGCAGGCGGTGTTGCGGATCAAGTGCGATATTTTGTGGGCGATGCTGGACGCGCTGTACCTCGCCTATGTTGAGCCGGGCATGATCCCGCCGGGCGCCTTCGTGCCTGCCGGATAACGCGCCGGATACGGGCGCTGCAACGCCGGCGCTGGTACCGAGAGGGAGAAGTGCGGCACAGCGTGGCCCCGTTTTTGCGCGGCTCCGATTGGGCCGACGCAATCCTGCTTGGGCGAGGGTACGAGCGTTCGTGCGCCCGGCCGAACGGGATTGCTTCGTCGCTGCGCTCCTCGCAATGACATATGGCCGGCACGTCTTTGCGGTCTACTGATGGCTCGCTGCAGGACAGATGGTTCGTAACAGGGCAGATGGTTCGTAGCAGGGCAGGGTTCGTAGCAGGACAGATGGTTCGCAGCAGGACAGACACCGGCGGATGGCGGCCGATCCCGCAGGATTGATTCGCGGTAACCTGCGATTGGCGATTGATTGCATCCGTTGGTTGAGCGGCAATTGGCAATTGCGAAGTTGGTAATTCCCACGGCGGCGTCGCCCGGCAGAGAATCTGCCAACGAGGAAACGGCAGAGAATCTGCCAGCGAGGAGGAGACTCAGGATGAGCAGTACCGCTTCTCCGTCCGGTCCGGACGTGGATGCAGGCAATGGCGGATATACCGTCTTCCTGGTGCTGATCGCGTTGTCCGGCTGGACGCTGGCATCCTATGACTTCAACCTTCTGGTCCTGACTTTTCCCGACATCTCGAAAGATCTGCACCTGTCGGCCAGCTTCGTCGGCCTGCTGGGCTTCATCATCTACGCCGCGATGTTTCTGATCACCCTGTTTGCCGGCTACGGGATGGACCGCTTCGGCCGCAAGACCATGTGGATGTGGTGCCTGGTCGCCGCTGCTATCTTCACCGGCCTGACCTATTTCGTGCAGACCTATTGGCAGCTTGCCGTGGTGCGCGCGCTCGCATCAGGATTTGCCTCTTCTGAACTGGCAATCTCCATCACGCTGGTGAATGAGCAGGTGCCGTCGCACCGGCGGGGGTTGTTGTACTCGATCGTGCAGGGCGGCTGGCCGCTCGGCGTGTTCCTCGCATCGGGCGTCTATCTATTGTTCCACCAGCTTGGCTGGCGCACGGTATTTCTGTTCGGCGTAATTCCCATCGTCGCCGTGATCATCGGCCGGATCTGGGTGAAGGAATCCGATCGCTTCCTGCATTTGCAGGAAGTCAAACGCGCGGCTGCCGCAGGCGATCAAAACCGGCTGAGCAATCTGCTTTCGAGGTACAAGGTGGACGTTGACGAAGCGGCCAAGGTGACGGTCCGCCAGCTTTTCGATACCGCCGGCGATGTCCGGCATCGGCTGAGCCTGCTGACAGTGGTTTGGCTGTTCTATGCATCGTCCTGGGTCGCCACCAACGTCTACATCACCTATTGGCTGACGCAGTACGATCATTGGACGGGTTCGCAGGCCGGGCGGTTGCTGCTGATCTGCGGCGGGATCGGGTATTTGTTCTATGTGCTTGGCGGAGCCATCGGCGAACGCTGGGGGCGGCGCGAAGTGCTGATCTGGACCGGTCTTGCGACCGGTCCGTTGAATCTCATTTTCATGTTCGTGCATCATCCGCTAGCGGTCTGGATTATTTATTTTCTGATCTATCAGGCTACCAATGGCACATGGTCGGGCGCCGGCTATGCCTATTGGGCGGAGGCGTTTCCAACCCGGGTGCGCGGCACCGCCATCGGCTGGCTGGGCTCGATGTTCGCGCTCGGGCTCATCATCGGCACCGCGCTTTGGACCGTCCTGATCAGCGTGACCACGCCCACGGTGACATGGCTTGTCATCGCGGTGATCCTGGGCTTCGGCGAATGGACCACGCTGCTGTTGCCGCGCGTCGAACCTGGCCAACAGCTTGAAGCCGTGGCGATCTGAAGCAAGGCCGTGCAATGCGCGTGCGACTTGCATATCAACAAATTCAGCGCAGCGCGGCCGCATCGGCATTTCTCAACGACAGCGCCGGCTCGCAGGAACGTGATGTGGCGGATTGTGCGCATCGGTCGTAAGAGTCCGCCGTATCCTGCAACGACAGGAGCGGGTTCGACCGGCCTTCCCCCGAAAGAGAACGCATCTGCGGGATGGATGATACGCAATTTGCCAATCGGCAGAGTCGCGCATGCGCGGGGGCTTTCGGGGCTCCGCGGCGCCGCCCAATAACGAAAGCCGCCCAATAACGGAAAGAGGGAACGACCATGACGTTGCGACAGTCATTGCAAGCCACCGCCGCGCTGTGCGTGCCGGTGGCGTTGGGGTTCATCGCTGCGTTCGGCATCGCGGGCAGTGCCAGCGCGCAGATCACGCCGAGCGCCCAGGATTTCGTCAACGCCGCCTCGGATACTGCGAACTGGATCCTGCCGCACAAGAGCTACACCGGCAACAATTATACCCAGGCCACGCAGATAACGCCGGCCAATGTGCACAATCTGACTCTCGCCTGGAAAGGCACCGTCGACGACACCGGCCCGATGGAGGTCTCGCCGATCATCTATAACGGCAGGATGTACATCACCACGGCGCACGACCACGTCTATGCGCTGGATGCCGCGACCGGCAAGCCGATTTGGTCCTTCACCGACAATCCGCACGTGATCTCGTTCGCCGCCAACCGCGGCGTCGCGTTGTTCGACGGCAATGTGTATATCGCCACGCTCGACGGCCATTTCATTGCGCTGAACGCCGAGACCGGGAAGAAGGTGTGGGACAAGTTGACGGTGGATGACCCCGCCAACTCCTTCTACACCATGTCACCCGTGCCCTACCACGATCCGGAGACCAACCAGGACATGATCTTCCTGGGCGTATCGGACGGCGATTGGGGCGGCAACGGCAACATGACCGCCTATAACCCGAAGAATGGCGACGTGATCTGGCGCTGGGACACGGTGCCTGGTCCCGGCCAGCCGGGCCACGACACCTGGAGCGGCGATTCCTGGAAGCGCGGCGGCGCCGCGGCGTGGGGCGGCGTGACGATCGATACCGCAACGCACACGATGTATCTTGATCTTGGCAACCCCAGCCCGGACTTCCTCGGCAGCGTGCGCAAAGGCGCCAACCTCTACACCGATTCAATGGTGGCGCTGGATATCTCCGGTGCGAAGCCGAAGCTGAAATGGTACCACCAGTTCATCCCGAACGACACGCACGACTGGGATCCGGCAATGCAGCCCGTGTTGTTCACCGGCGAGGTGAACGGCCAAAGCCGCAAGCTGGTCGCGGCAGGGGACAAGGCGGGCAATTTCTGGATCCTGGACGCCGAGACCGGCAAGCTGGTCGATCATACCGCGGTCAGCTTCCAGAAGGGTCACAACACGGCGCCGACCCTGGAAGGTAACGTTGCCTGCCCCAACACGCTGGGCGGCGTTGAATATCAGGGCGGCGCCTACGATCCGGCGACGAATATCTTCTATGTGCCCAGCCAGAACGAATGCGGCTTCTGGAAGGCGGACAAGGAGGCGGTCTACATCGCCGGCGAGTTCTATATCGCCGGCGCCTTCCCGAAGCTGATCGGGCCGGATACCGGGCAGATGAATGCGATCAACGTCTCGAATGGCATATTCGCATGGCGACATCATTTCAATCTGCCGAACTATGGCGGCGCGCTGGTGACCGCGTCGGGCCTGGTATTCTCCGGCAATCTTGGCGGCAACGAGAATGCGTTCGACGCCAAGACCGGCAATCTGCTGTGGAGCTATGACACCGGCGGCTACATCCAGGCGCCCACCGAAGCCTTTGAGGTGAACGGCAAGGAGTACATCGTCGTTGCGTCAGGCGAGGCCGGCAACGCCAAGATTCCGGAACTGCCGACCGATCCGCCACGGCCGAACTCCATCAACGTCTTTACGGTACCATAAGCCGGCCGCATGCCTGCACTTCCGTCGGACACTTCCAGGCCGGTCCGCATCATCGGGCCGGCCGCCTCTCTCGTGCTGTGCTTGCTCGCATGGCTGCTGGTGCCCGGCACGACGATGGCGGGCGCGACCGCTGCGGATGACCATACGCAGGCCGTCGCCGCGCTCACCGACGTCAACGCCGCGGTTGCCGAGTTGGTGCGGGCCGATGCGAGTTACGTTGCCGATCCGAAAGTCTATCATGGCGCCGCCCAGCGGGCGATCAATGCGCTCGCGGGGACGCATGGCGACGGCTATGTCGCGAGCGCGGGCTCGCCCGGCGACGCGGCAGGCGCGATCGGTCATATCGACTCGCTGCTGGACCGCTCGGCGACGCTGGTATGGACCGGCCCGCTGCAAAGCGTGGAAGCGAACATCCGCGCCGCGGTCGCCCATTTGCAGGACGCCGCCAAGGCCCGTGAGCTGATGGATTATGCCGGCGATGCCTCGCGCGCGCTGGACTATCTGCAGGTCGCGCGTGGCCGGCCGAACGAGACCGGCGTGTTCGGTGGATTGGAAGGCGTGCTGGCCAATACCGAGCTTGGCATTCCCCCCGGCGCGCAGCAGCAGGATGCGTGCCGTGCGCCATCGTCCGCGCCGTCCTATGGCACGCATGGCGGCTATATCGGCTGGGTGGCGCTGCCGGGCGGCAACGGCACGCACGAACTGCCGGAGCCATCCGGTGTCACCAGCCTGTCGGTGCAGAATGGCATGATCGTGCTGCGGACCGCCGCGGCGAAAGTCGTTGCCGATGCCTGCGCTGGGCATGCGAAGGGCGATCCACCCGATCCCCCGGCAACGCAGGCGGCGGCGCATGCGATGCAGACCCCGCCTGCTGCGTCGGGCGGCGGGCCTCCGGCACTCTACACAAAAGCGCAGGCCGAGGCGGGCAAGCAGATCTTCGATACCAAATGCGTGGCCTGCCATGGCGCCAACCTGCAAGGCACGGCCGCGCCGTCGGTGGCCGGCAACGATTACCTGGTGGCAGCGCAGCGCAACGGCTGGACGCTCGAGATCATGCGCTACATTGTGTTCGATCAGATGCCGCGAAACGCGCCGGCAACATTGTCCCCCACGGACGATGCCGACGTGATGGCATATCTGCTCGCATCAAGCTGCTATCCGGCGGGCACCAAGCCGTTCCCGTCGGCGGATGATCCGTCGTTTGCGGCGATCAAGTTGGGGCCGGTGCCGGGGCAGCATCCGGGCCAGAACGCCAAGGGTGTGTGTCCGGTGAATTGAGGCAAGGCCTCTTGCTCCCCTTTGCCCCGAGGGGAGGGGGAACGTTGTCTCGTGACGCCCGCGATCAGGGAAGCAGATTGGAGACCGTGCCCGCGAGTTGGTACAGCCGGTGCTCGATCTCGTCCGGCACGAAGCAGGCGTAGGAGATCATGCTGTTGCGGTCCTGGAACACGCGCGTGTCCCAATAGACCTGCTGCGAGAGTTTCTCGATCTTCTGCTGGTCCGGATGCGATGCGTCCTGCGCGTTATGCAGGTCGGTGATCTCGGTGCGGATTTGTGCGGCGTAGCTTTTTTGCCGGGCGCCGAAGCGGTCGAGCCCCCGGATCACCGCGAACCGCTCCTGGTCCAGCAAGGAGAATATGCCGGCGGTGAACGCCAGCAATTCGGTCTTGCGCTGATCGCCGGCGGCTTCGGCGAAGGCCTTGATCTCCGCCTGGGCCTGGTCCACCGGCACGCGGCGTTGCGCCAGCCGTTCCGCGAGTGCTGCCGCTTTCGGATGGTTCTGCCAGTCTTGGGCGTATGTGCCCAACGGCGGGCCAGTCCACATGGTGGCCAGCGACATGTGGTCGATCTTGATCTGCTGGCACGGCCAGTTGGGATCGAGCGGCGGTGCGTTCGCATCCGGGGGCGCGGGCGTGGCGGCGCAGAGCAGGAACAGGGTCGCGACGGCGATCGCGGGTGGGGCAAGCCGGGCCGTGCGATGGTGGGTCATGTGGCGGCTGGTCATGCGGCGGCGGGTCATGCAGCGGCGCCGGGGCGCCGCGCCATCACGCCGCGCGCCGGGTCATAGGCGAGGATGGCCCCGGCGGTGAATACGATGGTGCAGCCGGCGACCACCGCCAGCGCGAGAGGGTTGAAAGCGGAGTACAGGCAGAAGCGCGACAACTCGACCGCGTAGGTGAAGGGGTTGAGCAAGCAGGCCTGGTACAGAATTGGGCTGGACTGCTGCACCTGCCACAGCGGGTACAAGGCCGAGGAGGCGAAGAACATCGGGAAGATTACGAAATTCATCACGCCAGCGAAATTCTCGAGCTGGCGTACCATCGACGACAGCACCATGCCCATTGCTCCCAGCATGAAGCCGCCCAGCATCAGCGCGGGCAGCACCGTGATCCAGCCGGCATCGGGAATGTCCACGCCCCACAGCCAGGCCAGCAGCATGAAGGCGTAGCATTGCAGGATCGAGATCAGCGTGCTGGCGGTCAGCCGTGAGACGAGCAGAAACCAGCGCGGAAAGGGGCTGACCAGCAACACGCGCATGTTTCCCATCTCGCGGTCATAGACCATGGAGAGCGAGGACTGCATGCCGTAGAAGAACTGCACCATCGCCAGCAGGCCCGGGACGACATAGGTGCTGTAGAGGATGTAGGTGTGATAGGGCGGCATGATCGACACGCCCAGCACCTCGCGCCAGCCCGCGGCGAAGATCACCAGCCAGACCAGCGGGCGCACCAGAGCGGAGATCAGGCGGCCACGCTGATGCAGGAAGCGCAGGGCCTCGCGCCACATGACGCCGCGCATGCAGATCAGGTAGCCGCGCAGCGTCAGGCGATGGCGCAGGCCGATCGTGCCGACGGCGGCGCTCATGCGCCGCCTTCCTTGGTGCCGCTCATGCGTCGTCTTCCTCGGCGGCGGGGCGGATGCCGGTCAGGGCACGGAAGGCGGAGCGCAGGTCCGCCGCGCCGGCTGCCGCAACGATGTCGGACATCTCGCCGCTGGCCAGCACCTTGCCCCGATGCAGCACCACGACGCGGTCGCCCGGCTCGATCTCGTCGAGCAAATGCGTCGCCCACAGCACCGAGACGCCGTTGGTGCGCGACAGCGTGCGCACATGCTCCACGATCGCGGCCTTGGAGGCGACATCCAGGCCGACGGTCGGTTCATCCAGCACCAGCACGCTGGGGTCGTGCATCAAGGCGCGTGCGATCTCGATGCGGCGCATCTGGCCGCCGGACAGTTGCCGCGCCTTGTCGCGGGCACGATCGGACATGCCGACATCGCGCAACACGGCTTCGGCGCGGGCGCGGGCCTGGCGGCGCGGCATGCCATGCAGCGCCGCGTGATACAGCAGGTTGTCGCGCACCGAGATATCGAGATCGAGCGTGCGCGCCTGGAACACGACGCCAAGTTCGGCCAGGGCGGCGCTGGGCTGACGCCGCACGTCGAAGCATTGCACGCTGATGCGGCCATGCCGCGTATCGAACAATCGCGTTATGAGCGAAAAGAGGGTGGTCTTGCCGGCACCGTTGAGGCCGAGCAAGGCGACGAAACCGCCGCGCGGCACCGTCAGGCTGACATCGATCAGCGCCTTGCGCTCGCCATAGGCGTGGCTCACGCGATCGACGGCGAGCGCCGGCGGTTCGCCGTGGTGCGCCTGCGCCGCGGCGATGGGTGTGTCCGCGACAGGCTTGGCCAGTGTGGCGATGTTCACGTGGCGATACCCAGTGTGACGATACTCAGTGTGGCGATACCAGGACCATCCATGGCTGTTGACCGACCGGAATTGTGTTGATCACGCGAAGGTCGGAGACGCGAATCACCGACACGTCGTTCGAGAGTCCGTTGGCGGTAAGCAGGTATTTGCCGTCCGGGGTGAAGGCCATGTGCCAGGGGCGCTGGCCGACAAGCAGGTACTTCTTCACCGTTGCATTGTACTCCGAGTGCCCGGTGGCGACATAGGACAGCACCTTGTGCTCCGGCACGCTGACCACGGCGACGCGGTTGGCGGGGCCCAGTGCGACGAAGGCCAGCTTGTCGTCGTCGGTGATGTTGATGCCGACCGGCTGGATGAAGGTGCTGCGCAGTCCCTCGACCGCGAAACGGATGGTATCGAGGATCTTGAACGTCTTGGTGTCGATCACGGTGACGGTGCCGCCGAGTTCGGACGATACCCATACCTCGCTGCCGTCATGGGTGAACGCCGCCCAGCGCGGCCGCGGCGGCACCAGGACATTGGCCAGGTTCTTCCCTGTGGCATAGGAGAAGAACTGCGCCATGTTGGTTGTTTCGGTGGTGTTGACGACGAGTTGCCCGTCCGGGCTGACGGCCATGCCCTCCGGCTCCACGCCGGTCGGCATCTGCACCAGCATTCTCTGAGTGTCGATGTTCCAGACCGTGATCAGCGCGTTGTTTTCGTTGGAGACGTAGAGCGGATTGTTCTCCGGTTTGCGCAGCGCGGCATATTCCGGGTCGGGCGTGAGGATCGATCCGGTCACTTGCCAGGTCTTGGTGTCGAAGATGTCGATGCGGTTGGAATCACCCAGGCAGACCAGCAGCCGCTTGCCGTCGCTGGTCAGCGCCATGCCGCGGGGGCGCTGGCCGGTCGGCACTGTCTTCACCACCTTCATTGTGTCAAGGTCGATGACGCTGACCGTGTTGTCCTTCTCGTTCGACGCATAGGCCAGGTAGGCATGCGCCGGCGCGGCGGCGAACAGCGCCAGAAGCAGAAACAGGGCGGCGGGAAGTCGCATGTCGGGGCCTATGTCTTCTGGCCGGCTGGCAGCTTGCACGCGGTTTCCGGCTTGTCGGTGCCGAGCGTGTCCAGCACGGTCACTTCGTGCAGGAAGCCGGGCTGCGGCGACATGGAAGCGACGGTGCGGCCGGAATCCGACAGCAGGATGGCCTGGCGCACTTGCCCGTTCCAGTTTCTGATCGACAGGCTGAGCCCGCGATACGCGCCGAGCTGGAAATCGGGGCCGCGCATATAGGCCATGATCTTTTCGGGATCGAGCGACTGCGCATAGCTCGCGGCGGTGCCGATCATGCGCACTGCGACCCACGCGTTCATGTCGAGCGCCGTCATGAAGCGGTGGGCATAGGCGATGAACCGGTCCTGCATCTGCTTGCCGCCGAATTCAGTACTGTTCGGATCCCAGCTCGTGGGCATCAGCCCGGCCGAACCGGCGACCGGACGCGCGTCCCAGGTGCGATAGGGCAGATAACCGGCGAATACCGAATGCTGGTCGGCGCAGACCAGCACGTCGTACTCCGGCGCGTTCTGGGTGAAGACCGGAAGCT
>Ga0335075_10001577_pt1 | contig 37406 bp, 33 predicted proteins | sample Lox_Sample_24_FD_206723 | JGI IMG/M metagenome (GOLD analysis project Ga0335075, IMG submission 206723) | Soil microbial communities from Loxahatchee National Wildlife Refuge, Florida, United States - Lox_Sample_2.4 | ecosystem: Environmental > Terrestrial > Soil > Wetlands | place: USA... | reverse complement strand
ATCTGCTGGTTTCGCCCGAGGAGGACGATCCGGATCGCGGCGTCGCCAAGATCAAGCTGCTGAAGGGCGCCTTCGACGATCCGGACGCGGATATTCCGTGGCAGCAGAAGAAGCGTTACGACGATTTCGACTTCGGCTACGCACTGACGGTCCACAAGGCGCAGGGCTCGCAGTGGAACAACGTCGTCCTGTTCGACGAGAGTTGGGCCTTCAAGGATACGCGCCAGCGCTGGCTCTATACGGCGATCACGCGCGCGGCGGAGACGCTGACGGTGGTGCGTTAGCCGGCTGGAACACCGGAAAATCGTGTCTGCTTCGGGCAAAGCGACTATAGCTCGGCAACGTTCAGTTCTTCGGGTTCTCGCATGCCGGCCAAGCTTTCCGTCAACCTCAACGCAATCGCCTACCTCAGGAACCGTCGCGACCTGCCATGGCCGAGCATCGCCGGGCTTGGCCGCGTGGCACTGGCCGCCGGCGCGCATGGCCTGACCGTCCATCCGCGTCCCGACGAGCGGCACACGCGGCACTCTGATTTGCCTGAGCTGCGGGCATTGATCGACGACGAGTTTCCGCGGGCGGAATTCAATATCGAGGGCTATCCGACCGAGGATTTCCTGCGGCTTGTTGAGAAGAGCCAGCCCGAGCAGGTGACGCTGGTGCCGGACGATCCAGCGCAGGCGACATCCGACCATGGCTGGGACTTCCGCACCAAGGTCAGCTACCTCGCGCCGATCGTGAAGCGGCTGAAGAAAAGCGGGTTCCGCGTTTCGCTGTTTTCCGACCCCGATCCGACGGCGATGGCTGCAGCGCGCGACACTGGTGCTGACCGCATCGAGCTCTACACAGGGCCGTACGGCTCCTGTTATGCCAATTCATCCGCAGCCGCCAAGGAGCTGGAAAAGCTTGGGAAAGCGGCCGACGCAGCGCTGGCGCTTGGACTGGAGGTCAATGCCGGGCACGATTTGACCGTCGCCAATCTGGCGGCGCTCGCCCAGCGCATCCCGGCACTGGCCGAAGTGTCCATCGGTCACGGGCTGACAGCCGATGCGCTGGAACACGGCATGCCCGAAACCGTTAAGCGTTTTCTGAAAGCCTGCGGTTGGTAGCAATGCAAGAATCGCATAGCGGTATCCTGAGTTACCGCAAAGCAGCATTTGTTATTGCACTGCAGCAGGCGTAGAGCACCGCCCGTTTTCCCGGAGACTTGTTGATGGCGCCTGCCGGCAACTTGCAGAATGCGGCAAGCCCATCGCTTCATTCCGCCGAACAGGGTGTTCCGCATACGCGCGTGCTCGTGCTTGGCGCGCTCGGCGTCGTCTACGGAGACATCGGCACCAGCCCGATCTATGCGTTCCGTGAAGCGCTGCATGCGTCGGCCTCGGACGGCATCGCGACACGTGAAGATGTGCTCGGCGTGCTGTCGCTCATTGTCTGGGCGCTGACCATCATCGTCACGATCAAGTATGTCGGCTTCGTGCTTCGCGCCGACAATCGCGGCGAGGGCGGCACGCTTTCCCTGATGGCGCTGGCGCGCGCCAGCTACAAGAAACGTTCGGGCGCGATCCTGGCGGTCGGCATCTGCGGCGCGGCGCTGTTTTTCGGCGACGCGATCATTACCCCGGCGATCTCGGTGCTGTCCGCCGTCGAGGGCCTGCGGGTGGTGACGCCGCGGCTCAGCGAGTTCGTCGTGCCGATCACGCTGGCCGTTCTGGCAGGGCTTTTCGCCGTGCAGCGTTTTGGCACGGCAAGCGTCGCCAGCGTGTTCGGACCGATCACCGCGCTCTGGTTTATCGCCATCGGCATTGCGGGCCTGCTGCACATCGCGGACGATCCAACGGTCCTCTACGCGGTGAGCCCGTATTATGCGGTCGTCTATCTTTTCTCGCAGCCCGAGGTCGCCTTCATCACCATCGGCGCGGTGTTCCTGGCCGTCACCGGCGCGGAAGCGCTCTACGTCGATCTCGGCCATTTCGGCCGCCGCCCGATCGTGCTCGCCTGGCTCTGCATCGTCTTTCCTTGCCTGCTGCTCAATTATTTCGGCCAGGGCGCGTTCGTGCTGTCGCACGGCGGCAAGCCTCACAATCCGTTCTTCGAGATGCTGCCTGGTTGGGCGCTGCTGCCGATGGTCGGCCTGGCGACGGCCGCGACGGTGATCGCCAGCCAGGCGGTGATTTCCGGAGCCTATTCGCTGGCACGGCAGGCGGTGCAGCTCAATCTTCTGCCACGCATCGAGATCCAGCACACATCGGAAATGCAGGCCGGGCAGATCTACATGCCGCGCGTCAATCTTTTGCTGGCGCTCGGCGTCATGCTGCTCGTGATCGGCTTCGGCGAGTCCAGCGCGCTGGCGTCGGCCTACGGCATTTCGGTGACGGGCGAGATGCTGGTGACGACGGCGCTGCTCTTCGTCGTGATGCGGCACCGCTGGAAGTGGACGCTGCCGTTGGCCCTTGGCATCATCGCCGTGTTCGGTTTCATCGACAGCGGCTTCTTCCTCGCCAATGCGGCGAAGGTCGCCGATGGCGGCTGGGTGTCGATCGGCGTCGCGCTCATCATGGGCACAATCATGTGGACGTGGGTGCGCGGCAGCCGCTACCTCTTCGACAAGACACGCAAAAACGAGATTCCGCTCGACTTCCTTGCCGAGCAATTGTCGAAGAAGCCGCCGCAGATCGTGCCCGGCACCGCGATTTTCCTGACCAGCGATCCGGCCAGCGCGCCGACCGCGCTGATGCACAGCCTGAAGCACTACAAGGTGCTGCACGAGCAGAACGCGATCCTGACCGTCGAGACGGCCGAGCAGCCTTATGTGCCGGATGACGAGCGCGTGCGCATGACGACCGTCAACGAGCTGTTCCTCAAGGTGCGCATGACATTCGGCTACATGGAACAGCCGAACATTCCGAAAGCGCTGGCGATCTGCCGCAAGCAGGGCTGGAAGTTCGACATCATGACGACGTCGTTCTTCCTGTCGCGGCGCTCGCTGAAAGCCTCGACTGCGTCCGGCATGCCGCTCTGGCAGGACAAGCTTTTCATCCAGCTCGCGCGCACTTCGGCCGATGCGACCGAATATTTCCAGATACCGACCGGACGGGTGGTCGAAATCGGCACGCAGGTGACGATCTAGGATAGCAGATTGCTGACCTCGACGAGGTTGCCGTCAGGATCCTTGAAATACACGGACAGGATCGGCCCGGTCGCGCCGGCGCGCTCGCCCGGTCCATCGATGACTGCCACGCCTTCGCGGGCGAGGTGTTCGACCATTTCGGCGATCGGCGTGTCGGTGAGCAGGCAGAAATTGCCGCTGCCGGCTACCGTGTCCCGCGCGATCGCGGGCGAGGCGACAGCATCCTGCAAGCTGATCTTGTTCGCGCCGAAATGCAGCGACCATTTGCCGGGCCGCTCCTCGCGCGCCTCCATGCCGAGCACGCGCGCGTAAAATGCCCGCGTTGCTGCGAGGTCGGCGACGCACAGAACGATGTGACCAAGCGCTCGCACCTTCATGGATGAAGCCTAGGTCGCCGCGGCGTTCTGCGCCAGCCTGAGCACTTGCCAGCATCGCTCGTTTTTCCGACCTTGTCGCATTCGGGCGGGGTGACTCGGATGAAGAGGTTGGACATTGCTGTGGTCGGCGCGGGACCGGCCGGTCTTGCCGCGGCGCTCTATCTGACGCGCGCCGGGCATCGCATCACCATTCTCGAGCGGTTCGATCGGCCAAAGCCGCTTGGTTCGGGTCTGATCCTGCAGCCGACAGGGCTAACCATTCTGAACGACCTTGGCCTGTTTCGTGACATACTCACGCCTGGCGCCCGTATCGACCGGCTCTACGGGGCGGATGCCCGGACTGGCCGACCGGTGCTCGACGTGCATTATTCCGCCCAGCGCCGCGGCCGGTTCGGCCTCGCTGTCCACCGCGCCGCGCTGTTCAACGTGCTGTTTCACGCAGCCTTGCGCGAAGGCATTGCGATCGAGACGGCAACCGAGATCGGCGGGCTTGATGTCCCGGGCGGAAAGGCATCACCCGTCACCACCGAGGGCCGCTCTGCGGGACGCTTCGATCTCGTCGTCGATGCGAGCGGGCCGCGCTCCCGGCTGAAGCGGCACGCCAGAAAACCGTCGGAACCGAAACCTCTCGCCTATGGCGCCTTCTGGGCCTCGCTCGCCTGGCGCGGCGAGGGTTTCGACCCGCATGCACTACTTCAGCGCTATGACCGGGCAAGCGTCATGATCGGCGTGCTGCCGATCGGCCGCGCCGAGGCGGGTGGCGAGCCGATGGCCGCCTTCTTCTGGAGTCTGAAGCCGGATGAGGCCGCGAAGGTGAAAGCCGCCGGCATCGCCGCCTGGAAAGACCGGGTCGCTAGCCTTTGGCCGGAGTGTTCGGCCTATCTCGACCAGATTTCGAGCTTCGACGATCTGGCATTAGCTCGATACGGCCATCACACGCTGTCACCGCCGGCCGGACCGAAGCTGGCGATCATCGGCGACAGCGCGCACTCGACCAGCCCGCAGCTCGGGCAGGGGGCGAACATGGCGCTGCTCGACGCGCGTGCGCTCGCGCATGCGGTGGCGACCAGCACGGACGTGGACGCGGCACTCTCAGCCTATGTGAAGATGCGCCAGCGACATGTACGCGTCTTCCAGGCGCTGTCGTGGATGTTCACGCCGTTCTACCAGTCGGATTCGGCGCTGCTGCCATTCCTGCGCGACCGGCTCGTTCCGACCGTCGCGCGCATTCCGCCCGCGCCGAGTTTCCTTGCGTCGATGGTAGCGGGCACCCTGGTCGATCCGTTCAAACCGCTTGGGCTGAAGGAGCCGGATTGGAACGAGATGTCCATGCGTTAGCAGGTTTGCTGCCTCCATCTGTCGATGCTGAACAGATTAATTTAATTTAAATCTACCCATTGCAACTTTTCGATGCAGAAAGTCAGCTTTCTTCTTTGAAATATTACCTACCGTAAGCTGTAATTCTTGCAGCAGCTTTACAAATTAGGGAATTTTTTCCGGTTTCTTCGCACCCTGCGCTAGGCGGCTTGAGGGGCTCGTTATGATCAGGGTGATGACTTGTCTTGCTTATGAGCACGACTACACGTTCGTGCTTGTGGCCGCCGTCGTCTGTATTGCCGGGTCGATCATGACGATGCGCCTCTTCGACCGCGCCATGCGGCTCGACGGCATGAATCAGATGATCTGGATTCTGCTCTCCGGTGTTGCCGGCGGCACCGCGATCTGGACCACGCATTTCGTGGCGATGCTGGGCTTCAATCCGCCGGTCGAGTACGCCTACGAGCCGGTGCTGACGATCGCCTCGCTTGTTCTTGCGATCATTTTCACCGCGGTCGGACTCTACATCGCGACGCGTCCCCGGGCCGGTTTTGTCGAAATCGGCGGTGGCGTCATCGGCGCCGGCGTCTCGGTGATGCATTTCACCGGGATGGCGGGTTACGAGGTTGCAGGCCGGATGGAATGGGACTGGGATCTCGTCGCAGCATCGATCGTGCTGGGGATCGCGTTTGGCGTGATCGCGCTGAATCGCGAGGCAAGGTCCACGACCGCTTTCGGCAAGCTGCTCGGCGCGCTGGCGCTGGTGCTTGCGATCTGCACGATGCATTTCACGGCCATGGGCGCCGCGTCGTTCATCCCGGATCCGTCGGTCATCGTCTCGCCACGCGTGCTTTCAAGCGAGATCATCGCGATCGTCGTTGTGGCGATGATCTCGACCGTCACCGGGCTGGCGCTCTATGCCATCGACGCGCGCTCGCAACGCGAGGTGCTGGATGGGTTTCGCCATGCGGCCCTGCACGACGCGCTGACCGGCATGCCGAACCGCTCCTTCCTTGCTTCGCGGCTGCCGGCGATCCTCGACGTCGGTGCGGAGTCGGGGCACCAGGTCGCCGTCATCGTGATGGACCTCGACCGATTCAAGGACATCAACGATGTTCACGGCCACAAAGCGGGCGACCTGCTGCTTCAGACTATTGCGACCCGGCTGCGAAGCGCGACGATGCCCGGCGAATTCGTGGCGCGCATGGGTGGCGACGAGTTCATCGCGGTGAAGCAGGGCGTTGTTGCGGCCGATGAAGCGCTGTCGTTCGCACAGCGCCTGACGGACAGCGTTACCGTTCCCGTTGTCCAGGATGACCGCACCCTGTCGGTGGGCGCCAGCATCGGTATCAGCCTGTTTCCGCGCGACGCGCGCACGGCGGAAGATCTGATCGGCGTCGCCGATCTTGCCATGTACCGGGCGAAAAAGCAGGCCGGTAACAAGATCTGTTTTTACGAGCACTCAATGGATGAGGGCAGGCGGACAAAGAGCGCCCTATCCATGGAGTTGCATGGCGCGCTGCAGCGCAACGAACTGGTGCTGCACTACCAGCCGCAGATCGACGTGAAGAGTGGCGAGATCGCCGGTTTCGAGGCATTGCTGCGCTGGAACCACCCGGTCCGTGGTCTCGTGCCGCCGGGGGAGTTCATTCCGATCGCCGAAGAGACGGGCCTCATCCTGCCGATCGGCGAATGGGTGCTGCGGACCGCCTGCTCCGAGGTTGCCGGCTGGCAGAAGCCGTACAAGCTATCCGTCAACATCGCCGCCGCGCAGCTTACCCAATCCGATCTGCCGAGGATCGTCCACGAGGCGCTGCTTGAGACAGGGTTGGCGCCGTCGCGGCTGGAGCTTGAAATCACCGAGGCGAGCATCATCGAGGATCTGCAAGGCACATTGCATGTCGTGCGGCAGTTGAAAGCGCTCGGAGTCACCATTGCGATGGATGACTACGGCACCGGCTATTCGTCTCTGTCGACGCTGCAGATGTTCCCGTTCGACAAGATCAAGATCGACCGTTCCTTCGTCCACGGACTGACGAACAACAAGGCTTCGACCGCGATCGTCAAGGCGACCATCCTGCTTGCGAGCAACCTCGACATCTCTGTTCTGGCGGAAGGCGTCGAGCGCCAGGAGCATTTCGATTTTCTGCGCGCCGAAGGATGCAATGAGGTGCAGGGCTTCCTGTTCGGGCGCCCGCAGCCGCTCCCCGACATTGCGGGGATCGTGGGTCGCGAGACAGTGCTACGGGAAAGCCGCAGCACGCCCGAAACGCCTCGCTCTGGCTTCGACTTCTTGCCGGCCAAGGCTGTTGCGCATAAGCGATAACAGCAAACGCAGCGCGCCCTGACTTCTGCGACCAGCTGACGCTCCTGGGTTGCGGAGCAGCGCGGGACGGACTATCTGACAGCCAGCCATTATTGGGAGACGCGGATCGATGTGATTTTCAGCCGACAGCGAAGCTTGCAGCATTGCCATCGGAGAGATCATGTCCGCTTCCATTACGCTCGCCGGTCTGGCGTGGGCTCTGCCCGACGGCCGGCAAATCTTCGAGAATCTCAGTCTTCAGTTCGGCTCCGAGCGAGCCGGGCTCGTCGGACGCAACGGCGTTGGCAAGACGACGCTGTTCAGATTGATCACGGGTGAACTGCGCCCGCATGCCGGCAGCATCGTCATTGACGGACGCGTCGGCATGCTGCGGCAGGCGGTGCAAATCCGCGACGATGAGACGGTGTCCGATCTGTTCGGCGTAACGGCGGCTCTGACCGTGCTTGAACGCGCAGCGCGTGGCGAAGCGCACGCCGACGAACTGGCCGAAGCAGACTGGACGCTTGAGTCTCGCCTCGATGCGGCGTTGGCGCAGGTTGGGCTCGATGTCTTGCCGCAAGCACCGCTCGCATCACTTTCGGGCGGGCAGCGCACGCGCGCGGGGCTTGCAGCGCTTGTTTTCGCAGAACCCGATTTCCTGCTGCTTGACGAGCCGACCAACAATCTTGACCGGGACGGACGCAATGCCGTGATTTCGTTTCTGGCCAACTGGCGCGCCGGTGCGATCGTTGTCAGCCATGATCGCGAATTGCTGGAGACGATGGACGCTATTGTGGAACTCACCTCGCTTGGGGCCACCCGGTATGGTGGCAACTGGAGCCATTACCGCGAGCGTAAAGCATTCGAACTTGCCGCGGCCGAACACGATCTTGCCGATGCCGAGAAGCAGATGGCCCTGCTGGCAAAAGCAGCGCAGGAGCGTACCGAACGACAGGACAGACGCGACAGCGGCGGCCGCAAGAAGGCAGCACGCGGAGACATGCCAAAGATCCTTGCCAACGGTCTGAAAAATCGCGCCGAGGCCACACGCGGCCAGAGTGCACGGCTCAACGACCGCCGCAGCAGTCAGGCGCAGGACGCGGCTGAAGACGCGCGCCGGCGCGTGGAGATCCTTCAGCCTTTCAGCGTTTCGCTTGCGTCTACGGGTCTGCCTGCAGGCAGGACGGTGCTGCGTATCGAGAACGTCGATGCCGGGTACGAACCCGGCCGACCAATCCTGTCTGATTTCTCCACGCAGATCACCGGGCCGGAACGGGTGGCGATCACAGGCCCGAACGGTTCGGGCAAGACGACGCTGCTGTCGCTCATCGGCGGCACCCTGAAACCCTGGAGCGGCACGGTTTCGGTCATGACTTCCTTCGCGTTGCTCGACCAGCAGGTCAGCCTGCTTGATCCGGAAATCTCCATTCGCGATAATTTCCGGCGTCTCAATCCGGGCGCCGACGAGAATGCCTGCCGCGCCGCTCTCGCTCGTTTTATGTTCCGCGCCGATGCAGCGCTTCAAAGGACCGGGTCGCTCAGCGGCGGACAGCTTCTTCGAGCCGGGCTTGTTTGCGTCCTCGGCGGCTCCTCTCCGCCATCTCTGTTGATCCTGGACGAGCCGACCAATCATCTCGACATCGATTCCATCGAGGCCGTGGAGGCGGGACTTTCCGCCTATGACGGCGCTCTGTTGGTTGTGAGTCACGACGAGGCGTTCCTCGCCAATATCGACATTACGCGCCGCATCGAGCTTGGCGAACCGGTTGACGCGAGCCTGTGATCCGGTTAAACAAGCCGAACCGTAACGTACGGTACGGCCTGTAAACGTGCTCCAGACCTCAACCGATCAGCCTTCGGGCAATGCGCTGACACCCCGCCAGAAGGCGGTGCTGGACGCTGCGCTCGACCTGATGGTCGAGGCGGGCGACCAGCTCACGATGACGGCGGTGGCCAAGCGCGCGAGCTGTTCCAAGGAAACGCTCTACAAATGGTTCGGTGACCGCGACGGCCTGCTCACCGCCACCGTGCGCTGGCAAGCGTCGCGGGTGCGGGTGCCGACCGTCGATCGCGCCCGCATGGATATGGCGCAGCTCACCGCGACGCTGGAGCAGTTCGCGTCGGATTGGCTGACCGTTATCACTTCAAAGACATCCATCGCGTTGAATCGCGTGGCGGTTGGGCACGCAGGCTCCGCGAAGCGTGGCCTTGGCACCATCGTGCTCGAGAACGGACGTTTCGCGCTGGCCGAACGGCTGAAACCGGTGCTGCTCGCTGCGCGAGAGGCGGGGCTCATTTCATTCGACGATGCCGAGACGGCGTTCCGCACCTTCTTCGGACTCGTCGCACGCGACGTGCAAATGCGCGTGCTTCTCGGCGAAAAGCTCAAGCTTTCGGAGGCGGATATCCAGGCCGATGCGCGCCGCGCCACACACCAGTTTCTGACACTCCACCGATCAACCGATGGAGCCAAAGGCTCCTGAATCCTACGAAGAGGGAAGGAAGTACCATGCGTGTCTATTACGATCGCGACGCCGATCTCAATCTGATCAAGGGCAAGAAGGTCGCCATTATCGGTTACGGATCGCAGGGCAGGGCGCATGCGCTCAACCTGAAGGAGTCCGGCGTCAAGGATATCGCCATCGGCCTGAAGCCGGGCTCGGCCACCGCTAAGAAAGTCGAGGCTGACGGGCTCAAGGTGATGAGCGTGCCGGAGGTCGCCAAGTGGGCCGACCTGATGATGATGGCGACGCCGGACGAACTGCAGGCCGACATCTACAAGAACGAAATCGCGCCGAACATCCGTGACGGCGCGGCGATCGCCTTCGCGCACGGCCTCAACGTGCATTTCGGGCTGATCGAGCCGAAGAACACAGTCGACGTGCTCATGGTCGCGCCGAAAGGCCCGGGCCACACCGTGCGCGGCGAGTACCAGAAGGGTGGTGGCGTGCCGTGCCTGGTGGCGGTGCATCACGATGCGTCGGGCAATGCGCTCGATCTCGGCTTATCCTACGCCTGCGGCGTCGGCGGCGGCCGTTCCGGCATCATCGAGACGAACTTCAAGGAAGAGTGCGAGACCGACCTGTTCGGCGAGCAGGTGGTTCTCTGCGGCGGTTTGGTCGAGTTGATCCGCGCCGGCTTCGAGACGCTGGTGGAAGCCGGCTACGCGCCCGAGATGGCGTATTTCGAGTGCCTGCACGAGGTGAAGCTGATCGTCGACCTGATCTATGAAGGCGGCATCGCCAACATGAACTACTCGATCTCCAACACGGCCGAGTGGGGCGAGTACGTGTCCGGCCCGCGCATCATCACCGAGGACACCAAGAAGGAGATGAAGCGCGTTCTCACCGACATCCAGACCGGCAAGTTCACATCGGAATGGATGCAGGAGTATCGCTCTGGCCTCGCCCGCTTCAAGGGCATCCGCCGCCGCAACGACTCCCATCAGATCGAGCAGGTCGGCGAAAAGCTGCGCGGCATGATGCCGTGGATCGCCAAGAACAAGCTGGTGGACAAGGCGAAGAACTAGGCGATCCACAAGTCCATGCTGCGCGTCCTCGGGCTTTGCCCTGCGGGCGCGCGGTGATCACTAAGAACAAGCAGGTCGACACGGCCGAGAACTAAGACACCTACGGAACAACGACAAAAGGCGGTCGAAAGGCCGCCCTTTTCTGTTTCGTGATCGCCTGTCGGAGCTAGCCTACGACCTTCTTCAGTGCGGGCCGCTCCATCTTCTCGTGGCCGAAGAATTCCACGCCGATGCGGCCGTTCTCGCGCCAGCGCACCTCCGCCTTGTAGGCAAGACCTTGATGCGGCACGTGGAGCGTGAAGCGTGGCGGAACCCTGACGTTCTCGACCAGCTCCAGTTCCGCGCCGTGGGCGCTGATATTGGTGACCAGGCAGCGATTGCCGGGATTGCCGGCCGTATCGAGGATCATCGCGCCGTTCAGCGCCTCGTTGCGCGTCGCCTGGCGCGCATCGTTCTCTTCCACCCGCATCGCCGTCTCCTGTCGACCATGTCGAGGAAAAGCCTACGCCTCGGCGGTTAAGCCTCGATTACGACAAATCTTAATTGAGCCGGCCGTAGCCGATTGGGGGAGGGCGGATCGCGTGGTATGTTCCGTCATCCACTTCAGGAGCGTGCGATGCGGCTGGAATCCGCCTTGGACCTGCAAAATCGTGTTTTCGCGCAGGTGTTCGACTTTCAGCCGCTTCCGGTCGCAAGCGACCGGAACGTGACAGGCCGGGAAAGCCTCGTCGATCCGACCGTATTCGAGATCGATCCGGCGATTGCGCGGGCGCGCAAGAACGATCGCCAGCAGACTACGGAAGAGATCGCGCTCGGCGTCTCCGAAGGCGCAGGCGGCGACGATGTCAGGCTGGCGGTGCTCGTCCAGGACCGGGATAAAATGCGGAGCGCGATGATCGACGAAATCGTCGAGCTGGCGCGCGGTGAAGCCGATGTCATCTATATCGGCCCGCAGGAGGCGTCGGGATTCTGGACGCTGGAGCGGATCGATCCGATCCTGATCGGTGCAAGCATATTTCCGCTGACGCGACCGGGTGCGGGCACGCTCGGCTGCTTCTGCCGCGACGCGGCCGGCGGCGGCGATGGCATCCTGTCGAACAATCACGTGCTGGCCGACGTCAACGTCACGCCGATCGGCGGTCGCGTGACGCAGCCGGGCGGTTTCGACGGCGGCGCGGCCAGCGCGGACGATATCGCCGAGCTGACACGCTTCGTGCCGATCATATTCGACGGGCCGCCGAACCTGGTGGATGCCGCCTTCGCGACTCTCATCGATCACGGCCGCGCGATCGACATGCACGGGTTGTTCAACGACGCCCGGCCTCCGGCGCTGCAGAAAACGATCGTGCCTGGTCCGGGCGTGCCGGCGGCGCGCGGGCTGAATGTACACAAGACCGGACGCAAGACCTGTTTCACCAGCGGCCGCGTGCTGGCGACCAACGTCGACAATTACTGGGTCAAGTTCAAGAACGAGCGGCGAGGCCGTTTCGACGATCAGATCACGATCGAGACGGTGAACCAGTCAACGCCCTTTTCTCGAACGGGCGACAGCGGATCGCTGATCGTCGATGACGAAGGCAATCCGGTTGCGCTGCTGTTCGCGGGATCGCCAAGCGGCGGCGCGGGCGATGTCGGCGTGACGGGCGCCAGTCCGATCGGCAACGTTCTCTCGCAGCTCGGCATCGTGCTGATCTAGCCGACATGGCAAAGCCGCATTCGATCGTGGAGGCGCGCCGGATCCAGAAGGCGTTCGAGGAGAGGTTCGCGGGCGAGGAGGGCATCCTTGGCATCGGCATCCGCAACAATGCGGCCGAGGACGATCTGGCGCTCAGCGTTTCCGTCACGACGAGAGAACAGGCGGCGAAGCTGCCGGCCGATTTCGAGGGCCTTGAAGTGGTCGTCGACGTCGTTGGCGAGTTCAGAGCGGACTAGGACCAGGATCGGCGCGATTGTCCTGAAACGGCACAATTGAAACGGCACGCTTTTCGCATGATTGTTCCCATCAGTGGGGAAGCGTCCGTAATGGAAACTCATCTGAAATCGATAGGGACTGACGGAAAGATCGTTTCCGAGCGCCGCAGCGGGGTGCGGCGGCGGGTGCTGAAAGGCGCGGTGATGATCTTCAACAAGGGCTACAGCACGTTCGAATGCGTCGTGCGCAACGAGTCGGATGGCGGCGCGAGACTTTCGCTCGCCGAGACTTTTGCCCTGCCGAAAACCTTTACGCTGACAATCATGGCGGAAGAGGAAGGGCGTGTTGTCGACATCGTCTGGCGGTCGGCGTCCGAGATAGGTGTCCGATACAGGGACATGTCCGACGGACCGCTGCAGGCTGCATAAGGTATCGGGCGGGGAACAAAAGAAAACGGCGCCCTGTCAGGCGCCGTTTTCATGAGATCGGATACGATCAGCTATACGGCGAAATGCACTGCTTCCGCGGCCCATAATAGGGTTGGTAGGTGTTGTCCCAGTCGCGATAGCTGCGCCAGCGGTCGTAGCACCACTCGACATGCGCCTGTGAGAGGCGGATCGTGCGGCGTGGCACATAGTAGCGCGGCTCGACGTAACGACGCTCGACGTAGCGGTAAGACGGAACGCTGAGGTCGATGTAGACATCCGGGCTGCTACGGTAGTGCCTGCGCCACCTGCGGTCGCTGCGGCGGTCGTCGCGCCATTCATGGCGCCACTGGTCGCGAACGATCGGCCGATCGCGATCGACGCGGCGATCATAGCGAGGGCGGCGCATGTCCCGCTCATCGATGACGCGGCGGTCAATATATCGACCGCCGGTGCTGCAGCCGGTAGGCGAGATCGCACATTCATCAGATTGAGCAGAGGCAATCTGTGTCGCCCCGATCAAACCGCCAGCGATCACCAGGGTGGCAAACAGGAATTTAGTTAGTCCAGGCATCTCAGTTCTCCCCGAGAATCATTGCCAAGCCTGCGCCTCGCGCAAGGAAAAGGGCACAATGGCGCTCATTGCATGAACGGTACATGAACGATTTGGTTCCGGTAGAGCCAAATCGGGCTTCGTCTTGTAATTGTGGCGGAGGGCAGGCAAACCTGCCGCCCATGTCGCTCAGAATTGCCACCTTCAACGTCGAAAACCTCATGAACCGCTTCGACTTTTCCGGCTTCCGGAATCAGTTGAACGAAGACCGGACTCTGGCGCTCTTCCAGATCAAAAATGAGGCGGAATACCGCTATCTGGAACAGGCGCGGACGATCGCTCATACCGACGACACGCGGCAGCTCAGCGCGCTTGCCATCGCGGACGCGCGGGCCGACATACTGTGCTTGCAGGAGGTGGATAATCTCGATGCGCTGAAAGCCTTCGAATACGGCTATCTCTTCAAGATGGTGGGCGAGGGCTATCGACACAAGTACACGACCGCCGGCAATGACAGCCGCGGCATCGATGTCGCGGTGATGATGCGGGACGAGACGCATCATGGGCAGAAGATCGAATTCGTGCGCATGACCAGCCATGCGCACCACACCTTCGAGGAATTCGGGCTGCACACTGCCGAACTCGAGGCGCTCGGCATCCAGAAATTCGAGCGCATCTTCCGGCGCGATTGCCTGGAAATCGACATCACCGTGGGCGGCGTGCCGCTGACGATCTATTCCATCCACCTGAAATCGATGGGAGGTCCGCGCGATGGCGTGCCTGGCCGCGACGCGACCATGCCGGTGCGCATCGCCGAGGCTTCCGCGATCCGCCGGATCATCGAGGACCGTTTCGGCAAGGATCACGCGGCGGAAAAACGCTGGGTGATCTGCGGCGATTTCAACGACTATCGCGAGCGCGTGCCGATCGGCGGCAATGCGCACGATGGCTATACGTTTGAGGTCGTGCAGGAAGCGCAGTCCTGCCTCAACGTTCTGCTTGCAGGCGGCTTTGCCGAAAACCCGGTCGAGCGGCGCGACCCGCTCGATCGCTGGACGCTCTATCACACGCGGGGACCGCAGGAACGGCATCTGTGCCAGCTCGATTACATCCTGCTTTCGCGGGCGCTCGCGAAAAGCAACCCGACGGCCGTTCCCGACATCATCCGGCGCGGCCAGCCTTACCGGACGATCTTTCCCGCCGGCCAGGACGTCGAGCGCTATCCGCGTGCGGGCTGGGACCGCCCGAAGGCGTCGGACCATTGCCCGGTCGCGATCACGCTGGACATCGTCTGAGAATGGCGTTCGACATACCGCGCGAAGCAATCCTGCCGGTCGATCGCGTCGATGTGCGGCTCGACCCGGAACCGCATCCGTTCGAGAGTGCCAATCTGGCCGCCATCGATGAGAATTGGCTGCGCGAGCATGCGGCGCAGCCTGCGCTTTACGACGGCCGCATGATGCTGCATTCGGATCTCGCCTATGTCGGCCGCCGCATCGTCGGCCGTTGCCACATGGTTCGCTACGCGACGCTTCTCTACTGGCGGCACCACAAAGAGACCACAGCGGCGCAGCATGCCTTTGCGCATGCGGCGCTTGTCTCGCGCGACAATGCGTTGATCGCGATCCGCATGGGCAAGCACACCGCGTCGCCGGGTCGTGTCTATTTCGCCGCCGGGTCGTTCGAGGAGCCGGATTTCCCGGATGGCGTGGTCGATGTGGATGCCAATATGGCGCGGGAGGTCGTGGAAGAAACCGGCCTCGACATCCTGATGGCGCGGCGCGACGCCCATTACCATGCCTATTCCGGCGAAAGCGGCACCGTGATTTTCCGCCGCTATTGGCTGGACAGGAGCGCCGACGACATTGCCGCCGAGATCGGCGCGTTTGTCGCCACAGAAACCGATCCGGAAATCGAGGGTGCGGTCGTCATCCGTGACGCGTCGGAGCGGCCCGCCGGCCTTGCCCGGCACATGATTGCCATTATGGATTGGCACTTTTCGCACAGTGCGACATGATTGGAACCAAACCGCGGCTGCCGCATTTATCAGCGTCGTATTGCGCCATTTGCGGGTGAGCGGCGAGGGCAGCTTGAGGGATCTGGTCAAAATTTATGAGCGATAGGCGTGTTGCCTTTGCGCCGAGGCGGATATCGGACATTTTCAGCACAAATGCGAGGTCGAGTGCCGAGTTCTCGACCAAAGCGGCGATCTGGCTGATTTCCGCGCTTTTCCTGCTGTTTTTGCTGGTGCTGGTCTTCTCCACGCTGCAGGGCAGGCGGGAGGCGCAGCGGCGCGCGGAAGACCGCGCCTTCGCGGCATCCGAGGTCGTCGCGACAAACGCGCGTTGGATCGTCGAGCTGTCGCAGCAGGCACTGCGCCGGATCGATGAGGCGCTCGGCCCCGACATCGACAACCGGAAGAGCGACACGGTCACCAATATCAACGATGCCGTCGACAGCCTGCCGGGCATCGTCAAGGCCTATGTCGTGACGGCTGACGGGCGCACGCTTTATTCGACCGACCCCGGTGTGCAGCCGATCGATATTCGCGATCGTCCCTACTTCGCCGACCTTGCGAAAGGCGCGCCCTGGTATGTTTCACCGCTGTTGGTCAGCCGCTTGAACGGCGACCAGATATTCGTTTTCAGCCGCCGTCTCGAGCGTGACGGTCAGTTTGTCGGTGCGGCAATCATCTCCTTCAACGTCCTGGTGCTGGCCGATATCTGGCGGTCGCTGCAGTTCGATGCGGATTCGACTGTCGGCCTGATCCGGGACGACGGTCAACTGATCGCCCGCTATCCTCTCGCCGAAGGTCCGCTCGACATGAGCGGTTACGTTCTCTTCACCGACTATTTGAAGCGGAACCGTGAAGGTATTTATACGGCCGTTTCACCGGCTGACGGCGTGCAGCGGTTCGTCGGCTATCGCAGGGTTGAAGGCACGTCCCTGATTGCCGTCGCGTCGGTCAGCGCGGCGTCCGCCTTTGTCCCGTTCTGGCGAAGCACGCTGACGACACTTGCGCTCGCGCTGCCGGCGCTCCTCGCGCTCGGCGGCGCGGCGTGGTGGATCGCGCACTTGCTCAGGCAGGACACCAAGCGGCAGATCGAACTTGCCCGTGCGATGGAAGCAAACCAGCTTCTGTTCAAGGACATCCACCACCGGGTGAAAAACAATCTTCAGTCGGTGCAGTCCCTGGTGCGTATGCAGCCGATACCGGCGGAGGTGAAGGCAGACCTGCAGCGGCGCATCGCGGCGATGACCGCGGTGCACGAACACATCTACCGGCTCGATCAGTATGTCGAAGTCGATGCACAGCTTCTCCTGCCGGCGATTGTCGAGCCGCTCGTCACCACCTTCGGGCAAGACGTCAAGGTCGACTTCAACATCGACCCGCTCGAGGTCGAGCGCGATGCGGCGACGCCGCTCGCGCTACTCGTCAACGAGCTTGTCACCAACTCGCTGAAATACGCTTTTGCCGAACGCGGGTCGGGGACCATCAAGCTAGCCCTGAAGGATCAGGGGGATGGGCGCGTCCAGCTGGTGATTTCGGATGACGGCGTTGGCTTCGAACCGGAGGCGTCGTCGACGGGAATGGGAAGCCGACTGATCAAGGCGATGGTACTGCAACTCGACGGCACGTATTCTTATCGGGTTGACGGCGGCACTATTTTCGAAGCCGATCTCGCCATTCGCTCGGCCGCTCAGCAGCCGATCCGGGTTGCAGGCGCGGCGGCATAGCTATTCGTGCCTGAGCGCCTCGATCGGATCGAGGCGGGCGCCGCGCAGGGCAGGAAAGAAGCCGAACACCATGCCGATCGCGGCGGAAAAGCCGACGGCCAGCGCGATGACCGCGAGGCTCGGCGCGAAGGGGATCGCGAGCGTCGCCGAGGCTATGCCCGCCAGCGCCAGCCCGAGCGCGATGCCGATCAGCCCGCCGATCAGCGACAGGACCGTCGCCTCGACGAGGAACTGCACGAGGATGTGGCGCTCATGCGCGCCGATCGCGAGCCGAATGCCGATCTCGCGCGTGCGCTCCGTCACCGACACCAGCATGATGTTCATGATGCCGATGCCGCCCACCAGCAGGCTGACGGCGGCGACGGCTCCCAACATGCCGGTCATCGTCGTCGTGGCGCTCGCCATCGCGTCGGCGATCTGGGTCATGTCGCGCACGTCGAAATTGTCTTCGCCGTCGGGTGCAATGCGGCGCGTTTCGCGCAGGATCTGCTCGATATCGGCCTGGACCTCAGAAGTCGCAACGCCGTCCAGGGCGGCGACATAGATAGAGTCGATGTCGCGGTCGCCGGCGATGCGGCGCTGGAAGGCGGAGAGCGGCATCATCACGACATTGTCCTGGTCCTGTCCGAAGCCGGAAAAGCCCTTCGACTCCAGCACGCCGATCACCTTGCATGACACCTTGCCGACGCGGATCGACTGGCCGGTCGGGTCGCCGGCGCCGAAGAAGAGGCTGCGGATCGTTTCGCCAATGACGCAGACCGGCGCGCCGCCGCGCACTTCGGAATCGGTGAACTCGCGGCCCACCGGCACATCCCAGTCACGCGCGATGAAGTATTCCGTGTCGGTGCCGGTCACTTCGGCCGCGGTGTTCTGCGCCGCGTAGACGACGCGCACCTGCTGCGACGAAGCAGCCGAGACGGCGTTGGCGTTGTCGAGGCCGTTCGTCAGGCCTGCGAGATCCTTTTCATCCAGGCGCTTCGGCGTGAAGGAGCTGGTGCCGGAGCGATCCGGTCTAGCTGCGCGCACAACGAGCAGGTTCGATCCAAGCTTGGCGATGTCGCCCTTGACACGCTCCGTCGTGCCGGAGCCGATGGTGATCATAGCGATAACGGCGGCGACGCCGATGACGATGCCGAGCAGCGTCAGGAACGAGCGCATGACGTTGCGGCGGATCGACAGCAACGCGAGGCGGAAGGTTTCCCAGAACATCAGGCGATCTCCAGCGCGCGTGTGTCGGATTCGACGCGGCCGTCGAGGAACGCGATGGTGCGCCGAGCATAGGCTGCAACGTCGGCCTCGTGCGTGACCATTGCAACCGTGAGGCCATGATCCTGGTTGAGGCCGGTAAGCAGCTCCATGATCTCGTGGCTGCGTTTGGTGTCGAGATTGCCGGTCGGCTCGTCGGCGACGAGCAGGGCGGGCCGGGTGACGATGGCGCGGGCGATCGCGACGCGCTGCTGTTGGCCGCCCGAAAGCTCCGCCGGCGTGTGGTCGGCGCGGTCGGCCAGGCCGACTTCCGCGAGCGCTGTAAGCGCTCGCTTGCGCCGCTCCGCGGCTGGCACGCCGCGATAGATCAGCGGCAGCTCGACATTCTCCGCGGCGGTGGTGCGCGGCAGCAGATTGTAGCCCTGGAAGACGAAGCCGATGTAGAGGTTGCGCAGCACCGCACGGCTGTTGCGGTCGAGCTTACCGGCATCGACGCCCTGAAAGCCGTAGCGGCCCGAGGTCGGGGTATCGAGACAGCCGATGATGTTCATCGACGTCGATTTGCCTGAGCCCGAGGGTCCCATGATCGCGACGAACTCGCCTTCGGCGATCGAGAAGTCCACACCGGCCAGCGCGTTCACGCGCGCTTCGCCTTCGCCATAGGTCTTCCAGACCTTGTCGAACGTGATCAGCGGCTTGACCACGGCTAGCTCCGCGCGCGTTGCCGGGCGATACCGGTGATGACGAGATCGCCTTCGGCGAGACCCGACAGGATCTCGGTGTTCTCGCCGTCCGTCGCGCCGGTCTTCACCTGCACGGCTTCCGGCTGACCGTTTCTCAGCACATAGAGCGTGCGTGTGCCGTCCTGCGGCGCCGCCGTCCGGTCACGCCGGCCGAAACCGCGCATGCGCGGGGAAAAGATATCGCGCAGGCTGAAGCCGCGATTCTCGTCCGCCGAGGGCGGGCGGAAACGAAACGCGCCGCTCGGCACGGTCACGACGTTGTCAGCTTCGCGCGTCACCACAGACACGGTCGCGGTCATGCCAGGCCGCAGCAGCAGCTCGGCGTTGTCGACGTCGAGCCGCGCATCGTAGGTCACGACACCTTCGGTCGCGACCGAGGCGAAGGCGATGACGCGGATTGTTGCGTCGAAGGGGCGGTCGGGGAAGGCGTCGACGGTGAAGCGCGCCGTCTGCCCGGCCTTGACGCCGCCGACGTCGGCTTCGTCGATCGCCGCCTTCAACTCCATGTGCGCGAGATCGGCGGCAAGCACGAACAGCACCGGCGCCTGCATGGAGGAGGCGACCGTCTGGCCGGGATTGACGGAGCGGGTCAGCACGACGCCGTCGATCGGCGCGTAGATCTTGCTCTTGGCAAGGTCGGCCTGCTGCGATTTCAGCTCGGCCGCGGCGATCGCCTGATTGGCTTCAGCGATGGCGACCGCAGCCGCGGCGCGGTCACGCGCAGCTTGTGCTGTTTCGAGCTGCTGCTCGCCCGATACGCCGCGCCTGGACAGTTGCTCGGTGCGGGCAAAGGTCTGCTCGGTCTCGGCCAGCGTGGTGTTTGCCTGCTTGACCTGGGCTTCCGCCGCTTTCAGCGACGCCTCGGCGCGCTCGACCTGGGCGCCCAGCCGCGTGGTGTCGAGTTCGGCCAGTACGTCGCCCTGTTTCACCTCGTCATTGGCGTCGACCAGCACGGTCTTGATGACACCGGAGAGTTCCGACGAGATGTCGACCTGGGTAAGGGGCTGCAGCGTGCCGGTCGCCGACACCTCGACGACGAGGCGACCTTTCTCGACGGGAACGGTGGCGTAGGAAACCTGCTCCGATGTGCCGCCGAAGAGCGACCAGGCTGCATAGGCAACTCCAGCCGCCAGCACGAAACCAGCCGCGTAGAGCCAGCGGCGCCGGCCCTTTTTCGAATTGCCCGTGCGGTCGAGGCCGAGGGCGCTCTCGATGGGCAAGGGCTCGGTCCTTGTCCGGGTAACAATTTGGTCCATTGCGGACGCCCGTTTTGCGCCGATAAAAGCGCTCGAAGAATCCCTACAAGCGCAGAAATCGGCCTTTACGGTGAAATTTTCAAATTAATTTTCGCTCATGTTGGCGTGAGCGGCGAGGAGAAGATAGCATGACTGGCCACGCGTACAGTGTTTTCGACGTGTTCACGGATCAGGCGCTGGCGGGTAATCCGCTCGGTGTCGTGTACGATTGCGAAGACCTCGACACAGCGGCGATGCAGCGCATCGCCAACGAATTCAACCTGTCGGAAACGGTGTTCCTGTCGTCTCCCGACCGCGCCGAGCATAGCGCGCGTGTCCGCATCTTCACGCCCTTCTACGAAATGCCTTTCGCCGGCCATCCAACGGTCGGCAGCGCCGTGGCACTGGCGCTGCGCGACGGCATTGCCGACGGGATCTTCGTCCTGGAGGAGAATATCGGGCCTGTGCGCTGCGTGGTCTCGACACATGACGGACGGACCTTCGCCGAGTTCGACATGCCGAAGCTGCCCGCGCCCGCGCCGTTTGACATCAGCCGCGAGGCTGCCGCGGCCGCGCTCGGTCTTGGACCGCACGAGATCGGCTTTGAAAACCACACGGTGAGCGCCTGGAATGCCGGCGTGCCCTATGTGACGGTGCCGATCGCCGATCTGTCGGTGGCGAGCCGCGCGAAGCTAGATACCGAGCAGTGGCTGACGCTGACGGGCGGCTTGACCGACGCGCGAGCCCCCGCGGCCTATATCTACTGCCGCGATACGGTGCTCCACGACAGCGCCTTCCACGCACGCATGTTCGCCGGCCATATCGGGCTGGTCGAGGACCCCGCCACGGGTTCGGCGGCCGCCGCGTTTGCTGGCGCAGTGATGCATTTCGACCGGCCCGTGGATGGCAAAACGCAGCTCTGGATCGAGCAGGGCATGGAAATGGGCCGGCCGTCGCGCATCCGGCTCGAACTGGACGTCGAAGCCGGCAGCCTACGTTCCGCGCGAATCGGCGGAAACGCGGTGAAAGTGGCCGAGGGGAGGCTGGCCGTCTAAGGAGCGGCCAGACGCCTGGAAAATGCAGCCAGAATGCCGCGCTTTTGGCCTGTCCACAGGGCTGGACAGGCAGGATCGTGGCGTCTATATGCGCGCATCGCCATTCGGCGTGTGGGTGCGTAGCTCAGTTGGTAGAGCAGCTGACTCTTAATCAGCGGGTCACAGGTTCGATCCCTGTCGCACCCACCATCTCATCTCCTGTTTTCGCTACGGTTTTCTCGGCCAATGCGAATTTACATCAAGGTTGGAAATAACCAATTGATGTTCACATGGCTCAACGCACCTCCCGTATGGTCCGGAGATACCAGCCGGCTGGAGGTGACAACCGGTGCCGAGACCGATTTCTGGCAGACGACTTTTTATGGCTTCCAGCGCAACAGCGGGCATGCCTATCTGACACCGGTTTCAGGTGACTTTACGCTTTCGGCGCGTGTTACCGGCGAATACGAAGCGCTCTACGACCAGGCCGGGTTGATGCTCTATCTGGACGATAAGAACTGGATCAAGACCGGTATCGAATACACGGACGGCATGATGCATTTTTCGGTCGTCGTGACGCGCGAGGTGTCCGACTGGTCGGTGATCCCGCTGCCGCAGGCTACGGCGGCGGACGAGTTGCGCGTGCGCCTCACGCGACACGACGATGCCGTCCGGATCCAGTACGGGATCGGCGCGATGGATTGGCAGATGGCGAGGCTGGCGCCGTTTTCCGCGGCCGATACCCGCGCAGGCGTGATGACCTGCTCGCCGCAGCGCGAGGGATTCCGTGCTACCTTCCGCGACATTCAGATTGGCGCGCCGATCGCGCGGCAGCTTCACGCCGACTGAGAAACCGTCAGCGGCGCGCAGGAATTGCGGATCATCAACCGCCCGCGCAGCGTCAGCACTTTCGGCTCGGGTGGCGCGTTACCCGCCAAGCGGTCGAGCAAGAGGCGCGCCGCCTGCTCGCCGATCGCCTCCACCGGCTGCGCGACCGTGGTTAGTCGCGGCCCAAAGATGTCGGCCCAGACGAAATCGTCCATCGAGGCGACGGAAATGTCGGCAGGGCAAGTGAGACCCAGATCGCGGATCGCGCGCATCGCACCGATCACCATAAGATTGTTGGCGGAGAAGAGCGCCGTCGGGCGCTCTGGCAGCGTCATCAACTGCATCGCCGCGCGGTAGCCGTCCGCCTCGCGGAACCTGCCGTCGCGGATCAGCGAAGGATCGAGCACGATGCCGGCGGCGGCGAGTGCCCGGCGATAGCCCTCAAGCCGGTCGCGGCCGGTCGTCGTGTTCGGCGTGCCGGAAATGTAGCCGATGCGCCGATGCCCCAAACCAGTAAGATACCGCACGGCTTCCGAAACGGCTTCGGTGTTGTCGAGCAGCACCGCATCCACACCAAGACCTTCGATCATGCGGTCGATCAGCACGACCGGCTTGCGGGTCGACTTGACGAGACGGCGCATGACCTCGTCCTCGCCGGCCGGTGCGATGATCAGCCCGTCCACCATACGCTCGAGCAGGAGTTTGATCTGCTCGTCCTGCTTGGCGGTGTCCTCGTCGCTGCTGCACAGCATCACCGCGAAGCCGGCACGACCGAGCACATTCTGGATCGTCGCGACGACGTCGGTGAAGAATGGATTGCGGATGTCGGCGACCGTTAGTCCGATCGTATGGGTGGCGCCTGTCTTCAGGCTGCGGGCAATGGCGTTGCGCTCGTAGCCAATCGTGGCAATCGCCGCTTCGATGCGCTGGGTCAGTTCGGGGCTGACGTTGGACGTGCCATTGAGAAAGGCGGAAACAGTGGCGATCGAGACGCCGGCGCCACGCGCCACGTCGATCATCGTGGGTGCGTTCGACCGTCTCCCCCTTCGCCTGATCTCGTCCATTTCCCGAAACGTTTCGTCCGCCTCCACGGATCTTGCCTACGGTGATTTTCGTGCAAATGCAAGAAAATGGGTTTTTCGATCGGAAGAGTTCACGCCTTTCGCATTGACACCAGCGAAACGTTTCGATTAGCCTTTCAATATCGTCGGCGACATGGAAGGGAGGCCATGGTTGACGTTCCGGACAGCGCGCCGGCGGGCGGACACGTTTCCCTGCTGCAGGCGGTAGCGATCAGCAAAAGCTTCGGCGGCATCGCGGCCCTGGCCGACGTCGAGTTCGACCTCCGTCGCGGCGAGATCCACGCGCTGATGGGCGAGAACGGCGCCGGCAAGTCGACACTGATGAAGATCCTGTCGGGCGTTTATTCAGGCTATGACGGCGCGATACGCCTCGACGGGCGGACTGTCTCCTTCGCCAATGTGCGCCAGGCGGAAGCCGCTGGCATCGCCATTATTCACCAAGAGCTGAATCTCGTTTCCGAACTGACGGTGGCCGACAACATCTTTCTCGGACGTGAGAAGCGGATCGCCGGGCTGGTGATAGACCGCCGTGCCGGGCGCCTGGCAGCCCGGCGGCTGCTCGAACGGCTCGGCATCGACCTCGACCCAGACGCACGCGTCAGCGCGCTCAGAGTTGGCGAGCAGCAGCTTGTCGAGATCGCCAAGGCGCTGTCGCTCAATGCGCGTATCCTGATCATGGACGAACCGACCTCCGCGCTGTCGCCGGCAGAATGCGAACGGCTGTTCCGCATCGTACGCCAGCTCGCGGCGGACGGCGTCGCGGTCGTCTACATATCGCACCGGCTGGACGAGGTGATGCAACTCGCACGGCGCGTGACCGTTTTCCGCGACGGTCGACACGTGCTGACGAGGCCGATTGAGGAACTCACCGAAGACGCAATCATCTCGGCGATGGTTGGGCGAGAGATGCTTGCCGCCGACTACCGCACGTCGGACGTGCAGGGCGAGGTGGTTCTTTCCGTCTGCGATCTTACGCTTTCCAAGCCGTACCGGGGTGGTTGGCGCGAGGTGCTGAAGGGCGTGTCGTTCGACCTCCATGCCGGGGAAATTCTGGGTGTCGGCGGCTTGCTCGGCTCCGGTCGTACGGAAATTCTGGAAAGCCTGTTCGGTGCGGCGAAAGGGCAGGCGGGCGGCGAGATCAGGGTGCACGGCAGACTGGTCGACATCCGCTCGCCACGCGACGCACGCAGGTTGGGATTGGCGCTGGTCACAGAGGATCGCAAGACACAAGGCCTGCATCTTGAGGCGTCGATCACCAACAATGTGGCGCTGCCTTTGGTGTCGCGGCTTGCTGCCTTCGGTCTGAGATCGTTCCGTGGTGAGCGCGCGCTTGCAGAAGGCGCGGTGAAATCGCTCGGCATTCGCTGCTCCGGCATAGACCAGGCGGCCGGGCGGCTTTCCGGCGGCAACCAGCAGAAGGTCGTGATCGGCAAGTGGCTCGCCACGCGGCCGCGCATCCTGCTGCTCGACGAGCCGACGCGCGGCATCGATGTCGGCGCCAAGCGTGAGATCTACGATTTGGTCTTCAAACTGGCGCGCGACGAGGGCCTGGCGATTGTCGTCGTCAGTTCCGAGTTGCCGGAGTTGTTGCTTCTGGCTGACCGAATCCTGGTCATGTCGGAGGGGCGACAACGCGGCATCCTGCGCCGCGCGGATGCCAGCGAAGAACGAATCATGCAACTGGCCGCGCCCACGGCTGCAAAGGCAGCGGCATGAGCGGCATCCTGCGGCTTGTTTCGCGTACCAAGCTCTATTGGGGGCTGATCGCGATTTTCCTGCTCGGTGTGCTCTCCTCGCCGGTGAGCTCCAAGGGCAACAACATCTTCCTCTCCTACGGCAATCTGCTCGACGTGCTGAGGCAAGTGTCAATCACCGGTCTGATCGCCACCGGCATGACTGCCGTCATCATCACTGGCGGCATCGATCTCTCCGTCGGTTCGCTGATGGCGATCTGCACGGTCGTGACGGCGATGCTGCTCACCATCGAAGGCGGAACCCCGGCAGCCTATATGGGCCTGCCGATGGCCGGGTTGGTCGCGCTGGTCGTCGGCTACGCCATCGTGCGCTTCATCTTCGTCAATCTGGAGAAGAGCCGGCATGGCGCGGATTATGGCCGCGACGTCACCCTCGACCGCACGCGCGGGCTGCTGATTCCGCTTGCCGCCGGAGCAGTTCTCGCCGCGCTGCTGATCTTCTATCTCGTGCCGCAGACGGTGACCAAGTTCGGCGTGCCGGGCGTGCTGATCGTTGCACCTTGCGTCGGTCTCTTCTTCGGCGCGGTGAACGGGATGCTGATCGTGGGCGGACGGTTGCAACCCTTCATCGTGACGCTGGCGATGATGGTGACCGCGCTTGGCATTGCACGGCTGACCGCCGGACAAAACAATGCCGTCCTACCCGTTTACACAGGAACCAATGCCGTCGCGGAGTTCGACCGGTTGCGATCGCTGGTGTTCGGCGTCGTGCCGATGCCGGGCATCTTCTTCCTCGCCGCAATCGTCATCTACGCGGCCGTGCTGCGTTTCACGCCATTCGGCCGCTATGTCTATGCGATCGGCGGCAACGAGGAAGCCGCGCGCCTGTCGGGCATAGAGGCCGGCAAGGTGAAGATCATTACTTATGCCGTCTCCGGCCTGCTGGCGGGCATCGCGGCGGTGCTCTACGTCGCCCAGTATCGGCAGGGCAAGCCGGATGCCGGCGCCGGGCTCGAGCTCGACGCGATCGCCGCCGTCGTGATCGGCGGCACCAGCCTGATGGGCGGACGCGGCTCGATGGCCGGCACCTTCTGCGGTGTGCTGATCTTCGGCCTGCTGTCGAACATCCTGCAGCTTCACAACATCAACTCCAACCTTCAGCTGGTGCTGAAGGGGCTGATCATCGTCGGCACCGTGCTCGTGCAGGAGCGCAACCTTGCCGACCTTCTGAACTTTGTGCGCATGCCGGCCAGCCGGCCCGCGCCGAAGGACGCGGCGGAGCGTACACCGCCGGAAAAAATGATTCATAACACTGGAGGAAACATCAAATGAAACGTCGGGAACTCTTGCTCGCCTTCGCGGCGACACTCGCGGCCGGCGCCGCTATGTTCAGCGCCGACTTGTCCGTCGCGCAGGACAAGAAGTGGAACATCGGCTTCAGCCAGGCGACAACGATTGAGCCTTGGCGCGCGCAATTCAACAAAGACATCATCGCGGAAGCAGAAAAGCAGCCCGATGTGAACCTGATCATCACTGACGGCGAGGACAAGACCGAGAAGCAGGTGGCCGACGTCGAGAACCTGATCCGCCAGGAAGTCGACGCGTTGCTGATCTCGCCGAAGGAATCTGCTGGTCTGACCGGCGTGGTGCAGAAGGCGATCGACGCGGGCATTCCCGTCTTCGTGCTCGACCGCAATGTCGAGACCGACCAGTACACGCAGTTCGTCGGCGGCGACAACAAGCTGATCGGCCGCGCCGCGGGCGAGTATGCTGTCGAGCTTCTCGGCGGCCCAGGCAAGGCGACCGGCAACATCGTCGAGATCTGGGGCGGCATGGGCACGCAGCCCGCGCATGACCGTCACGACGGCTTCCACGAATTCACCGACAAGGAGGCGGGTATCAAGAACCTCCTCGACCAGCAGTCAGGCGACTGGAAGCAGGACCAAGCCTACAACATCATGGCCAATGCGCTGAAGGCGAATGAGAAGATCGATATCGTCTACGGCCACAACGATCCGATGGCCTACGGCGCCTATCTTGCCGCCAAGGATGCAGGCCGCGAGAAGGACATCAAGTTCATCGGCATCGACGCGCTGCCGGGCGAAGGCGTGACCTGGGTCAAGAATGGCGAACTCACCGCCACCTTCCTCTACGCAACGCCGGGTGCTGAAGGCCTGCGCCAGGCGATCAAGCACCTGAACGGCGAGAAGGTGGAGAAGACGATCGTGCTGCCGACCGAGAAGGTGACGGCCGAGAACGTGGAAGAAGTCCTGAAGCGCCACGGCATGTGAATGACGATCGACCGCCGGGCGGCGCGATTGCTGCCCGGCGGTCTATGTCGGCTTGGAAGCGCAAAGCGAAGCTGGTTCCGCCGCATAACACCCAGCCCGCAAGTCACCAATAGTTTTGGCCGGTTGTTCGGTCCTGACCGCAGCGGGCGTTCGATTGCGCGCGGCTATCCTTTCACGGCGCCGGCCGCGATGCCGCGGACGAACCATCGTCCGGATACGAAGTAGATGGCCAACGGAACCAGGGCGGTGAGGAGTGTTGCCGCCATTTCCATGTTGTATTCGCGTTCGCCCATCGTCGAGTTGACGATGTTGTTGAGCTGGACCGTCATCGGCAAATTATCGCGGCCGGCGAAGATCAGCCCGAGCACATAGTCGTTCCAGGTGTTTGTAGCTTTCAGGATGCAGGCGACGATGAGCATCGGGCCGGAAAGCGGGAGCATGATCGCGAACCAGGTGCGCCAGAAGCCTGCTCCGTCGACACGCGCCGCCTTGAACAGTTCGATCGGCAGCGACGCATAATAATTGCGGAACAAAAGTGTCATCACGGGCAGTGAGAAGATGACCTGAACAAGCACGATGCCTGGCAGGGAGCCGAACAGCCCGAGGGTGGCGACCATGCGCACCAGCGGGTAGAACAAAACCTGCACCGGCACGAAGGCGCCGAGCATCAGGACGCCGAACAGCCAATTGCCGTAGGCAGGCCGCCAGAGCGACAGCGCATACCCGTTGATCATGCCGAACAGGATCGAGATGACGACGCTCGGGACCGTGATGATGACGGAGTTCATGAAACCGACGTTGAGCCCGTCGCATTGCAGACCCGTACAGGCCGAGGACCATGCCTTCGCCCAAGGCTCCAGCGTCGGCGCCAGCGGCAAGGCGAAAATCGCGCCTTCGCGTATCTCGGCCATCGGCTTCAGCGACGTAATGATCATCACATAGAGCGGCATCAGGAAAAATAGCGCGGCGACGACGAGGAAGACGTAGATCCCGAAGCGCGCCGCGCTAAATGTTTGAGGGCGTGGACCCTGAGGACCTTGCATGACGGTCACGCGTCCGCCCTCCGACCTTTGGCCCGTTGCCAGATCAGGTAGGGGACAATCAGGCAAAGCATGAGGGCAAGCAGCGATGTGGACGCAGCCGTCGCCAGCGCGATGTTCTGCCGTTCGAAAAGGTTGTCGACGATGAACTTGGCGGGCACCTCAGTGGCGCTGCCAGGACCGCCATTGGTCATCGCGACCACAACGTCATAGAGCCGCACGACCCCGATCATCATGAGCACGACAGCGGTTACGATCGATGTTCGTACGGTCGGCAGGATGACGAACAGATAAGCCCGCCAGGCAGGAATGCCGTCAACCTTAAGGGCTTTCCAGATTTCAGCATCGACGCCGCGGATGCCGGCGAGCGCTATGACCATCACGAGGCCTGCGCCGTGCCAGACCGCGGCGATGACGATCGTGAAGATCGCCAGGCGCTGATCGACGATCCAATCAAAGGTGAATGTTTCGAAACCGAGATCCCTGACGGCGTCCTGGATGCCGAGCGTGGGGTTGAATATCCATCGCCACACCAGCCCGGCGACGATGAACGACGTCGCGTAGGAATAGAGATAGATCGTCCGGAAAATGCTCTCGCCTCTGATGCGCTGGTCAAGAAATATCGCAAGCAGAAAGCCGACGATCAGGCTTGTCGAAATGAAGCAGACGCCGAAAATCAGCATGTTCGCCAACGACTTCAGCCAGCGCGGATTTGAAAACAGCGCGGCGTACTGGTCAAACCCGACGAAGTTCCAGTTGGCGAGCATTTTCGAACTGGTCAGAGAAACGAGCGCGGCCCACCCCGTGCCGCCGACGAAGAGCAGCAATACGACAACCGCCGTCGGCAGCAGTGCAAGGGCTGCCGCTGCTTTGCCGGGTCTCCAGCGAACTGACGCCATGACGTATCTCGACGTTGACTGAAGAAATGTCCGGGCGGGCGTGTCACCGCCCGGACTGCTATTTGCTTGACTTATTCGCTCTGGAGAGCGGCTCCGAAATTCTCGATGAATGTATCGACAGAGGATGTTGGTGCGTTCCACAGTGTGGAGACCAGGTCCGTCAGAGCGCCGTTGAGTGTCGGCGACATCGCCACGGCTTGCGAAGCGACGGCGAGGCCGGGCTTGGTCGCCCATTCCGCACTCTTTGAAACGCATGCATCGAGGTTGGAACGGTCGGCGCCTTTCCAGAACGGCACCGAGCCGTTGTGGCTTGCGAACTTCGCCTGCACCGCGGGGTCGGACATCGTCTCGATCAGCAATTTCTGAGCCTCGGCGGCGTCAGCATCGGACAGCTTGGGGTAGAGGAACACGCCGCCCTGCAGTTGATAACCCTGGTCGAGGTCGAGGATGGTGCAGCCATAATCGACTTCCGGCTTCTCGCCGGCCGAATTGAACTCGCCGCGCGCCCAGGTACCCATTTGCATGAAGGCGGCCTGATCCGTGATCACGAGGTTGGCCGTGTCGTTCCAGTTGCGTCCCGGCGCACCCGCATCGGTGTAGGCCGTCAGGCGCAGGAAGGTCTCGACCGCTTTGCGGAATTCGGGTGACTTGGTTGCCTCCAAATCGCGTTCGGCGGTGATCTTCAGGTAAACGTCGCGTCCGCCATTGCCCAGCAACACGGCCCAGAAAAGCTGGCTCTCCCAGCCCTTCTGGCCAGCCATGGCGAACGGAATCTTGCCGGCCGCCTTGACCTTGTCCAGCACGCCGAAAAGCTCGTCCCACGACTTCGGTTCCTCGGCGCCGACCTCTGTGAGGACCGCCTTCGAATACCACATGAAGTTCTGGCCGTTCAGCGCCGTCGGCACCACGTAGAACTCGCCGTCGAGCTGCGCTGCCGCAGCCAGCGCTTCGGGCAGTTTGTCGTGCCAGTCATTGGCATCGGCGATGTCGTTCATGCCGCGCAGGAGGCCGCCTTGGGCAAGCTCGACAAACTCGGGTCCGAGGTTGAACATGGCGGCAGCAGGCGGCGTGCCGCCGGCGATGCGGTTGATCGCCGTTGATTTTGCATTCGAGCCGCCAGCAACAGCGCTGTCGACCCATGTGCCGCCGCGCTCGGCAAATGCCTTGGCAAATTCGCCGATCGCTGCGGATTCGCTGGCCGATGTCAGAAAGTGAATGACTTCGGCCTTCTTTTCCTGTGCGGCCGCATAAGGACTGGCGAACGCGACGAGCGCGATTGCCATGGCGGCCGATGCTTTCCAGTTCCGGTGCATGCGTCTTTCCTCCCTTGGGCTTCCTTGTCCGGACACCTCCCGTCCGGCGTTACGTCGCTTCAGCCGCTGCAGCGCTTGTCGGCGCTTCATCCTCCGGCTTCATTCGAACCTTGTCGCGCTTGGCGGCCAAATGCGCTGCCGTCACGCGCCCATCCCGCGGCAAGCCAAGCCGCTCGTACTGTTCGAGCGGCGCGTCGGTCTCGCGCATCAGTTCCAGCAGCCGCTCGATCATCATCCGTTCGACCGTCTCGTCCTCGATCGGATTCTCCTGCTGCGGGTCGGTCTCCAGATCGAAGAGCAGCGTGCCGAAGCGATGCAGATCGCCATAGGCGAAACCGCGCACGCGCATGGTCCTGGCGCCTTTGGTGAAGCTGAATGGCTCGGCGAGCGTCACATCCTCGAAGTCGGATGGCTTGAAGCGGCTCCAGATGCGCGTCGGCATCAGCGTGTATTCGTAGAGCGGACCGTTCTCAGGCGATCTGCTCGCACGCATATAGACGTAGCGGCCGTCGGTAATGTTCACATGCGCGCCGAACGCACCGAACAGCCCGCGCGGCCTCAACCGTTGATCGTCGGCGATCGTTTGGGCCAGGTCCTGGCCCTGCATGTCCGGCGTCGGCGCAATGCCGAAATAGCCGAGCAGCGTTGGCGCGAAATCGATCATTTGCACCAGCGCCTCGCGGCGGACGCTCTTCTGCCGGCTGCGCGGATCCCAGATGAAGAGAGGCGTGTGCGCGATCTCGTTGTAGAAGGGCTGGACGTTTTTCGCCCACCAATCACGCTCGCCGAGCAGAAAGCCGTGGTCCGTGCAAACGATCAGCATCGTGTCGTCCCAAAGCCCAAGCGCATCCATCTCGTCGAGAACGCGGCCGAGGGAATGGTCGCACATTGATACGAGCGCCGCATATTCGGCACGCGCGTGTTCGACCGAGGCCGCACTCTCCGTCACTGGTCCGTAAGCCGGCCAGTCGAAGTGAGGGCCTTGGTAGTCGTGCGGGTAGAGATCCTTGTATTTCTGTTGCGTGAAGAAGGGCTCGTGTGGATCGAAGGTCTCGATCTGCAGGAACCAGCGGTCCTCTCCCGCATTGGTCCGCAGAAATTCGATGCCGGCATCGAACGTCAGCGTCTGCGGCTGCGCCGCCTCGGTCTTCTGATGCTGGCGGTTGATCCAGTCCTGCCGCCACATCGGCTTGTTATGTGCGACCAGCACCTCGGGAATCTCGGGGTCGGCAACCTGGCCCTTGCATGGGTCGCCTTCCTGGCCGCGGAAGAACTCCCAACTCGAATAACGCGTATGGTAGGTCGCGCCGCCGTCCTCGAAATAATGCTGATGGTCGGTGACGAGGTGCGTGTAGACGCCATTCGCCTTCAGCATCTCCGGCATGGAATCGTCGAACGGCTCCAGCGGACCCCAGCCGCGATGCAGGAAATTGTAGCGGCCCGTGTGCAATTCGCGCCGGGCGGGAATGCAGGGCATCGACCCGACGTAACAATTGTCGAAGACGACGCTTCGCTCGGCCAGTCTCTGGAAATTCGGCGCCTTGATGTAGGCGCCGCCATAGGGCGGCAGCATATGCCTGTTCAGCGTGTCGAACAGGAGCATGATCGCCTTCATGGCGCTGTGTCCCGTCCGCCGACAATCCTGAGCGCCGGCGCTGCGGTCTGCGGCTCCTTCTCGATCTCCGCGATCGTGGCCTTCAGCCAGTCGATCCAGGCATCGACCTGTTGCCGGCCCCACTCATGGCCGAGGTCGAAGCGACGCTGCACAGCCAGTGGATCGCCACCCAGCGGCAGCTCGAGATCGCGCAAGGTGCGGTCTCGCCCGCGATATTTCTGGACCTGCTCAATGCGAGCATCGAGCTCAGTGTGCAGCAGTTTCAGAGTCGCGTCGCGGCCAACGAGGGCCGAATAGTGGAAGCGCAGTGAGAACTCCGGATCGGTAAAGCGGCTGGGCGGCACATAGGTCCCCGACAGCCAGTCGAGGAAGACTGCGGCGCCGTCCTCGGTAAGCCGGTATGTCTTGAAATCCGGAAGGCCTTCGCGATGCGTGACCTCGAACTCGACCCAGCCGTCCTTCACCATCTTGCCCATGGTGCGGTAAATCTGGCTGAGTTCTGTGTTGGAGCGCATGAAGCGCCCGAACGTGTCGAGGAATTTCTTGAGGTCGTATCCGGTCTGCGGCTTCAGCGCGAGAAGCCCCAGCAGCAGGTATTCCAGGTTCATGCGGTCCTCCCGATTGCAACGCTATCCAACAACTCACTATGATACAAGTCATATAGTGAGTTGTTGGATAGCGATTGTGTTGAAGGACCGAACGAGAGCAGGCTCGCTGCGATGAACAAAAGCTGCTGCATGCCGGAGCCAGATGTAACCCAGGGCAAAAGTCCTGCGGCGCCGCATGCTCGTCCAGCAGAAGTGCGCGACACGGCAGCTATGTGCGCCATTCCCGGCGGCACGTTCCTGATGGGAGGCAATGATGCGGATGGCCGGCCGGAGGACGGGGAGGGGCCGATCCGCGCCGTGACGCTGAGGCCGTTCCTCATCGACCGTGCAGCCGTGACGAACGATTGCTTTGCCGAGTTCGTGCGTGCGACCGGCTATGTCACTGACGCCGAACGCCATGGCTGGTCGTACGTCTTCCGCCCCGAGGGCGTTAATAACGGCGTACAAGCTCGCCGAGCATCGCGACAGACACCTTGGTGGGTCGCGATCGACGGCGCATTCTGGATCATGCCGGAAGGCCCAGGTTCCTCAGTCGATGCGCGAGGCGACCACCCGGTCGTGCATGTCAGTTGGCGCGACGCGACGGCATACGCGGCATGGGCCGGCAAACGCCTCCCGACCGAAGCCGAATGGGAGATGGCCGGCCGCGGCGGCCTTGAGCAGATGCGTTTTCCGTGGGGTGACGACCTCGCGCCGGACGGCATTCACAAATGCAATATCTGGCAGGGCCGTTTTCCCGACCACAATACACGCGAGGATGGTCATCTCGGCACGGCGCCGGTGCTCTCCTTCGAGCCAAACGCATTTGGCCTTCATAATGTCAGTGGCAATGTCTGGGAGTGGGTGTCCGATTGGTGGAGCACGCATTGGCATGCCGCCGAGACGCCGTTTACGCGAGACAATCCGCTTGGGCCGTCATCAGGCGAGTTGAAGGTGATCCGCGGCGGGTCGTTCCTGTGCCACGCATCCTACTGCAATCGATATCGTCTTTCTGCACGAAGCTGCAGCTCGCCCGATATGAGCGCCGCACATACCGGCTTCCGTTGTGTTGCGGATGCAGCTTGAATACCGTCAGTACCAGCCTCAAATCGCGGATGGTAGGCAGCTCGGACCAATCGGTTCGAAGCTCTTGTAGGTGAGTACGAATTCGCGGTGGCCGAGGCGCTCGGACTTCGTCGACGCGCCGGTCGAGCATCACTCGGTGGTCGTCGCGCTGGCCGGCGTCGGTCTTTCAGACCTGATCCCGATGACGCTGGTAATCAGGGAGCGGAACCAAATCTGGTCCGGCGTATGGGCAGTTCGCTCGTGCCAGGCGAGCTTATAAAGGATTCTTTCTGTCTCGAAGGGAATGTCACACACGACGATCTGGTGATCGCCGGGCAAGGTCTCTTCGACATATTTGCGCGGCAGGCAAGACAACAGGTCGGTCTGCGCAACGATCTCGAGCGCTTCATAGAAGTGTGTGACCACGACGGCGATTTTGCGGACCTTGCCATGGAAGCCGAGCCAATGGTCGACTGCGCCGGTGCCGGTGCCTGACGGCTTCATCAAGACATGCACAGCGTCGGCGAAGGCATCGATTGACATAGGACGCCCGGCGAGCGGGTGACCGGCCCTCATCACGCAAACGTAGTCGTCCGTCAGCAGCGCGCGGGCCTGAAGACCGTTCGGCAGTCGCGGAAACATGCCCACGGCGCAGTCAAGCTCGCCGGACAGCAGATCGTTCGTAGAGGTCAGGTTCGAGTGATGATGGAACTGCAGATGTGCATGCGGAGCTTTTTCCGAAAACATGATCGCCAACTGCGGCACCATGGTAGGCGTAAGCGAATCCGTCACCGCGAAACGGAAGGTCGATGTCGTCGTCGCCGGATCGAACTCGATCTGCTGGACGCTGGTATTCAGCGCGTCGAGCGCCTCCTGGACCGATGGCCAGATGTCGAGTGCGCGTTGGGTCGGCTTAACCCCGCCGACCACGCGTGTGAACAGGTCATCCTTCAGCAGGTCCCGAAGCCGGTTCAGAGCATTGCTGACCGCCGGTTGCGTCATGGCGAGCCGCTCTGACGCGCGGCTTACATTCCGCTCCTCCATAATGGCGCGGAAAATGTGCAACAGGTTGAGATCGACACGTCGTTTATTCATATGGATGATAATGAATATGCCTTTCTTCAATTGGACACCATAGGCATGGCTGCGCAATCGTCGTGAAGTCGACGGGGCTTAGGTCGCGTTGGCGGAGGAAAATACTGGGAGGAATGCCGTGAGACGAACCATCCTGGCCTCGGCCATGGGAATTCTTGCGCTGGGCGTATCATTGCCCGCTTATGCGCAGTCTTCAGAAGATACCCTCACGTGGTCGGCCGGGTCCGCCGTGGGAAATCTCGATATTGTCGCAAACCTGGAAGGCACATCGCGCCGTCTGCTCAAGGGCAATGTCGGCGAGGGGCTCGCAAAACTCATCACGAATAACGGCGAATTGAGCTGGGACCCGCTCCTGGCCACGTCGTGGGAACAGGTCGACCCGCAGCGCTGGCGCTTCAAGATCCGGCAGGGCGTCAAGTTCAGCGACGGCACGCCGATGACCGTCGAGGATGTTGCCTACACCGTGAACAAGGTGGCCGATCCGGCATCGTCAAAGACGAGCATCCTGCAGAACATCGCTGGCGCCGAAATCGTTGATCAGGAGACGGTCGACATCCTGACCAAAGGTCCGGACTTCTTCGTCTACCGCGCCGCTGCCGAAATCTCGATCCAGAAGAAGGGCTGGGGCAAGGACGATCCGACGTCTGCGCAGAACACGTTGATCGGCACCGGGCCGTACAAGCTCGAATCCGTTTCGCCGGCCCGCGATCTCGCGACGCTTGTCAAGAACGATGACTACTGGGGCGACAAGGATGCCTTCTTCGAGAAGGTCAACCTGCGTGTAATTCCGGACTCCGGCGCTCGTCTCGCCGCGCTGAATGCCGGCGAAGTCGACATTGCGTTCGACCTCGCGCCGGATCTGGCTCAGGCCGCGCCTGCGCAACTCACCGCAGCGGCAACCGAGGTGGACATCCTGCGCATCAACGCCAAGCAGAAACCGCTTGATGATGTCCGCGTGCGCCAGGCGCTTAACTACGCCGTCGACCAGGATGTCCTGATCAACAACATCCGTCTGGGCTTTGCGGCGAAGCCGAATGGCCAGGCCATCACCCCGCCTGTGCGCGGCTACAATCCGAACATCACCGATTATGGATATGATGCTGAAAAAGCCACGGCCCTCATCAAGGAAGCCGGCGCGGAAGGCGCGCAGCTCACCCTGATGTGTCCGTCGGAGTATTATGGAGCGGTCGGCGTCAACACCTGTCAGACGCTGGAGGCGATGTACGAGGCGGTCGGGCTGCAAGTGGAGCTGCAGATGCTTCCGCATGCCCGCTGGATTGCTGAAGGACTGCTCGCCCCGAAGAATGGCGTGCCGCCGCCGTCGCTGTTCTACATCCAGGCCGGCACGGAGACGCTCGATTCCACCGCGCAGATCCGCAACTATATGACCTGCAACGAGGAGCGCTCGACCATCTGCGATCAGGAGCTTGACGCCGCGGCCAAGGAAGCGCTGGCGATCGCCGATCCGGCGAAGCAGGAAGAGGCGTTCCAGCAGGTGTTTGCCAAAGCGCATGACGTCGGCGTCATGGTTTGGCTCACAAACCCGCGCAACGTGGTTTCAACTGCGAAGGGCATCGAAGGTCCCGTCTATAATGAGGGCTCGACGGTGTTCTGGGCGGACTGGTCGCGAACGGACTGATCGCGGCGCCACAACAGCAGGGAAGCGGACCATGCAACGCTATATCGTGCGTCGCCTTACTCAGGGCGTGATCACGCTCGCCATCGTCGTGGTGGCCGTGTTCTTCCTGTTTCAGGTGATCGGCGATCCGGCTCGCCGTTCGCTTCCCTTGAACTCCACCGAGCAGCAGATCGAGGAGTACCGGCAGGCAACCGGCCTGGCTGATCCATTGATGGAGCGGCTGACACGTTACCTCGTCGGCGTTGTGCAACTGGACTTCGGCACGTCCACGACGCGCGGCACACCTGCAATGTCGGCGGCGCTCGACGCGGTGCCTCGGTCACTGGCGCTCGCCGCAGTGTCGTTTGTATTCATGGTCGGCGGCGGGCTTGTGCTCGGCATTGCCGCTGGCATCAACCCGGACAGCCGGACCGATCGAAGCGTACAGGCTATCGGAGCCATCGCGGCGTCAATTCCAGAGTTCTGGTCCGGGCTGGTGCTGATCCTCTTCCTTGCGGTCTATCTCGGCCTGTTCCCGACCGGAGGGTATGGCGGGCTGCATTATGCGATCCTGCCGGCGCTTGCGATGGCGATCCCGCCGATGGGCAGGTTGATATTCGTCGTACGTGAAAGCGTCCGCGCCGTGCTTCGCGAACCCTATATCCTGGTCGCGCGCAGCAAGGGCCTGCCGGCGCGAAAGCTGATCAGCAATCACATCCTGCGCGCCGCCATGGTGCCGATCGTTTCGATCGGCGGGCTGGAGCTCACGCGCATGGCG
>Ga0335075_10001576_pt1 | contig 37427 bp, 30 predicted proteins | sample Lox_Sample_24_FD_206723 | JGI IMG/M metagenome (GOLD analysis project Ga0335075, IMG submission 206723) | Soil microbial communities from Loxahatchee National Wildlife Refuge, Florida, United States - Lox_Sample_2.4 | ecosystem: Environmental > Terrestrial > Soil > Wetlands | place: USA... | reverse complement strand
GCGGACGTAATGAACGATGACGCCAGCGGCGACGGCTGCGGCAGCATGCCGGGTCAGGCCGAAGCCGTCCAATGATGCCGTTCCCAACTGACGTTCAAGCAGGGGTACGGCGTAGTCGGGTGCGAAGACCCAGTCTTCAACGGCAGTTCGCGTGCGAATGTGCTCAAGAGCCGAAGTGATGGGGTGATCGGCGCTCAATGGGGCGCCGGATGAGGCCAGAGCTTCACTAGGGTTGAGGCGGGATAGTTCGTCGGCGCAGGAGGCAGCGGCGCTGGGTCCGGTGAATTCGGTGGCGCAGAAGTCTCCGGTTGATAGGTCGAGGTAGGCGAGCCCAATGGCGTCGGCAGCGAGATGAACGGCGGCCAGGTAGTTGTTTTGGCTGGACTCAAGCGACGGGTCGATGGCGGTGCCGGGGGTGAGGACGCGGGTGACGTCGCGTTTGACGATCTTTTTGGCGAGTTTGGGGTCCTCAAGCTGTTCGCAGATGGCGACGCGAAAGCCCTTTCGAAGCAGGCGGGAGATGTAGCTTTCGGCGGAGTGCCAGGGCACGCCGCACATGGGAACGGCGCGCTCCCTGTCGCGGGCGGTCAGGGTGATTTGCAGCTCGCGCGAGGCGGTTTTTGCGTCGTCGAAGAACAACTCGTAAAAGTCACCCATACGGAAGAAGAGCAGGGCGTCAGGATGCCGCCGCTTGGCGGCCCAATACTGACGCATGAGCGGCGTTTGCGTTGCGGGTTCCTGCGATGGGTGGTTTTCTGACACGGATACGCCAGCATACCGTGAAGGACGCACTACAGTGTAGCCCTGTACGGAGTCAACGTTATACTAGGTGTTACGATTTCGGTTTTACGGCAAAACCAGGGACAAGGTGCCCTGCTCAACCTTTCGAAGGTTGCCGCTTCCTGATGGTCGCGTCAACCTTATATTCGTGGTTCCGGAATATATTTTCCATGGTTTTGCTATAAGGCGCGCATGTTCCTGGTATGGCTTCGAGTTGCGGTGATTCTGTACGGGCTGGCTTCCGTGGCTACGCTGGTTGCGGTCTTCGGTAACCGACCGCAGTGGCAGCGCCTGTCGATCTCGCTTGCAGTAGCTGCATGGCTGTTTCACGGAGTTTCCTGCACGGAAATGCTCGCCGACGCACACCGTTGGATGCCTGCCGGAATGCACGAAGTACAGTCGATGCTGGCGCTACTGATCGCGACGGCGTTCCTGTTGATTGCCTGGCGGTACAAAACGCTTTCCTTCGGTATATTTGCGCTGCCGCTCGCACTATTGCTGACGGTGGTGCCGTCGCTGGGGCTGGATAAATATGCCTTCAAGTCCCCGCTGATCCGTAGTGGATGGCTGTTTGTGCACATTACTGGTCTACTGGCCGCGTATGCGGCGCTGATTTTTAGTCTAACGGCGAGCCTGCTGTATCTAATTCAAGAGCGGAGGCTGAAGAACAAGCGGGCGCCTGGCTTCTTAAATTGGCTACCACCACTGGAGACAATGGATCAAATAGCTCAGACTACGCTGGTGCTGGGCTTTTGCGGACTGACGATCGGGCTGTTCGCCGGATCGTTGATCGCACAAGAAATCTACGGGGCGACGTACTTTGCTGACCCAAAGATCTGGCTTTCGTTCCTGATGTGGGGACTGTACGTCGTGCTGCTGTTTGTGCGTCGCAGCAGGGGGCTGCGCGGGCTGAGGGCGGTTTACGTTTCGTCTCTGGTGTTTCTGGCAATGTTAAGCGTATGGGCGGCGAATGTATTCAGCTCGGTCCATAGGTTCGGTGGGCCATGAGGATTCTGCTGACAGGCCTAAATCATAAGACGGCTCCGGTGGAGCTGCGCGAGCGGCTTGCGATCGCTCCGCAGGACCTTGCGGCCGAGACGCAGGCGCTACTGTCGCACCCCGGAGTTCGGGAGGGGCTGATCCTCTCAACCTGCAACCGGGTTGAGGTGCTGGTTTGCCATGACGGTGACGATCCTGAGGTTACGAAATACCTGAACGAGCATTTTTCCGTGGACGCGAAGACGCTGGAGCCGCACCTGTATGAGTACCGAGATTCGGAGGCGGTGAGGCATTTGTTTCGAGTTGCGTCCAGTCTGGACTCGATGGTAGTGGGCGAGCCGCAGATTCTGGGGCAGGTGAAGGAGTCATATTCGGCGGCGAGGTCAGTCGGCGCGGTCGGGCCCGCGCTGGAGCGGCTCCTGCAGAGCGCGTTTACCGCGGCGAAAAAGGTGCGGTCGGAGACGCAGATCGGCGCGTCGTCGGTGTCAATTGCGTCGGTTGCGGTCGATCTTGCGCGCAAGATTTTCGGATCGCTCGAAGGCAAACGGGTGCTGCTGGTGGGCGCCGGCAAGATGAGCGAGCTGGCCGCGCGGCACCTGATGCACCAGGGCGCCGGATCGCTGCTGATCGCCAATCGCACGCAGGAGCACGCGGTGAGGCTGGCGCAAAAGTTCAACGGCCACGTGGTACGGTTTGACGATCTGCATGCGCGCGCTGACGAGGCGGACATCCTGATTACGTCGACGGGATCGCCCGAGTTTCTGGTTCGCACGCCGCATGCGCAGCAGTATCTTCATCGCCGCCGGAACCGGCCGATGTTCTTGATTGACATCGCGGTGCCGCGCGACATTGACCCGGAAATCAACCGGTTGGAGGGAATCTTCCTGTACGACATTGACGATCTGCAATCGGTGGCAGCGACGAACCTGGCAGACCGCAGCAGCGAGGCCAAGCTCGCAGAGGCGATTCTGGAGCAGGAAGTGGCGCGCTACCAGCAGCGTGTGGACGCACTGAATGTGGTTCCGGCTCTCGTCGATTTGCAGGCCGCGGCGGAGGAGATGCGTCAGGCTGAGCTAAGACGGAACCACGGAAGGCTGAAGTCGCTGAGCCCGTCACAACTGGAAATGATTGAGTCGATCACGCGGAGCCTGATGAACAAGTTCCTGCACCAGCCACTGCAGACGTTGAAGGCAGCCGCGCGGGAGGGAGATGCAACAGCGGTGGAGACGATCCGATCGGCCTTCCAGCGACATGGCGCGCGCGAGGATGCTCCGGGCGTGGCTGCGGAGAAGAGCAATAGCGGCGAGTCTGAATCGCTGATTTCCAAACACTGATGGCCACTTCGCGCACACTTCGAATTGGTTCGCGCGGGTCGCAGCTGGCGCTGTGGCAGGCGAATCATATTGCGGCTCGGCTGCGCGAGCAGGGGCACGAGGTCGCGATCGAGATTATCCGCACGACGGGCGATGCGATGCAGAGCCTGAGCTTTGCGCAGGTGGGCGCGAAGGGCATGTTTATCAAGGAGATTGAAGAAGCGCTCATCGATGGCCGAATCGATCTGGCGGTGCACAGCCTGAAGGACCTTCCGACGACCCTTGCCGCGTCATTTGCCCTGGCGGCGATTCCGGAGCGGGCTGACGCAAGGGATGCGTTCGTCTCCGAGCATCATGCAAGTTTTGCCTCGCTGCCGAGCGAGGCGCGTGTGGGGACGAGCAGCCTGCGGCGGCAGGCACAGTTGAAGGCCCTGAGGCGCGATTTAGAGTTCGTGGAGTTTCGCGGGAACGTGGACACGCGGCTACGCAAGCTGGCCGAGGGTCAGGTTGAGGCGATCATTTTGGCATCGGCTGGGTTGGACCGGCTGGGACACACGGCGGAGATTCGCGAGCGTTTTCCTGCGCTGATTGTTTGTCCGGCGGCGGGGCAGGGTGCGCTGGCCATCGAGACGCGCGCGGACGATGCGGAGACGATGCAGGCGCTGCGCTTTCTGGACGATGCCCCAACGCGGTTTGCCGTGACTGCAGAGCGGGCGGCGCTGGCGGGGCTGGGCGGCGGATGCCAGGTTCCGATCGGAATTCACTGTGAAGCGACCAATGAAGGGTACGCGATCGCGGGTGTGGTGGCTTCACCGGAGGGGTCAGACCTGCTGAGGGCGGAACTGGAGCACCAATCGGGACTGAGTGCGGAGGCTCTTGGAGAGAGGCTGACGCAGCGGCTATTGGAACAGGGAGCCGGGCGCCTGCTGCAGGCGAGCCTGCCGTGAGCGAGGGAAGGCCTCTCGCGGGCAAGCGCATTCTTGTAACGCGGGCGCGGCATCAGGCAGGGCAGCTATCGGCCGAGCTTGCAAAGCTGGGTGCCGAGGCGATTGAGATTCCAGCGATTGAAATTGTGCCGCCGGCCTCGTTTGAACGGCTGGACGACGCACTGAGGCACCCGGACCGGTATGGCTGGCTGATCGTGACGAGCGCAAATGCGGTGCGCGTGATGAGGGAGCGCTGCAGCGTTGGAGGGGTCGGCGCTGAGAGTCTTCGCCATTTGAAGCTTGCTGCGGTCGGTGCGACGACGGCGCACGCTCTTGAGGATTGGGGGCTTCGGCCTGAGGTGACTCCAAAGGAGTATGTAGCCGAGTCATTGGTGGAAGCGCTGGGCGAACAGGCGCGGGGCGGGCGTGTGCTGATTGTGCGCGCGGCGGTGGCGCGGGACGTGATTCCGGAAGCGCTGAGGCGGCTGGGCGCGGAGGTTACCATCGCAGACGCCTACCAAACGGTGATTCCGGAGAGCTCAGTGGAGAAGATTGCCGAGGTGTTTGCGAGCGGGCCGCCGGATGCCGCGACTTTTACGAGTTCGAGCACAGTGTCGAACTTTTTTCAGCTCTTGCGCGCTGCTGGTTACGAGCAGCGGCCGGAAGGAATGATGGCTCTTTCGATTGGGCCGATTACCAGCCAGACGCTGCGGGAGCGCGGATGGGAGCCTGCGGCGGAGGCTGATCCGCATGACGTGGCCGGATTGGTGGAGGCCGCCGTGCGAGCGCTGACGATTTCTTAACGCGGGCGGACGGTGAAGCCCTGTTCTTTCCAGAGCTTGTCCCATTGCCAGATGCCAGCGGCGGTCTCGACAGGAACGCGATAGCCGAGTTGATGAGCAAGCATGAGAATCTGGCCGCGATGGTGGGCTTCGTGCGAAAACATGTAGGAGAACATCGTTCCTCCCGCAGGCCACGGCCGTAGCCATCCCCGTGAGAACTTCGTGACTTTGCGGCCTGGCGCGGTCGAGAGAGCATCGGAGAGCATGCGGAGACACTGTGCTGCGCTCTTTCTGTGCGCGGCTGCAGCCAGTTTCATGGTGCAGCGGTTTGGATTGAGAGGTGCGGGGCATTTAAGGTGTGGGGCGCTGTGCCTGAGCCAAACGAGTCTGCTGTTGTGAAGATGCGCGAAGATGGAAGCGATCGTGCGGCTGGTATTACGCTTTGATCCGGGTAATTGCGCGCGCCAGGCCTTCGGATTGAGATGCGCGAGCAGGAGTTGGTTCATCGCATCATTCACTGCATAGGTTTCCAGCAGGACATCGCGCAGCCGCACTAATGGATCATCAGATTTCGGTTGCATAGGTTCAATGACTGCTCCAGGTCTTGTCAGGGGCGTTGCAGAGGGATTCGAGCGTACAGTCGGCGCAGCGTGGCTTTCGGGCGATGCAGACCTGACGCCCGTGGTGGATGAGCTCATGAGCGAACTGGATCCAGTGGTCGCGGGGGATAATCTGCATCAGCTCCTGTTCGACCTTTTTGGGATCGTTGGATTGGGTAAGGCCGAGGCGGTTGGAGAGGCGCAGGACGTGCGTGTCGACGACGATGCCTTCTGCGATTTTGTAGGCGACGCCAAGAACGACATTCGCGGTTTTGCGGGCGGCTCCGGGAACGGTGAGGAGCTCGGCCATGGTATTAGGCACCTTGCCGCCGAAGTCAGCCAGCAATTTCTTTGCGGCTCCCGAGATGGACTTGGCCTTGTTGCGATAGAAGCCGGTGGACTTGATCTCGGCTTCGAGCGCAGGGAGCGAGGCCTGCGCCATAGCTTGTGGTGTAGGGAACTTACGGAATAGCTCGGGGGTGACCATGTTGACGCGCGCGTCCGTGCACTGGGCTGACAGGATGGTCGCGACGAGCAGCTCCCATGCGTTGCGATGGTGAAGAGCGCATTCGGCATTAGGATAGGCAGCCTGGAGGCGATCAAGGATGGCCCGGATGCGCGCGGGCGCAAGGTTGCCGTTGCTGGAAACGGACTTTTTGGCTTTGAACCTTTTTCCGGCAGATTTTCCCGGAACTGGACGTGGGGTACTCGTGTCTTTCGCCGGAGCTTTCCTGGCCTGGGGTTTTTTCGCTGCGGTCTTGTGCGCAACAGCCTTCGTAACAGCGGGCTTTTTCTTTGGGGCGGCGGTCTTGGCTTTCATGCAGCCATTTCACCACAACGGGAGCGACCGCGCGAAGCTGCTGCCCGGGCGGCCAGTCCTCAACCGAGCCGGTCGAGCATGTCCTCGGGGCTCATACGGATGCTGGTGAAGATGGGCGTGTCCTTGAGCGTGAACATGCTGATCTCGGTTTCGCGGAGCTGCTGGACGAGGTCGAGGAAGTCCTCGGGAAAATTAGTCTCAAAGGCGACGACGAACTCCTGATCGTCGATACCGAAGGAATAGGTGGTATTGAGCTTGACGCGCGGATAGAGGTGGCCGATGCGGATGTGTTCGTTCATCAGGCGCTGGCGCTCCTCCATGGGAAGGAGATACCAGGCGCGGGTCTTCCAAAAGGGATAGATGAAGATGTACTTCTGTCCGCCGGGGCGGAGGGTACCGCGGGAGTCCTGCTGGCCTTCGTGCTCGTGTCCGATGAGGTACTGCGAGCGCTTGGTCATGGCAAGGAAGTTGTGCGGTGTTTCGAGGTAGCCTCCGAGCGGAGTGGCGAGCAGCTCAGCGGTCATCTGGTTAAGATCTTCGGCGGAGTAGCAAATGCGCCAGAGGACCATATCGACATCGCCGCGCGTGCCGACAGTAGAGTAGGTGAGACTGAGCAGGCGCCCAGGCTGGTTCCACTTGCGCAGGACCTCGGCGAAGAGACGCTTGTGCTCGGCGCGTTGAGCGACGGGCAAGCGGCGCCACTCTGGCATGAGCTTGAAGAAGGTGAAGGACACAAGCTGGCGCCGGATTTTTTTCTCATCCTGCTTTACCGGGCTGCTGCCGGACTGGGTTGTTTCGCCCGCATTAGATACCGGAACGCTTAGAGTTTCAGCCATGATTCATTGCTCCTACTCTCATAATCGTAGCAAAAGCAGCGGGAGTGCCGGGCGGCTGTTGCAAGTATACTTTCGGTTGAATGAGCGAGAAAATTCTTGCCGTAATTGCCCACTTCATTATCAGTGTCATCTCTGCTTCAGGCTACGCAGGCGTTACGCTGCTGATGGCAATTGAGTCGGCGTGTATACCGTTGCCGTCAGAGATCATCATGCCGTTTTCTGGGTATCTGGCGCACACCGGGCGGTTGTCGCTTATTGGCGTGTCAGTCGCGGGGGCGATCGGGTGCAACCTGGGGTCGGTGGTTGCGTACTGGATTGGAGCGGCAGGCGGGCGGCCATTCATTGCGCGCTATGGCCGATTTGTACTGCTGGATCATCACGATCTTGAACGGGCGGAGAGGTTTTTCGCGCGGTATGGCGGAGTTGCGGTCTTTCTGGGTCGGCTGCTGCCGATTGTGCGCACGTTTATTGCACTGCCCGCGGGGATTGCCCGGATGTCGCAGGTGCGTTTCCACGTGTATACGTTTTTTGGGTCGCTGCCGTGGTGCTTTGTCCTGGCCTATGTGGGCATGAAGCTGGGGCAGGAATGGGACACCGACCCGCGTTTCAAAGCCGTGTTCCATCAGTATCACCTCGTGGTGGAGGCGCTGATTGTCGTCGGCCTGATCTGGTTTGTGTGGACGCACTGGAAGGGCCGTGTACGCTCTGACGAAGCCTGATTGCCGTTGGGCCGGGTAAATCTGCTCTTCAGCCAACCCTGTTTGCCAAAGTCGCTTCTTGCGGGCGACACTAACTGTTTGGACTTAGCAATTTTTTGATTGAGAGGAAGACCAGGAAAGCGATGTCAACTTCGGGAACTGCGAAAGCGCAGCCGGCACAAGGAAAACTGGGAGTCATGGTGGTGGGCATGGGAGCCGTTGCCACCACGTTGATTGCGGGAGTCGAGGCTGTCCGCAAAGGGCTGGCGAAGCCGATTGGCTCGCTGACCCAGATGGGTACGATTCGGCTGGGTAAGCGTACTGATAACCGTACGCCGCTGATTAAGGATTTCGTTCCGCTTGCCTCGCTGGACGATATTGAATTCACGGGATGGGAAATCTTTCCTGAGGACATGTATGAGGCCGCGACCCACGCGCAGGTTCTCGACAGCGACCACTTGAAAACGATTAAGCCATTCCTTGAATCGATCAAGCCGATGCCGGCGGTATTTGACCAGCACTACGTGAAGCGACTAAACGGTACGCATGTGAAAAAGGGAAAGAGCAAGTGCGACCTGGCACAGCAGCTACGGGCTGATATCCAGAGCTTCAAGTCGAAAGTAGATCGCGTGGTGATGATCTGGACAGGCTCGACGGAAATTTTTCTGGAGCCTAGCGCGGTGCATGAGTCGCTTGCATCGTTTGAGAAGGGGTTGGTGGACAACGACCCGAATATTGCTCCGTCGCAGATTTATGCGTATGCCGCGCTGAAAGAAGGGATTCCGTTTGCGAACGGCGCACCGAACCTGACGGTGGACCTGCCGTGCATGATCGAGCTGTCCAAGCAGACGGGCGCACCGATTTGCGGGAAGGACTTCAAAACCGGGCAGACGCTATTAAAGACAGTGCTGGCCCCGGCGTTCAAGTCGCGCATGCTGGGCGTGAGCGGGTGGTACTCGACGAATATTCTGGGCAACCGCGACGGCGAGGTGCTGGACGATCCGGAGTCGTTCAAGACGAAGGAAGAGTCGAAGCTCGGGGTTCTGGAATACATTCTGCAGCCGGACCTGTATCCCGCTTTGTATAAAGGCATTTATCACAAGGTAAGGATTAACTATTATCCGCCGCGCGGTGATAACAAAGAGGGTTGGGACAACATCGACATATTTGGATGGCTGGGTTATCCGATGCAGATCAAGGTCGATTTTCTGTGCCGGGATTCGATTCTGGCGGCTCCGCTGGCGCTGGATCTGGTGCTGTTCCTCGATCTGGCGCAGCGTACTCCGGAGTTGAAGCATATCGGCATTCAGGAGTGGCTGAGCTTCTACTTCAAGTCTCCGCAGAGCGCGCCGGGGCTGTATCCGGAACATGACCTGTTTATTCAGTCGATGAAGCTGAAGAACACACTGCGGCATATCCAGGGCGAGGACCTGATCACGCACCTGGGGTTGGAGTACTACGACTAAGACTTGTCGTCCAGGCAGACGCCCCTTCGGGCGCAGGTCTTGCCTGAGCATCCGAGGTCACTCCCGTTGATCGTGGATGAAAGAATGCGGTCAGGTAGAAGTCGGCCTGCAGTTGCAGGCCGACTTTGTTTTTGGGCAAGCCCAACTTGCTACGTCGAGTAGTCGGCGTTGATGTGCACGTACTCGGTAGTGAGGTCGGTGGTCCAGAAACGGCACTGGCCGCTGCCAACTCCAAGCGCGATGCGGATGGAGAATTCGCGGTTTTTGAGATATGAGTGGGCGCGCTGCTCATCAAAGTCGGGCACGCGGCCGCCATTGATGCAGATCTGCTGACCGCCGAACCAGATGGCGATTCGTTCGGGATCGACATCTGCGCCGGAGTAGCCGGTTGCGGCCATCAGACGGCCCCAGTTGGGGTCGCAGCCAGCCCAGGCGGTCTTGACGAGCGGCGAATGCGCGATGGCGCGGGCGACCTTGAGCGCGTCGGCGTCGCTGGCCGCGCCTTCGATTTGCAACTCGACGACGTGGGTGACGCCCTCGCCGTCATCGACGACCTGCTTTGCGAGAGATGTGCAGACTTCGCGGAGGGCTGCGGTGAAGTCGCTGTTTCCAGGCGTAACTTTGGCTCTGGTGGCGCCAGAGGCGAGCAGCAGGATGGTGTCGTTCGTGGAGGTATCGCCGTCGATGGAGATGCGGTTGAAGCTGACCTCGACCGCGTCGCGGAGCATGCGGTTCAGGTCGGCGGGGTCGATGGCCGCATCCGTGAAGATGTAGACCAGCATGGTGGCGTGCGGCACGAGCTGGGGGAAGATCATGCCTGCTCCTTTGCAGACGCCTGCGATGCGGACGGTTTTGCCGTCAATGGTGAGCGTGGCGGCGGCTATTTTGGGGCGCGTGTCGGTGGTGAGAATTGCGTGCGAGAAGGCGGCGAAGTTCTCGGCGTCAGCGGCGAGGTCACGCTCGACTGAGGGCAGTGCGGCAACGAGTTTTTCTGCTGGAAGCGGGACTCCGATAACTCCGGTTGATGAGGGAAAGACCTCATGCTCGACAGCGCCGAATGCCGTTGCGGCCGCTGCGCAAACAGTTTTGCAGGCGGCGAGGCCGATGTCTCCAGTCGCGCAGTTGGCGTTGCCCGCGTTGACCGCAACGATGCGGACGTTGCCGCCACTCTTTTCAAGATGATGTGCACCAACGATGAGCGGAGCGGCTTTGACGCGATTTGCGGTGAACAGCGCGGCGGCGCTGGCAGGCTGGTCGGCGACGGCAACGGCGAAGTCCGGTTTGCCGCTGGGCTTGAGTCCGGCGGTGACTGCGGCAAAACGGAAGCCGAGCGGGAGAGCATCCTGCGGGAGCACAAAGTTGCGGATAGGAAGCAGGGAGTTTGGATTCATGTGCAGATTTACTTTATCAAGTACCGGCCGTCCAGGCAGATGCGCGGCACTCGAAGCTCTGAGTTGACTTGTATGCTGGAAGGATGCACGCAGAATTTCTTCATATGCAGCGCGTGAATGTGGCGCGTGGAGACGTCGTGGTGCTCCATGAGATCAATTTGCATATTGCGGTGGGCGAGCATGTGGCGATACTGGGGCCGAATGGCTGTGGAAAATCCACGCTGATCAAAACCATTACTTGCGAGTGCTATCCGATTGTCGCTCCGGTGACAAAGCTCCGGCTGCTGGGACGGGAACGATGGGACGTCTCGCAACTACGGAAGCACCTGGGAGTGGTCGAGGCGAATCTTCCGGGCGAGCGGACAGGGGCAACGCGAGGCATTGACGCGGTGGTGGCGGGGTTTTTCTCGGCTTCGAAACTGTGGCCAAACCTTCATGTAGTACAGGAGATGTGGGAGAAAGCTCATGTCGCGCTTGAACGGATGCAGGCGCAGCATCTGGAAGAAAAACTGGTGGGTGAGATGTCGGCCGGAGAGCAGCGGCGCATCATGATTGCGCGCGCGCTCGTGCATGAACCGGAGATGCTGCTGCTGGATGAGCCGTCGAATGCGCTGGATATTACGGCGCAGAGGGAACTGCGCGAGGCGTTGCGGAGTGTTGCCCGGCAGGGGACGGGAATCATGATGGTGACGCACCACCTTGCGGATATTCTGCCAGAAACAGAGCGTGTGATCATGATGCGCGAGGGACGGATTGTTGCCGACGGGCCCAAGGATCAACTGATCGACGCGAAGAAACTCGGCGAGCTCTTCAGGACAGATGTACATGTGACGCAGAAAGACGGCTACTGGAATTGGTATTAGGGACTGGCGGTCGAGGCATGCGCGAAACTCGCCGTTCAGGCACTCGCGTTTCGCGTCATAGTGACGCGGAAGTCTGTGCTCTTCCGATTGGTCAGAATCAAGGAAGTTGTCTGTGGGGAAAGTTCCTGCCCGAAAGTAAAGGCACGGCTCGCGCTGTGCCTTTTTGCTTCACGTCCTGTTGAGACTAACTTATCCGATGAAGTCGACCTTGACGGGGTGGGGAATGACGCCGCGCTCGTGGCCGAGGGTGAGGAGCTTGCGGATGGCCTCACGTCCGTCGTCGCCGTAGTTGAGCGTGCGCTCGTTGACGTACATGCCGACGAACTTGTTGGCCAGGTCGTGGTCGAGATCGCGGGCGAACTGCATGGCGTAGGCGAGGGCTTCGTCGCGGTGTTCGAGTCCGTGCTGGATGCTTTCGCGCAGCGCGCCAGTGACGGTGAGCATGAGGTCGTCGCCCAGCGAGCGGCGGATGGCGTTGCCGCCGAGGGGGAGCGGGAGACCGGTTTCGTCGCGCCACCACTGGCCGAGATCGAGAATCTTGTGTAGGCCGCTGTGCGAATAGGTAAGCTGGCCTTCGTGAATAATGAGTCCCGCCTCAAAGTTGCCAGCCTGCACTTCGGGGATGATGCGATCGAAGGGGACGACGGTAGTTTCGATCGCAGGCGCGAAGAGCTTAAGCGTGAGATAGGCCGTGGTGAGTGTGCCGGGGACGGCGATGCGCACCTTTTTGATCTCGTCGAGCGTGACGGGACGGCTGGCGACGATCATGGGGCCATAGCCTTCGCCGACGGAGCCTCCGCAGGCCATCAGCGCATAGCTCTCCTGAATGTAGGGATAGGCATGGAAGGAGATGGCCGTGACGTCGTAGAAGGCCTCGTTTATGGCCTTCTGATTGAGAGTCTCAATGTCGGTGAGGACGTGAGTGAACTTGAGGCCGGGCCTGCGTACCTTGTTGGTCGCCAGACCGTAGAACATGAACGCGTCGTCAGAGTCGGGACTGTGAGCGATGCGGATTTCACGCGCGTTTGCGGGTGTTGAGGCAGACTCAGTAGGAACAGTAGTTGAAACAGTCACAGCGGGTTTTGGTCCTTTCCAACTAAAAGCACTTGCTTTCGAACAACAGATGAAATTTGAGGGTGTTCCTGTTAGCGGCTGTTTTACGCGTCGGTGCGTTCGCGGGGTCGTATGCGATACAGTCCAGTTACGATCGCCGCAGCCAATACAACCTTGAGTGCATCGCCAGCGATGAAGGGCCATACGGTCATCTTGAGTGAGATACCGATGGATTGGTGCAGAGTTATGGCGAACCATGCCGCTCCACCAGTGAAGTAGACTACAGCGCCTGCGGCGGCAGAGATCGAAGCCCACGCAAAGGTTTTGGCGCCTCCGCTGCGATAGAGCTTGCTGACGAGCACAACGGCGAAGGGATAGGCCCAGAGGAATCCGGCGCTGGGGCCAAGCAGGGCAAAGCCACTGCTAAGTGCGACGGGCGCAAAGACAGGCAGACCGGCAGCGCCTTCAAGCAGGTATGCCGCGAGCGTGGCGAAGGCCACGGCAGGGTCAAGCAGCAGGCCGAGGAAAAGAACGGCCATCGGCTGCAGTGTGAAGGGAACCGGAGTGAAAAACAGAGGCACGGAGACATGTGCGGAGAGCGCGAGCAGCGCGCTTCCTGCGATGACAGAGAGGGTGACTCGTGCTGCGCGTGAAGAAGGCAGCCATTGCGGATGAGCCTGAGAAACCGCAGTGTTTGTTTGCGACATAGGTATACGTTCTCCGCGATCTATCGTTGATCGTTCTGATTCAGCGAATCTTCGTGCGGCGCTCCTGCTAGTTGAAAGGAGTCTGCCGGCTGCGAGCCGTGATTGCGAATGTGACGTCTGAGCGCCAGCAGCGTCACGATAAGCGCGACAAGACTTAACAGAAAAACCGCAAAGAGTACGCGCATGGCAACTCACCTAAGAATAACAAAGCGGACACCGCTCCGCTATGGCAAACGGGAACAATCGAAGCGCTGCTAACGGATGCTTGCAAAGTCATTACTTTTACACACATGAGGATCGCTGAAGGTGATCAGCGACGAGTCGGGCCAGGGCTTTACCGCGAGTGTGTCGCCGAAGTCCATGTAGTTGATCTCGCCGTTCGCGCCGATGCGGTTCCAGCCGGAACTGTTCATAAGATTTGGATCGCCGGTGAGAGCAAAGTGGATCCACATGGTCATCATCTGGTCGGAGAGGTGGTGATCGATTTCAGCATAGTGCGTGCCGGGTGTGCGTGTGTGCCCGAAGACGTAGGGAAGCTCGGCGGAGTGGAACGCGCCAAGACCTGATTTTGCAGCGGACGGGTTGACGCGCGAGAAACGATAGAGGAAACCATGCGTGTCGCGGGCGAACAGGAAGGTGCTGTGGAGGAATACGGCGTCAGTGATGAGGCGGCTGGCGGCATCGTGAGCATGGGCGGGCGAGGAGGGTCCATAGTAGGCGAGAACGGTTTTGGCGCAGGGCGCGAAGTTGCGTTCAACCCATGCGGTAAAGCTGGAGGTGTTGTCAGGGTGGTAATGCATCAGGAAGAGATTGGCTTCGTTCGCGTTGGTTCCAGCCATGGTTGGGATGTGGAGGTAGCGTCGCCCGGCGTAGAGTTTTGCAGGCTGGTCCGGGACCACGTATCCGTCTACGATCGGAGCCCAGGGCACCTCAACTCTGTTGGGGTTGTTAAGAGAGGTCTCGGGGCGCAGACGCGAACGACCGGTCCCTCCGGGGCCCAGGAGCTTTTCGGCGGCGGCATTGGCGCGTTTTATCAACTCGCTATCGCTCAGACCCTGAAGATCGGCGATGTGCGGCGCGACGGCGAGGCCGATGGTTTCCATGCTGGTGATCCCTGCAAAATCGCGACGCAGTTCGGGAGCTGCGGTAAACAGGATGTCGGGGCTTTCGAGGATTGCTTTGTCGAAGAGACCTTGCGCAAGAGGAGAAACCATCAAGTATCCAATGCACGATGCACCAGCCGATTCTCCGAAGACTGTGACGTTGTGCGGATCGCCTCCGAAGGCGGCGATGTTCTGGCGAACCCAGCGCAGGGCGGCCATCTGGTCAAGGAGTCCATAGTTGCCTGAGGAGTGATGCGGAGACGCGGCGGTCAGGTCGGGGTGGGCGAAGAATCCGAAGACGCCGAGACGGTAGTTTATGGTGACGATCACCGCGCCGCGCATGGCAAGGCTGGTGCCATCATAGGTTGGCTGTGAGCCGGCTCCGCTAACGAAAGCTCCGCCAGGAATGAATACCATGACTGGGGGGGGAATCACGGGATGCAGGTTTGCGGTCCAGATATTGAGATACAGGCAATCTTCGCTCATAGAGGAGGCAGGAATTTGCCTGGAGGGCACCTGCATGCAAGCGGGGCCGAACCTGGTGGCGTCGCGAACGCCGGTCCAAGGGACGGGAGGCTGTGGAGGCTGCCAGCGGAGCGGGCCAACAGGCGGTGCAGCGAAAGGGATGCCCCTGAAGACGTAGGGCCCCATCGCAGTGACGCCGCCAACGAGTTCTCCCTGAGCGATGCGGACGTGAGGCGGAGCAGGCTGTGCGAACAAACCGGAGGGAAGAAGCACGAGGAGCAGGCAGGGCAGCAGCAGATTTCGCATAATTTGCTGAGGACGGCGCCTCCATAGTAGCTCAGGCAGGCGGGCCGCGCACTGTTAGAGTAGCCTTAATTATTCAAGGCTATGTTTGCGAAGGCGCAGAGAATACATTTCATTGGAATCGGCGGGATCGGCATGAGCGGGATTGCCGAGATTCTGCTGAATCTTGGCAATACGGTGAGCGGGTCGGACCTGAAGCGGAGTCCGGTGACGGAGCGGCTGGTATCACTAGGTGCGACGGTATTTGAGGGGCACACGGCGGCGAATGTGATTGCCGCGGACGTGGTGGTGACCAGCTCGGCGGTGAACGAGCGCAATCCCGAGGTGATTGAGGCGCGGCGGCGGAAGATTCCAGTGATCCAGCGGGCGGAGATGCTCGCCGAGCTGATGCGGCTGAAGTACGGCATTGCAGTAGCGGGAATGCATGGGAAGACCACGACCACCTCAATGATTGCAACGGTGCTGGCTGCGGGCGGGCTCGATCCTACGGTGGTAGTGGGCGGGCGTGTGGCGTCCATGGGGTCCAATGCGCGGCTGGGAAAGTCGCAGTATCTCGTGGCGGAGGCGGATGAGAGTGACCGCTCGTTCCTGAAGCTGTCTCCGATTCTGAGTGTGGTGACCAACCTGGACCACGAACACATGGATTGCTACCGCGACCTGGAGGACGTGGAGAACGCGTTTGTGGAGTTCATGGACCGCGTGCCTTTCTATGGGGCGTGCGTAGCGTGCTGCGACAATCCGCTGCTGGCCGGAATCTTGGCAAGGGTCCGACGCAAGGTGTTCACCTACGGCGCAAGTTCGGGTGCGGATTTTGTTCTGCGGATGCTGCCACCGTCAGGCAAGGCGCGGTCGTGGTTTGAGGTTGCGGCGGGCGGCAGCGTGTTCGGGCCGTTCGAGCTGCGTGTTCCGGGGCAACACAACGTGCTGAATGCGACGGCGGCGGTGGCGATTGCCCTGCAACTCGATGTGAAGCCGGAGGCGATTGCCGAAGGGTTAAATAACTTTCGTGGGGTCGACCGGCGGTTCGAGGTGAAGGGTTGCGTGCGCGGCGTGACGGTGGTGGATGATTATGGACATCATCCTACGGAGATTCGGGCGACGCTGAAGGCGGCCAAGGATTGTGGCTACCGACGCGTTTATGTGATCTTCCAGCCGCATCGCTACACGCGGACGCGCGATTTACTGACGGAATTCGCGAGTGCATTTGAGGACGCAGCGACGGTGCAGATTCTGGACATCTACGCTGCCAGCGAGGAGCCGATTGAAGGGGTGACGGCTGAGGCGCTGGTGAAGGCGATTGGGCAGAAGGGCGTGGAGTATGCCGCGTCAACGGAAGAGGCTGTGGAGCGCGTGGTCGCGCAGGCGGAAGACGGCGATGTGATTCTTACGCAGGGGGCAGGAAGTGTGTCCGGGATTGCGCCACGAGTGATCGAGGGACTCGCCATCCAAGCAAACGCGCCTTCGGCGCCGTCCTGAGTCTGCCTTAATGGCCCTTTCTTCGGCCGGGGGCCGCAGCGGTGCAGTTGTGTCGCTGCTCGTGCTTTGTTGTAAGCCTAGTACTCGACGGAATCCAGAAAAAGGCCCTGCGCGGGAGCGGTGGCTCCGGCGGCGGAGCGGGAGCGGCGGCTGAGGATGGCCAGAATCTCTGACGGTGCGATGTTGCCGCGGCCGACCTCAAGGAAGGTTCCGACCAGGTTACGGACCATGTGGTGGAGGAATCCGTTGCCGCGGACGGTGTAGGTGAACAGGCCGGCATCCTCGCTCCACGATGAGGAAGAGATGGTTCGGACATTGTCGGGAGTGGCCTCGATGCCGAATTGCCGCTGGAAGAGGTCGGGGTCAGAGGCAGCGAAAGAGGTAAAGTCGTGCTCGCCGACGACCATCGAGGCCGCGTGCCGCATTTTCTCCACATCGAGCGGCCAGTTGAGCGGGTAGACATAACGGGCAGTCCACGGAGGGCAGATTTCACCGCGAAAGATACGGTACTCATAGGTTTTGGCGCGGACGCTATGGCGGGCATGGAAGTCTGGAGCGGCGTGTTCGGCCGCCAGGACGCGAATGGCAGGTGGCAGCGTCCGGTTGAGGGCGCGAAGGAGGTTTCCCGGCGGAATGGGCGCAGTCAGTTCAAAAGATGCAATCTGGGCGCGGGCATGGACTCCGGCGTCGGTACGGCCGCTGCCCTGGGGAAGCACCTGCTCGCTGGTAACGCGATCGATGGCTGAAGCCAGCTCGCCCTGGATGGTGAGGAGGCCGGGCTGGACCTGCCAGCCATGGAAGTCGGTTCCGTCGTAGGCGAGAGTGAGCTTCCAGTTCGTCATTATTTTTTATGGCATCTTGCCAATTTTTCTAATGGCATCTTCTCAAATTTTCAAGAAGTTCTGGGTCTTTTGGGGATGTTCGATCATCAGAATTGCTGCGATATACTCAGGCTTGCTTTTTGTCGTGCTGCTGAAGGGAACGAAGCCGGAGCGGTTCGCGTATAGAAGACTGACCGGAGAGGGCTTCGATTAACGGGTAGCGCCTGTCCCAACCGACGGCAAGGCGCTCGACGGCAAAGATTTACAAGAGGCGCGTGAGAGCATTGCATTGCGCCGTTTGCATTTGTGGAGAGGTCGAATGGATTTGTTCGGAGAGCGCGCCGAGGTGTTGCGTGAACAGACGACGGGCAGTGCCAGCCTGTTTTCAAAGCTGAGGGCAGCCGCAGTGGTTAGCATCGTGCTGGCCGGAACGATGCCGGGATACGCGCTGCAGCCGCAGCAGCAGGGCGCGCTGCAGACTCCAGCGGCACCAACGGCTCAGCCCGGGGCCACTGGGCTTCCACCGGAGCCAGCACCAAACTTTACCCAGCCGCTGTTCATGCGTCCGGGGACGATTGATTTCAGCAAGCCGAGGGGCTACTGGGTGAATCCGCTGGCGCCCTACATGCCGATGACCGTTCCGCAGGGGAATTTTTTGAATTCACCTCATCTGTTAGATTTGCTGCGGAACGGGAAGATTTATCTGAGCCTGAGCGATGCGATTGTCCTGGCGCTCGAGAACAACTACGACATCGCCATCCAGCGCTACAACCTGAATATAGCGGACACGGACATTCTACGGGCCAAGGCCGGTGGCCTCTTACTTGGTGTGAATAGCGGGTTGGTGACCGGAACTCTGGGCAGTTCGGGGACGACCGTAACCACTGGCGGAGGGCCCGGGGGAACCAGCGTCGCTTCCGGAGGTGCGGGCTCGGGTCCTGGCGGCCTGTCTTTGACCACCAATGGAGGTGGCCCGCTGCCCGAGAGCATGGACCCAGTGCTGACGGGAGACCTGGAGTTCAACAGGCAGAAGTCTCCGGAGCTGAACACGATCTTTTACCCGAGCGGTTCACTGACACAGAACACGAACACTTATAACTTTGCCTACAACCAGGGGTTCATTACCGGGACCGCGCTGCAGGTTTCATTTGATAACTCGTACATCACGTCAAACAGCTTCTTTAACCCCTTTAGTCCTTCATATCAGACAACGTTTAATGCGCAGGTAACGCAGCACCTGTTGCAGGGCTTCGGCTGGGGCATTAATGGCCGCTTTATTGTGCAGGCGAAGAATGACCGCCGGATTGCCGACTCGGCTTTCCGCCAGCAACTGCTGTACACGATTAACCAGGTGGAGAACATCTACTGGGGACTGGTGAGCGCGTATGAAGACCTACAGGCGAAACAGCGTGCAGTGGAACAGTCCACGCAACTGCTTAAAGATGACGAGAAGCAGCTGCAGGTGGGATCGCTGGCTCCACTGGATGTGGTTAGCGCGAGGAGCGGACTGGAGACAGACCGGCAGGCGCTGATTTCCTCCGAGAGCAACCTGGAGTATCAGCAACTGCTGATGAAGCAGGCGATCACGCGCAGCCTGGATGATCCAAAGATTGCCAACGCCCCAGTGATTCCGACGGACCGGGTGAGCCTGGCGGAGACACCGGAAGAGCACGAGTCAGTGGATGAATTGGTGCGGCAGGCGGACGCGAACAGCCCGTCAATCGAGCAGGCACAGTTGACGCTGAAGAATGACCAGATCACGCTAAAGGGCGAGAGGAACGGTCTGTTGCCGACGCTAGATGCGTATGCGTTCTACGGAGCCACTGGACTGGGCGGGACGCAGAGTCCATATTGCGTTAATTTCGAAACCGGCCAGCAATGCCCTCCTGGATCGTATCCGCCGGTGACTTACGGTACCGCGGTGTCGAATCTGTTCAACAGCACGGGACCCAACAAGGGCGTTGGATTCAACCTCAGCATTCCGATTCGCAACCGTATTGCGCAATCGGCGCAGGCGCGCTCAATGCTGGAGTATCGCCAGGCGCAAATGCGCCTGCAGCAGCTCTACGTGCAGACGCGGATGCAGGTAATCAACGCGCAGTATGCCCTCACGAACGACCGCGCGGCGGTGCAGTCGGCAAGGGTGACGCGGAATTATGACCAGCAGAGCCTACAGGCAGAGATTACCAAGCTGCGTCTGGGCGCTTCGACAACGGCGAATGTGCTGCAGCAGCAGCGGACGCTGGCAACGGCAGAGAGTGAGCTGATTTCGGCAACGGCGAAGTATGCGATTGACCGCGCTGCGCTTCAGCAGATTCTGGCGAGCACGCTGGACCGCTATAACATTTCCATTGTTGACGCGGCATCGGGCAAGGTGAACACGATGCCGACAATACCAGGGATTGTGCCGGCGAATAAGGAACCGGTGGTTACGGTTCCGAACCAGCAGCAGAACCTGCGGCGGCAGGAGCAGCGCAAGCCAGTTCAGGTGCCGCCTATGACCAATCCACAACAGTAAAATGAGGAAGTTTACTGCGATACGGCCCCGGCATGCAGCCGGGGCTTTTGCTTGCGGATTTAAGGTGTAGTTTTGTGCGCGGGAAGGCCGCTCGGCCTGATAGAATCTATTGAATCCACTCAATGGAGATGTGATGCAGGCGATTCTTGCGCTCGAAGACGGGCGCATCTTCCGCGGTGAAGGCCACGGCGCCAAAGGCGAGTGTTACGGTGAGGTCGTTTTCAATACATCCCTTACCGGGTATCAGGAAATATTCACAGACCCTTCCTACGCGGGACAGATTGTCGTTCTGACCAATCCGCAGATCGGCAATTACGGAACAAATCTCTCAGACAACGAAGCCAACAAGCCCTACATTGAAGGGCTTGTAACGCGCGAATTTTCTCCGGTGTCGTCGAACTGGCGTTCGCAACAGGTTGCGGATGAGTACCTGGAGCGTTTCCAGATACCGGCGATCTCAGAGATCGACACGCGGGCACTGGTGCGGCATTTGCGGACAAACGGCGTGATGCGCGGAGTAATCTCGTCGATTGAAACGAATCCGGATGTGCTTGTCGAGAAGGCACGGTCGATCCGGAAGATGGACGGGACGGACCTGGCAAAGGTGGTTTCAACCAAGGCGCGGTATGAGTGGGAGCCGGACGGGCCTGATCCGCTGAGCCAGCCCGTAGTTGAGGAGGGAGGCGAGCCGGAGTCTGAACTGCCGTCACCGCACCTTCATGTTGTCGCCTACGATTTCGGAATCAAGAAGAACATTTTGCGGATGCTCTCGCGAGAGGGCTGCCGGGTAACGGTAGTTCCGGCGGAGACCTCGTCCGAGGATGTGCTGGCGCTCAATCCGGACGGGGTGTTTCTGTCGAACGGGCCGGGCGATCCGGAGCCGGTGAGATATGCGCAGGAGAACATTCGCAAGCTGGCGGGGCGAACGCCGATTTTCGGGATATGTCTCGGGCACCAGCTGATTGGGCTGGCGCTGGGCGGTAAGACTTACAAGCTGAAGTTCGGGCATCACGGCGGGAACCATCCGGTGAAGCAGATGGAGTCGGGCAAGGTGGAGATTACCTGCCACAACCACAACTTCGCGGTTGATCCTGACTCGATGAAGGTGAGCGAGGTCGACCTGACCCACATCGACTTGAACGACAATACGCTGGAGGGGTTGCGCCACAGGACGATGCCGCTGTTCAGCGTGCAGTACCACCCCGAGGCGAGCCCCGGGCCACACGACTCGAATTATCTGTTCCGCGACTTCCGAACGCTGATGGAGGAGTGGAAGGGATGACGGGCGCGACGGCAGCTCGACTCGATCCATTCGAGCGAGGGGCCGTTTCTTTCCCTCAGCACGATCTGTCATCGTATCTTCCGCCGGAACTGAAGAAGACCAAGCTGGAGCAGACGGACATTCCCGCCTTTGCGCGGCGGGGTGGGATGACGGATTTGCTGGAGAGGTCGTTACGCAGCCTGCCGACGAAGCACTACCTGATTTGCGGCGATGCTCGGCAGATGCAGTCACTCTCTGGCGAAAGCGTGCATCTGGTGCTGACGTCTCCGCCCTACTGGACATTGAAGGAATATGACCACAATGACGGCCAGTTAGGGCATGTTGAGGACTACGACCAGTTTGTGCACGAACTGGAGCGCGTGTGGCAAAGGGCGTTTGAGCATCTTGTGCCAGGCGGACGCCTGATTTGCGTTGTCGGTGATGTATGTCTGTCGAGGCGGCAGAATGGCGGGCGGCACACGGTTGTGCCGCTGCACGCATCCATTCAGGAATCGTGCCGGAAGCTGGGCTTTGACAACCTTGCGCCGATTATCTGGCACAAGATTGCCAACGCTGTGTATGAGGTATCGGGGCCGGGCGGTTTTCTCGGGAAGCCTTATGAGCCGAACTCGGTCATAAAGAACGATGTCGAATACATTCTTATGTTTCGGAAGCCGGGCGGCTACCGGAAGCCTGATGGGGCGAAGCGGCTGTTGAGCATTATCAGCGCCGAGAATTATCAGAACTGGTTCCAGCAGGTCTGGACAGGACTGACGAGAGCTTCGACGAGGAACCATCCGGCGCCGTATCCGCTCGATCTGGCCGTCCGGCTGATTCGAATGTTCAGCTTTGCCGGTGACGTTGTCCTTGATCCGTTTTCGGGGACGGGCACGACCTCGGTTGCAGCGGCGCTTTACGGGAGAAACAGTGTCGGCTACGAGATCAGCGGGGTTTATCACCAAGCCGCTGTTCGACGTTTTGAGGCTGAAACCGGAAATCTCTTTCATCAACCGCTGTTAGAAAGCCTGGTGGAAGGATGAGTCTTTCACCGCGATGGGAAGAACAGGTTCGCGAAGCTGTTCGGCATTTCTGGCTTACCCGGGAGACGCAGTCAAACCGGCAGGGAACAAAGTCAGGATCTCGGGACGCCGGACGCCGCACAGCCGTGACTGGAGGCAAGCAACTGGATGGTTTTGTCGAGTTGGTACGCGATTATCTTGAGGAAACCGGAATCGGCAAGCCAAACATTTACTGTGAACGAACGATTGAACTGCCGGGCTGGTACAGGGCAGAGAAGCAGTGGGACTTGCTGGTGATCGTTGAAAACTGTCTGGTTGCGGCGACTGAGTTCAAGTCGCAGGTTGGATCATTTGGGAACAACTTCAACAACCGAACGGAAGAGGCTCTTGGGAGTGCGACTGACCTCTGGGCTGCGTACCGCGAAGGCGCATTTGCGCCGTCTCCGCGTCCATGGCTTGGTTATGTGATGATGCTTGAGGAAGCGGAGCAGTCGCTGAAGCCGGTGGGGGTTTCGGAGCCGCACTTCAAGGTTTTCGACGAGTTTCACGGAGCTTCTTATGCGAAGCGATATGAGATTCTGCTGACCAAACTGGTGCGGGACAGGCACTATGACAGCGCGGCTCTGATGCTGTTGTCACAACAGGATGGGCTGAATGGGGAGTATCGCGAGTCATCAGCCGAGATGAGTTTTGCCGGGTTCCTGAATGCGCTGCTTGGCCGGGCCATGAGCTTTGTGCGCAAGGAGTAGCTGAAGATTCAAGAACTATTGATTTTGAGATTGAGAAGGAAATAATGCCACGCAGGAATGACATTACGAAGATTCTGGTGATCGGCTCGGGGCCGATTGTGATTGGGCAGTCAGCGGAGTTCGATTACTCGGGCACGCAGGCGTGCAAGGCGCTGAAGTCCGAGGGCTATGAGGTGGTGCTGGTGAATTCGAACCCGGCCACGATCATGACCGATCCGGAGCTGGCCGATCGCACTTACATCGAGCCGTTGACGGTGCCATACATTGAGGAGATTTTGCGCATCGAGGCAGAGATGCTGCGCAAGGACGGACACGGTGGAAAGTTTGCCCTGCTGCCCACGGTGGGCGGGCAAACAGCGCTGAACCTGGCGGTGGCGCTGGCGGACGCGGGGATCCTGGACAAGTACGAAGTTGAGCTGATCGGCGCCAAGCTGGAGGCGATCAAGAAGGCCGAAGACCGCTTGCTGTTCAAGGATGCAATGACGCGCATCGGCCTGGACATGCCGCGATCGGCGCTGGTGAACAACCTGCGCGACGGAGTGGATTTTGCAGGGAAGATCGGGTTTCCGGTGATCATCCGGCCTTCGTTCACGCTAGGCGGGTCGGGCGGCGGCATTGCCTACAATCGTGAAGAGCTGATGGAGACGCTTTCGCGAGGGCTGGATCTTTCTCCGGTGCACGAGTGCCTGATTGAAGAGTCGGTACTGGGCTGGAAGGAATTTGAGCTCGAAGTGATGCGGGACCTCGCGGACAACGTCATCATCATTTGCTCGATCGAGAACATGGACCCGATGGGCGTGCATACGGGCGACTCGATTACGGTGGCCCCGGCGCAGACGCTGACGGACCGCGAGTACCAGGCGATGCGGGACGCTGCGATTCGGGTGATGCGCGAAATCGGCGTGGAGACGGGCGGATCGAATGTGCAGTTTGCCGTACATCCAAACACGGGCCGGATGACGGTGATTGAGATGAATCCGCGCGTGTCGCGGTCGTCGGCGCTGGCGTCGAAGGCGACAGGCTTCCCGATTGCGAAGATTGCGGCCAAGCTGGCGGTGGGCTACACGCTGGACGAGATTCCGAACGACATTACGAAAATGACGCCGGCGTGCTTTGAGCCGACGATTGATTATGTCGTGACGAAGATTCCGAAGTGGCAGTTTGAGAAGTTTCCGGGAGCCGATGAAAACCTTGGCCCGCAGATGAAGTCGGTGGGCGAGGTGATGGCGATTGGCAGAACCTTCAAGGAGTCGTTGATGAAGGCGCTGCGGTCGCTGGAGACGGGCAAGAAAATTGGGGCTGAAGTGCTTGAGCCACGCCGGTTGACGCAGCGGTTGGTGACTCCGCAGCCGGAACGGTTGAGCTATGTGAGGTTCGCGTTCCGTCAGGGAATGTCGGTGCGCGAGGTTGCGCGGATGACGGCGATCGATCCGTGGTTCCTGTACCACATCAAGGAAGTCACCGAAACGATTGCCAAGGTTGGCGAGCAGACGACGGATACAATCACGCCGGAGCTGCTGCGGAAGGCGAAACGGCAGGGTGTGTCGGACGAACGGATTGCCGAAGTATGGGGGACGCCGACGAATGACGGCGTTGCGGCGGTGCGTGAGTTGCGAAAGCAACACGGCATAGGGCCCGTGTTCAAACTGGTGGACACCTGCGCCGCGGAGTTTGAGAGCAAGACGCCATATTTGTATTCGACTTACGAGGAAGAGGATGAGGCGCCGCCGACGTCGAAGAAAAAGGTGATCATTCTGGGCAGCGGGCCGAACCGGATTGGGCAGGGCATTGAATTTGACTACTGCTGCTGCCATGCGGCGTTTGCGCTGAAGGATGACGGCTACGAGACGATCATGGTGAACTGCAACCCGGAGACTGTCTCGACTGACTACGACACAAGCGACCGGCTGTACTTTGAGCCTCTGACGCTGGAAGACGTGCTGGCAGTATATGAGCATGAGGCTTCAAGCAGGGCGCAGATCGGGATGATTGTGCAGTTCGGCGGGCAGACTCCGCTGAATCTGGCACTGCGGCTGAAGGCGGCGGGCGTGCCGATCCTGGGAACGTCTCCGGAGTCGATTGACCTGGCGGAAGACCGCAAGCGCTTCGGAAAGTTGCTGGAGGAGTTGCAGATTCCGCAACCGCCGGGGGTGATTGCGACGAGCGTAGAAGAGGCACTGGCGGGCGCGGAGCGGATTGGGTATCCGGTGCTGGTGCGGCCTTCGTATGTACTGGGCGGGCGCGCGATGGTGATCGCGTACGACAGCGAGGCTGTCTCGCGATACATGAAGGAAGCCGTGGAGTACTCGCAGGAGCGGCCTGTGCTGGTAGATCACTTCCTGGAAGACGCGGTGGAAGTGGATGTCGACGCGCTGTGCGACGGCAAGGACGTGGTGATTGCCGGGATCATGCAGCACATCGAAGAGGCCGGCATTCACTCGGGCGACTCGTCTTGCGTGCTTCCGGCGGTGGACCTGGCTGCGGAGACGCTGGAGACGATCCGCACCTACACGCGCAAGCTGGCGCTGGCGCTGAATGTGGTGGGACTAGTAAACCTGCAGTTCGCCATTCAGCGCAAGGCAGGGCAGCCGTCAAAGGTGTACGTGATTGAGGTGAATCCGCGTGCGTCACGGACGGTTCCGTATGTTTCCAAGGCGACCGGAGTGCCGCTGGCGAAGATTGCCTCGCGGTTAATGACAGGCAAAACGCTGCGAGATCTGCTGCCGGAGCAGACCGCATCGGGGCGCGATCTGGAGACGGGTTCGCACTTTTATGTGAAGTCGCCAGTGTTCCCGTGGAACAAGTTTCCGGGCGTGGATACGGTGCTGGGGCCGGAGATGAAGTCCACCGGCGAAGTGATGGGCGTGGCGGACAATTTTGGCGAGGCGTTTGCCAAGGCGCAGCTTTCAGCCGGTCAGAGCCTGCCGCTGAACGGGACGGTTTTCTTCAGCGTGAATGACCGGGACAAAGCGCAACTGGTGGAGCTGGCGCGGCAGTATGTTGAGCTGGGTTTCCACATTGTCGCTACTGAGGGCACGGCGAACAAGCTGGAGCAGGCTGGGATGATTGTGGAGCGTGTGTACAAAGTAAAGGAAGGCCGCCCGAATGTGGTGGACCTGATCAAAGGCGAGCGGATCAACCTGATTGTCAATACACCGCATGGACAGGATACATTCTTCGACGAGAAGGCAATCAGGCGAGCGGCGGTGCTGCAGAGGGTTCCAACTATTACAACGCTCTCAGCAGCGCGGGCGGCGGCGGATGGTATCGAGGCGTTGCAGAGGCAACAGACGACAGTCTATCCATTACAGCAGCTACACGCAGCACGGACGGCGGCGAAATAATCGATTGCGAAGCGTATAGGCCCCGGTGTCTCCAATGTGAGATTCCGAGGGCTTTTTCATTCTGCACTAGAGAACGAATGGGACGAGGGCGCGCGTGCGCTGGCGGTACTTGGTGTACTGGTCTCCGAACTGCTGGACCATGAAGCGCTCCTCGATCCGCAATTTGAGCCAGAGACCGATTCCGCAAATGAACACGCCTATGAAGCAGCGCAATAGCCCGTATACGGCTGCCGATCCGAACAGGGCAACAAGCAAGCCTGTGTAGATGGGATGGCGGACCAAGGTGTAAGGGCCGCGCAGAATCAGCTCGTGATTCTGTTTGATGGTCACGGTTCCGCTCCAGTTGGCGCCCAGAATTGCTCGGGCCCAAAAGCAGATGAGTATGCCCGCCACGCAGAGCGCTGCGCCGGCTAGGACCCAGACGCCAGTATGGGGGACGAGGCGCGTTTCCAGCCAGCCATGCCTACTGAATGAATCCAGAAAGTTGAAGATGAACAGGACGCCGATCAGCATAATCGACGACTGCAGGATGCGAGAGCCGTAGGTTTGCCGCTGGACGCTGCGCTTGGCGGTAAATGCGGCACCCAGCCACACAAGCGCAAACACCATCCAGACCATGCCTAGCCAATGATCTATGAAGTGAACCATGTTCTGCCTTGGGACCTCCGATGACTGGTACGTGTGCGGAGTTATCAAAGTTCACCCATTGTCTGAAGCGAGCAGAATGCGAAGGTCGCGGAGGTTGTTGCCGGTGGGGCCGGTGACGATGGTGTCTCCGAGCGAAGTGAAGAGGGGGCAAGTGTCGAAGCGGGCCAGGGATGCTTCGGGGTCAAAGTTGTAAGCGCGGGCGCGAGAGATGGTGGTGGGGTCGGCGATGGCTCCGGCGACGGGGCTGTTGCCGTCGACGCCGTCAGAGCCGGCGCTGAGGATGGCTACGGATTCGTCGGGCGATTTTGCCAGCTCAAAGGCAGTGGCCAGAGCGAACTGCTGGTTGCGTCCTCCACAGCCGATGGGGGGATGGAGGGTCACGGTGACCTCGCCGCTCGAGAGCAGGCAAAGGCGCGGGTGCTCGCGGCGCAGCTCGCGAAAACGGCGGAGCAGATAGGCGGAGGCGTCGCGGTAATCCCAGTCGTCACAGGCGTTGTCGATGACGGTATGGTAGCCAAGTGACTGGGCGTGATCGCGGGCTGCGTCGACCAGATCGACATTGGAGAGCAGTGTAACCAAACGGTTGTGCGGGATGGGAGCCGTTGAGGGCGGCGTGGCATGCGGGAGATCAAGGCCTTCGAAGAATTCACGGACGGCCTTGGGGAATTTCTCGAGGAGGTGGTAGCGATCGAGGATGTCCTGACACTCCTGCGGCGTGGACTGATTAGGCAGGGTGGGAGACGATGCCACGGTGCTGAGGTCGCGGAGGGGAACGTCTGCAAGGACGAGAGAGAACTTTTCCGCCTCGGGCGCAGCCAGGGCCAGACGGCCGCCTTTGACGGCGGAGAAATACTTACGGACGGTGTTGATTTCAGAGATCGGAGCGCCGGATGCGATGAGGGTCTCGTGGAAGGCGATCGTGTCTTCGAGCGAAATGGTGGAGTCAAGAGGCAGCTCCAGCATGGCGGAGCCGCCTCCGCTGACGAGGAAGAAGACGAATGCTTCTGTGTGGGCGCGCTTGAGCAGATGGAGAGCTTCGCGCGCGGCCTTCAAGGACTCAATGTTGGGGAGCGGGTGACCACCGGCATAGTAGCGGAGGCGCCAGGTGTGGCGTGGAGGGACCTCAGGCGCGGAGCAGACGCCGCGCAGGTGGGGCTTGTGCGGGAGACGGTCGAGGAGGGCGTTGGACATGGTGAGTGCTGCCTTGCCGAAGGCGATGATGAGGACTCGTTTGTATTGCTCGAGCGGAATGAAGACGGGCTCGGCCGCCGGCGAGGGCTGGTGGATGAGGGTCTTGCCCTCGAAGCGGATGTGGCGGTCGAAGGCGGTGGAGACATTGTTTGCCTTGAGGGCGTGGCAGAAGATGGCGGAAGCGTCGGCGTGGAGCTGGTCGAGAACGATCTGGGAAGCACTCATGGGAAACGGCTTTTGATCCAGGCTTGAACCCGGGAGCGGATGGCTTCCTGAACCTCTACCAGCTTACCCGCAAAGAAGTGATCTGCATCATCAATCCATACCATTTCTGCGGGTGGTGCAGCGGAGGCGACGGCAGCTTCAACCTGCGCGCGAGGACCGTATTGATCCCTCGTGCCGCTGATGAAGAGCTTGGGGATGGTGCAGCGAGCAAGAAAGTCATAGCTGTAGTCGCGGCCTTCTGCGTGGACGGGAAGGCCCAGGGCGACGGCCCCCCGAACGCGGGAATCGGAACAGGCAACGCGAAGGCCGACATACGAGCCGAAGGAGAATCCGGCGAAGAGGATGGGCAGGCCTAGGTTGCGGTCAAGCCAGCCGAGGGCGGAGTGGACGTCGTCCTGCTCGCCGCGGCCATGGTCGTGAGCACCCTCGCTGAGCCCGGCGCCGCGGAAGTTGAAGCGGAGGACGGGCAGGCCGACGGAGTGAAAGGCCTTCATGGCGTGGTAGACGACCTTGTTGTGCATGGTGCCGCCGCCGAGGGGGTGTGGGTGACAGAGGAGGACGGCGTAGTGGGCGTCGGGCGAGCCGGTGTTCAGGATGGCTTCAAGACGACCGACAGGGCCGACGAGGTCTTCAATGGTGCGGACGGCTGGGTGCGAGTGGTTCATTGATTACTTAGTAAACAATCGTGCAGCTTGCATGAAGCTGCTGATCGTCATTCTACAAGGGTTAGCGGACGATGGCCTTTTAACGTGGCCGGAATCAGGAAGATGCGGTCAAGTTAGCCGAGATCAAGGAGTTGGGGGCGTTTCTGAAGCATGGTCTTCGCAGCCTATATTCCGGCTACAAATCAAAGGGCACAAGCTGTGGTCTTGCGGAGGTCACGTTGCGCGGATTTCCAAGTTAATTTATTGATTTTGTTTGTTTTGCCGTATCCGATACGACGCCACTTTAATTCTATATTACTGAAAATAAAGAATTACCTGGTAGGGCCGTCCATTTCATGGATTTCAGTGTCGGTCTTGTTGATTCCCGGAACTTAGGAACAAAAAGCAAAGGCACAGCGTGAAAGCAGTGCCTATATTTCTATTATAGCGACCGGGGGAAAATTAAATACATCCGAAATGTGATTTGTTTTGTGTGCGATGACTGGGTGAGGGGCTTGACAAGGATTCAGATGGAACCGGTCAGCGAAGGTCCGGCCTACTGCCGACTGGTGAAGCGGTCTGGAATGCCGTAGTGGCAGGGGCGAAACTTATGAGTCCAGCGTGACTCGTGACCATGATGATTGAAGCCGATATCTCTTCGAGATGTGAGGCATTCAGCGATTGCTCTTTCTCTTCACCAGACGAAATGAACAACGCACGGACATTTCATAAGCGACCCGCCAACTCGCGTCAGCAGATGGCCCCAACGAATCCCGGCAAAAGTCGAACTTTATTGCCAGCCCGCAGAGCCGGAGGCGTTCCCTGAAAGTCAGTGGACGGCCGTTTTCGCCAGGTCGTCTACTTTGAAATCCGAACCCGACAAGATCTTGCACACGGCGGAAACGGCATCCACGTTCGTTACTTGAACTTCGCCAAGCGGGGTGGTCATTTGGCGCAGGACCTTACCCGTCGTGGGGTCTTTGATGGTCATCGTGACCCGCTCGATGGTCAGCGTATCCCCCACGCGCAGCCCTGCTCCTGAACCCACGTTGAGCACCACCTGTCCATTCACCACCGCTGCCACCACCCCACTGACAGAAATTGTGGGCGTCGTAACCTTCGAGGCGTCGCCTTCGAGCGCGGTGGCCAACTGGTCGGTGGCGGCCTTTACCGCTTCGCCGATGATGGTCTGCTGAAAATCGCTGCTGCCAAAATTGACCTGTCCGCCGCCTGCGCCACCCCAGCCTCCGCCGAAGCCTGCCATCGAGGTGCTGGAGCGGGAAGATTCGCCCTTGCCATCTTCGGAAGCCAGGATCTCTCCTGTGTTAATGTTCACGATCCGGGCCGTAACCGCGACAATTGCCTTGCTGTTGTGGTGGCCGAAGCCGCCGGTGCCTAATCCATGCCAGGTCCAGCCCCCTCCACCCACGCCAACGTTTTTGGTCTCATTTCCGAATTCGGTGATCGAGCCCACAATGATCGCGTCCACTCCCAGTAATTTGCCGATTTTGGCTGCCGACGCCGGGTCGGCCCGGTCGCTGTTAGAGAAATTCTGCTCGTTGAGAACCTTGTCGATCTGCTGCCGCTCGATTACCGAATACGTTCCGTTCTTCACCAGTTCGTCGACCAAGAGGTCGGCGATTCCCTGGCCAACATCCACGTTGGTGCCGAAGATGGCGGATGCGTTAGACTGCACCGTGTGATAATCGAAATCCATGATCGCAATGCGCTTTTTCTGCGCCTGTGTCTGCGCTGGACCCGCGCTCTGCGCCCACAAGCCGCTCGTCCACGCGAAGACGCAGACGATTATTGCCGCCAACACTTTCTTCATGATCACATCCCTCCTCTGAACTTTGCGCCGCCGTACCGCGTGGTCCCGTAGAGCTTGCCGGATGCATCTATCGGCAGTTTGGAAGATGTACTTCGCCATCGGCGTCCATCACGCCTGTGAAACAGCACGCGAGGTTATTTTCGAAACGGCGCGAGATATGAACCAGTTGTAGAACGCCGCGTATCGCCGCGCCGATGTGTCGTCACAAAGCGATAGACTACGGTCTCGGTTTGGGGCCTGCCCCAAGCCCGCTTCCGGAATGCGCATCACGGCCAGCCTGGACCCCTCCCAAGCCACGCCTTGCAGGGCAAGTTTTTACTGTGTTTGTCGCTGCGCGCCCCTGCAACCCATGCGCGACACGATAGTATCCCGCGAGCCGGCATTACGACAAGCAATTTCACTATCGAGTGCTGGTGGGGTAGTGCGCGGCGGTGCTAGGCTACGAGGGATTGCCATGATTTTGAAGCAATACTATCTCGGGTGTCTGGCGCATGCGTCGTATCTGCTGGGGGATGAAGAGAGCGGCGTTGCCGTAGTTGTGGATCCGCAGCGGGACGTGGAGCAATACATTGCCGACGCGGAGCAGATGCGGCTGAAGATCCGGCATGTGTTTCTGACGCACTTCCATGCGGACTTTGTGGCGGGGCATCTGGAGCTGCGCGACCGGTGCGGGGCGACGATTCGTCTGGGTGCGCGGGCGGAGGCGGAATATGCCTTTGTGCCGATGGGTGACGGCGACGTGCTTGAGTTCAAAGGCATGCGGCTGAGTGTAATGGAGACGCCGGGGCATACGATCGAATCGATTTCGCTTGTGGTGTACGACCGGAAGAAGAGTGATGTGAGGCCGTATGCCGTGCTGACGGGCGACACTCTGTTTATCGGCGATGTGGGCAGGCCGGATCTGCGGGCGTCGCTGGGATGGACGGCGCAGGCGCTGGGTGAGCACCTGTATGACTCGCTGCACGGGAAGCTGATGAAGTTGCCGGATACGGTGCTGGTTTATCCGGCGCATGGCGCGGGGTCGCTATGCGGGAAGAAGCTGTCGTCGGATACGGTGTCGACGATGGGAGAGCAGCGGCGGCTGAATTATGCGCTGAAGTCGATGACGAAGGAAGAGTTTGTCCGGCTGGTGGTGGCGGACCAGCCGGATGCTCCGCCGTACTTTACCTACGACGCGATATTGAATACCCGGGAGCGGGCGACGCTCGAGAAGAACCTGGAGACGGCGCTGCGGCCAGTGGAGCTGGAGGAGGTTCTGCGGCTGCGAGACGAGGGCGCGCAGGTGCTGGATGTGCGTGAGCCAGCAGAGTTTGCAATCGGACATTTAAAGCAAAGCATTAATATCGGGCTGGGCGGACAGTATGCGACGTGGGCTGGGACGGTGCTGGATCGCGAGAAGCCGATTGTGATTGTGGCGGAGCCGGGGCGTGAGGTTGAGGCGGCGATGCGGTTGGGGCGAATCGGGTTCGATCATGTGAAGGGCTATCTGATGGGCGGGATGACGGCGCTGGCGGATTCTCCGGAGCAGGTGGCGCGGACGGAGCGGGTGAGCGTGCTGATTGCGGCGGAGGAGCTGGCGGGGAAGGATGCTCCGATGGTGGTGGATGTGAGGGCTCCGCGGGAGTGGGCGGAGAAGCACATTGAAGGAAGCGTGAACCTGCCGCTGAATCACCTGCAGGAGCGGATGGGTGAGGTGCCGCGCGGGCGGCGGATTGCGATCCACTGCGCGGGCGGGTACCGGTCGTCGATTGCGGCGAGCCTTCTGCGTCGCGAGGGAGTTACAGATGTGGAAGAGGTGGCGGGCGGACTGGCGGCCTGGGAAGCGGCTCAGCTACCGGTGGTGGCGCAGAAGTAGGAAGGCGGTTTTGCGGCGGTTCCCGGACGGTGTTGCGGGTGCGGGTTCAAGAGCGAATTGGGGCGTAACTCATGTGCTTGCAATGAGGAGCGCAGGGCCGTAGTATCGCGATAAGAGTCCGGTAAATTCAGCGCGGAATTTCGCCGGCAAAGACAGCCACCACAACTTCGATCAAGCGCGATGAGGGCGCGCTCAATGCCCGAGCTGAAAAGCAGCATCTCTCAAGGGGAAATTGTCGCCGGGAACTACCGCATTCTGGGCGTCGCGGGGTCCGGCGGAATGGGTGTGGTGTATCGGGCACTGGACCTGAAGCTGGAGCGTACGGTGGCGCTGAAGTTTCTGCCATCGGAGCTGAACGCGAATCCGAAGGACCGCGAGCGATTTCTGCGCGAGGCGAAGATCGCCTCATCCCTTGACCATCCGAATATAGGCGTCATTCACGGCGTGGAAGAGTCGGCGGATGGGAAGGCCTTCATCATCATGGCCTTCTATGACGGAGTTTCGCTGGCGAAGATGACCCAGGGCGGGCCGATGCCGGCGCATCTGGCGATTGATATTGCGACGCAGATGGCGCGCGGGCTGGGCGAGGCGCACTCGCGAGGCATTGTTCACCGGGATGTGAAGCCGTCGAACGTGATGATTACCACGTCGGGCGTGGCGAAGATTGTGGACTTTGGGCTGGCGCATGCGATGAGCAGCTCGAAGTCGACGCAGACGGGAATAGCAGGCACGGTGGCCTACATGGCTCCGGAGCAGGCGATGGGCGAGAAGGTGGACAACCGGTGCGATATTTGGGCACTGGGCGTGGTGCTGACAGAGATGCTGACGGGGCACAACCCGTTCCAGGGCGACTCGATGGGGTCGATTTTCTTTTCGATCCTGAATAATGCGCCACAGGACGTGGATGCGCTGCATCCGGCGCTACAGCCGGTGATTTACAAGGCGCTGAGCAAGGACGTGAACAATCGCTTTTCGTCGTGCGAGGAGTTTCTGGCGGCGCTCGAAAAGAGCAAGCAGCACATATCGCATTTTGGGGAGCCCGATCCGGATACGACGGTGAAGCTGTCGGGGTCGGTGGCGCAGAAGCCGCGCGAAGCAGCAGCGACGCGAAGGCTGCGCGAGGAAGCTTCGCGGTCAGCGTTTCGCCCGGCGCCGAAGCGGCGGAGATGGGTGACTCCGGTGATGGTGAGCGCGATAGCGCTGGTAGTGGCGTTCGGCGTGGTGTGGCTTGTGCCGTCGCTACACAGTCATCTGGCGACGATGCTGGGAGTGGCTCCGGAGCAGAAGCACATTGCGGTACTGCCGTTTGACAATATCGGAAGCAATCCTGAAAACCAGGTGCTGATTGACGGCCTGCTGGAGTCGCTGACGGGGCGGCTGTCGAACCTGGATGTGGGAAACCAGAGCTTGTGGGTGGTTCCGAACAGTGTGGTGCAGAGCCGTCACGTCACAGACCCAAGCGCCGCTCTGAAGGAACTAGGTGCGACGCTGGTGGTGAAGGGCGCAGTGGAGCGCGACGGAACGGACATTCATCTGACGGCGAATTTGATTGATACGAAAACGCTGCGGCAAATCGGGTCAGTGGATGTGAACGATCAGGCTGGAGACCTATCGACACTGGAAGACGAGACGGTGGCGAAGCTGGCGCAGCTGATGAACATCAAGGTGACGGCGGGGATGCTGCGGAATACAGGCGGGAGGGTGGATCCGGCAGCGTATGAGGACTACCTGAAGGCTCTCGGCTACATGGACCGCTATGACAAGCCGGGGAACCTTGAGCTGGCGATTACGGCGCTGAATCAGTCGATCCAGACTGATCCGCAGTTTGCGCTGGGGTATGCACAGTTAGGGGAAGCGTACCGGCTAAGATATCAGGTTGACCGAAATCCGACGTGGCTGACTGAAGCGGAAGCAAACTGCCGCAAGGCAATCGAGCTGGACAGCAGCATTCCAGAGACTTATGTGACGCTGGGGCGCATGCATGATGCTGCGGGGAAGCACGATCTTGCGGTGCAGGAATTTCAACATGCATTGTCTCTTGATGCGCGGAATGCGTCTGCACTTGCAGGCCTTGGACGCGCTTATGAGAATGCGGGGCGGGTTGCAGACGCAGAAGCTGCATATCAGAGAGCAGCTGATATGCGCCCCAACGACTGGGACGGGTACAACAACCTGGCAATGTTTCTGCAACGCCAGCGCAAATATGCCGATGCCATTGCCCAATACAAGCATGCACTGCAACTCACGCCGGACAACGCCCAGGTGCTCTTAAATTTAGGCGGAGCATATATCGATTCAGGCGATGCAAGGAACGAGCCGCTGGCTGAGGCCGCGCTGAGAAAGTCAATCGAACTGAGTCCCAGCTATGGGGCATATGCCAACCTTGGAATGCTCCTGTATCAGGAGCATCGATATAGCGAGGCGGTCCAGGCGACGCAGCAGGCGTTGAAGCTCAATTCCAGCGATTACTTCGTGTGGGACAATCTTCGTCTTGCGTTCGAATGGCTGCATGACGAAGCCGGCGCGGAAAGTGCGGCTTCGAGCGAGAAATCGGTGCTGATAGATCTGTTGAAACTGCATCCCCAGGATGCTACCGCCGAGTCAGTGTATGCGGATATCTCGGCCAAATATGGTCCGCGCGATCAAGCCGAAGCTCATATACGGACGGCACTGGCCCTGTCTCCAGGCGACCCCGATATTCTTGAAACGGCCGCCATCACGTATGGGAACCTTGGCAGGCGCAAGTTGGCGACAAGGTATATGAACGAAGCCCTCGCCAAAGGGCTTATGTGGCAGCAGGCCCTTGACGATCCCGAAGCGCAGTCTTTTCTAAAGGACCCCGGAATTCATTCCCCTAAAAAGAAGTAAGCGATGCTTAACCCGCTTGAACAAAAGGAGAGACAACGATGGCTGATGTAAGAGAAACCGCACCAGATACCCTATTGACCATATCCCTTAATTCTGATGGTTCTTATTCGGTCTCATCCGACCCCTGTACGGTAATGGTGGGCGGAAATCTCAGTGTGACCATCCCCCAGGGGCCTCCGGTAGGGTGCCTGATATGCCTTGACAAGGACCTGGGAAATGCCAAGTCACATAAACTGCTTCAGGACAAGACCTTCGACATGTCGAAATATCCCAATGCGAGCCGGTGGACCTACTACGTATACGGGCCGAACGATACATGCCCGAGTGGGGCTGCTCAAGATGTTGGTCACACCATTCAAATTGGGAGCGGGATGAATTGAGAGTGGCGACAAGCGGCTTCTAAGCCGGGAGTCCTCCTGGAGTGCATCGCCGATAACTGAATTTAGTTTGAAAACCAGAGGCCGGGTGTGTGGAAGAAACTCATCCGGCCTGAGTTTTTTACGGATGCTATTCGATGCCGAGTTGTTTGCGGGCGGCGGGGGTGATGCGGTGCGGTGTCCAGGGCGGGTTCCAGGTGAGGTTGACGGTGGTCCGGCTGAGCTGTGGGAGTCCGGCGAGGCGGTTTTTGATTTTCTCGATGATCTGCTCGTGCGCGGGGCAGCCCTGCGAGGTCATGGTGACGTCGATCTCGACTTTTTGACGGGGGAGCATGCCGGGCGCGTCGGGATCGGGTGAGATGTCGACGCGGTAGACGAGTCCGAGGTCAACGATGTTGACAGGGAGCTCGGGGTCGTAGACGTCGCGGAGCGCGGCGAGGATGTCGGGTTCGGTGAGCGGAGTCATCTGATCTCAGGGTAATTGATCGGGCGGATGATCCTACCCGCATCTCTTCGAGATGCGCGGCACCCCCATTTGTGCTAGTGCGTGCGCTCGACGAGATATTGGGCGACGGCTTTGACTCCGGCGGCGGAGGAGCCGTAGGGTTCAAGTTCGGCGAATGCTTCGGTGATAAGGCGGTTGGCGTCGCGGCGGGACTGCTCGATGCCGAAGACGGCGGGCCAGGTGGCTTTATCGCTGGTGAGGTCCTTGCCGGCGGTCTTGCCGAGCTGTTCAGAGGTCTGGGTGACGTCGAGGATGTCGTCGATGATCTGGAAGGCGAGTCCGGCGCGGGAACCGAAGGAGGTGAGGCGGACGGCGTCGGCGGGATTTGCACCGGCATAGAGGCCGCCGGATACGATACTGACGCGAAGGAGCGCTCCGGTTTTGGCGCGGTGGATGGCGTGGACGCTTTCGGCTGTGGGTTTGGAGTGCTCACCTTCGAGGTCGAGGACCTGGCCGCCTATCATGCCTTCGACGGTGCTGGTGGCCTCCGCGATGAGGCGGATGATTTCGAGGGTAGCGGGAGCGGGGCAGCGCAGGCCGGCGAGAGTTTGATAGGCGAGGGTCTGGAGGGCGTCTCCGGCGAGGATGGCGATGGCTTCTCCATAGAGAACATGGCAGGTGGGCTTGCCGCGGCGAAGGTCGTCATTGTCGAGCGCGGGCAGATCGTCGTGGATGAGCGAATAGGTGTGCAGCATTTCAATAGCTGCGGCCAGGTCTTCGACTCCGACAGGAAGCGAACCCTTCGCGATCATGCGTGCTGCCTCGTAGACGAGGACAGGACGGAGACGCTTGCCTCCAGCGAAGGTGCTGTGGCGCATGGCGGAGTGGATGGAGACGGGAATCTGCGAGGCTGACGGCAGAAGGCGTTCGAGGGCGCGGTCGGTCAAGTCGACGCCGGATTGGAGGATGTCACTGAGCTGGAGTTCGGCTTGCATTTTGCTCAATGATACCGCGACGGAGGCATATTTTCGCGGCGAGGGCGAGCCACAGA
>Ga0335075_10001575_pt1 | contig 37439 bp, 32 predicted proteins | sample Lox_Sample_24_FD_206723 | JGI IMG/M metagenome (GOLD analysis project Ga0335075, IMG submission 206723) | Soil microbial communities from Loxahatchee National Wildlife Refuge, Florida, United States - Lox_Sample_2.4 | ecosystem: Environmental > Terrestrial > Soil > Wetlands | place: USA... | reverse complement strand
CGCTGAGATACTAATATGTGTTGAGAAAGAGTGTCAATGCCAAATTTGCAACGGAGAGTTAATCCGCGTAAGACTATTTTTTACTTATAGAAGCACGGCGATCTACATTTCGTGCCTGTTTGTCAGGTTTTCACGAAATATGGATGAACCACTGATCCAGTCGTAGTTGAAGGATCAGCTCATCTAACGCCTACTTGAGCGATAGGGAGCAATGCAGGGTTGCGAAGAATGTCTGAAGGCAGAAAGCGATGCCCATGATGCGCGACGGTGAATCGATCTGTGAATGTGATTCGCCGCTAACGAATCTCAGTTAATACTCACCGGCATATTTCACTCGTCTCGCGAATCGCCGCATCAGAGAGGAAATGGACAGCGATAGAGCCTCGCAATCTTCAAGTACAATGTTGATAATAAACGATTTGGTGGAGGCAGCGGGAGTCGAGCTTTTCCACACTTCATTGAATCTGTAACTTACAGATTCAATGAAGTGACAAGCCGGACAAAAGTGCCAAAATGCCGGCTTCATCGTACGCGTATCGTACACGGATGATAGAGCGACATCCCGCCGTCCCCCAGATGAGGATCATGAGGTGCACGGTTCGGCATCACAGAATTTCTCCCGGCTTAATAACTTTCGCACTGAGAGCCTTTTGAGGAAAATCCTTCAGATTCAGAGTTACGAGAAAGTCTGCGTTTCCGTTCTCAGCACACTGGCAAATGGGATCGTCCTTGGGATCGGGAGAAATGGACTGACGGGAACGAACCTCAACTTTTTCTGCCCGTTCACGAATCAGGTTGACGATGGCTCCGATGACCGAAGGGCGAACACGCAAGCGCCGCAATACATGCTTGTATTCCAGCAGAACCTCGTCAGAATAAAGCCAGAGGAAGGTATTCTCCGCTGCCCATGCGTGGAGTAAGTCTGCGCTCGGATTTCTGCCTTCCTGATAGGGCTCACGGAATCCGGCGATGCCGGCGACTAGGACGCTCGTATCTACGACAGCACGGCGCTTCAGCCTCTTAGCCTTCGGCGTCAACGGTAATCTCCGGGCTGCGTTGGCGCTCTCTCCTGTACTCGCGAATCGTTTGCAGAATCTCTTCTTCTGAAACGTCCCCTATGTCCCTTGCAGCCTCTGCCAGTGTCGCTAGAAACTCCTTCTTCCATCCGGGGCGTTTCCGTCCGCGCGGGAGATCGCGGTACAGCTCTGCCCTACCCATACCCTGCTCAATTTGTTCTTCGAGGGAGCGGAGCGGGACACCGAGTTTGATCGGCTCCTCCGTTGCAGAGAAACGGCAGGTGAAGACAACGTACTCTGACTTGGCTCTCTTGATCTTCTTTTCAGATGCCTGAAAAGCCTCAACGAGTTTGGTCAATACACTCGTTCCCGTACCCAGTGACTCCTTGAGGCAGATGGCTACCTTCGCCGTAAGCAGGGTCCTGGCATCAAACAGATAAGTACCCTCTACACGCTTCGGTTTCACTACGCCAAATTGAACGAGGTTTTGCAAGTCTTTCGGCTGCACCTTCAGAACGGCGCTGGCCTGCTTGAGCTTCAAAGTTGCTGTGGGCATGATTGCCTTCCCTATTTCAACCTAAATTTTAGATTGTAATGAAGGCATGGTCAAGGCCAGCGCCACAACCCACAAATATCTCTTTGGGGGAAACCGCTGACAGGGATCAGATCCGCCCTGATTTCGAATCAGAATTTTGTTCTTCTGCATGGCGTCGCACCGCACCGCATATTGTTGTTGATCTGTCCTCTTATCAATGCCGTACAGGAGTTGGCGCGCCCGCAAACGCTTGCACACGAATGCACAAATCTACGAAACGAACAGCCACCAGCCGATAATTACCACCCCGATAGCAGCAGACATCGCTTCGCCTAACATGGATTATAACTATTTATATTTCTTTGATTTAGATGGCGGAGAGGGAGGGATTCGAACCCCCGGTAGCCTTTCGACTACGCCTGATTTCGAGTCAGGTGCATTCAACCGGACTCTGCCACCTCTCCGACGTTGTTCTACTCTTGCAGACTCACTCAACGCGACTCAAAGTCATCGGCTCGATTTCGCAAGTCGCAAGCACGGCATCTGCTTTTATAGAGTTTCACATCTGGGCAGCTCAACGATAATTCGTGGATCTGCTCCGGCCTTCCCTAGTCTACTGGCGAACGCGCATCCGTTGCAACGCTGCCGTGACCTGCACTCATAGCGGCAGCAAGCCTACAGCGCGAACCATCACACCACATCGACATAGCAGTACAATCCATCCGAGCGCGCTCAAATGCCGACTCACCCGAGGCCATGAAAAAACAAATCCTGTCTCTCCTGCTCGGTTCACTCGCTCTCCCCATCCTGGCCCAGGCGCAAACGGGCACGCAGTCGACCAGCGCGCAATACACATCGAATGCGGTCAGCGAGCTCCCCCGCGTCAACGTCACGCACCCCGACTTTGGAGCACCGTCAGGTTGTGCGAATACGGCAGACAAAAGCGGCCGACTTGACTCGACGTGTGCGATCAAGGCGGCCATTGCATGGGCGCTCGCGCACCCGCTGGGCTCCATGTATCGGGTCGTATATCTGCCCGCAGGAACCTACAAAATCAGCGGTGTGCTTCGCATCCCTGCCAACCTCAAGGTCATGGGCGACGGAAGGGTTGGCACCGTCATCGAGCAGACCAACAATTCCGCCAACGTCTTTACGGTCTATCCGCCCAAACTCGCAATCCAGCCCGATACGTGGACCTACGATGGCATGCTTTCCAGTCTGCGCCTCTACTCGCCCAACGGACACAATTACACGGCAGATTTCGTGGAACTCGACAATGCCGTAGGTTTTCATTTGTTCGACCTGGAAATTGACAACGGCGGTGGTCGTGGAATCCAGACCAATGGCTCAACCGAGCGGGTCGACTCCATTGATCTGACCGTCAACACGGTGCGCTGGCCCATCGTCGCTATTGGAAACGAGCTCCGCTTCCTGAACACAAATGTGGCCGGTCCTGGCCGGGACGCTACCGGCTATTGCTACGGAACCAACTGTGTGAATGGCGTGTATCCGGGCTATCACTGGAGGCGTCCACAGCGGCTGATATCGGCGCGTGGCAACGGGACCGCCGCAACCTATATTGTCGAGGGCGGTGATGATCCGGCAAGCAGCAACGGCATCTCTCCACTGGTTGCAGGTCACTGGTTCACAGTTGCTGGAATTCCGGACGTGACTGGGTTGAACGGTGCCTACAAGATTGAGAGCGTTACGAACAACAGCCCTGCTCGCGGAGAATACACCGTCAGGGCCGCGAACTCTGCGAATGGCACTGCCACCGTTACTGGAGCAACCTACAAGCCTACAATTCTTCCCAGCAACCAGGCGGGCGCCTTTTTCATGCAAGGAGCAGCCGTCGACGTCATTGGCGGCTCCATCAAATCGAACTGGTACGAAGGCTGCTTCGAGACCCAGTCCGTATTTTCCGGCTTGATTGAAGGTTTTTATTGTGAGGGATATCCGGTCAACGGGCAGCCGCATGAAAACGCCAGCATCCTTGCGAATGGCTTGCCGCCGTGGACATCGACCACCGGCGCAATATCCAACAACGCCGTCCCGGTGGCAAGTACGCTATGGATGCCCAACTACGTCAATGACCCGAACGACATTTCAGCCATCAGGCTATTCGGTGCTAAGTATCGAATCATGCCCCAGGACTTCAAGCGGGGCAGCCGGTCAGCATCCTCTTATGTCCCGGGCGTACAGCAGGGCCAATATGAAAATGTGCTCGGCCTTTTCGCCGGAGACGGTCAGTTCCACATTCTCAACCGCAACTATTCCGGCTCTACAGCTCCGCCCGGCACGAACTGGCCCGCGGGTTCAATCGTTGCCGAGGTCCCCGACGCCAACTATGGAGTCCTGAGAGTTGCCGACAGCCATCTGGAAAGCGTCGATCCTCCGCGCGGCAACTGGGCCCCGTATTGCGATGACTCAAACCAGTACATCTGCGGCGAAGCTATCGTGGGCAACATTCCCAACGGCTACACAACATTTTCGTCTCGCAACTCTCCCGGAGCGGCGAACATCACCGTCAACTTCGACGACGACGAGTGGTGGGGCTACTGCTCCCAACAGGAGCTCACCGGCGAGGGTTGCGTCAAAGTATCCATCAAGGGAAACGTCGTCGGCGCCCAATCCTCAAATCGAGGAGAAACCTATGAGGCCTACCACGGGCAGTTTCTCAATTCGAGCAACGTGTATGCGGTACGCGAGGCCGACGGCACCTACGCCGGCATGACTTACACCAACGCCGTCTCGCAGTTTATCGGCAATTCCTTCACCCACACTTTGACCCATTACGTGAACAGCTTCGGCGATCCGGTCCTTGGCCAAAACCCCGGCATGGGCTACGCCTTCGGCAATCAGTTCATGAATTCCCGGTGCTGGTATGACACGCCACCCGAAGGCCAGCCCCACGCACTCAGCCGGTTCTGCATCGTCGGCGGACCCGACAACACAGGTGCATCCCAGCGTATTGAATTTGACCAATGGGTCAACTCCGCCTGGGTCGTGCGCTTCTCCGTCAACCCGGATCAGGCAAGAATTGGCGGCCAGCCCATTGCCACCGACCAATATCAAGGCAGCGTCGCGCTCAGCGGCGGCGCCGCAACAGTCAGCAGCACTGCAACCCCGCCGAAAAAACAAGGCATTGCCATTTGGAACTGCGGCCCGGCTGGAAAAGTCGGCGTTCCGGAGCTGATCTCCGTTCGGCCCGGCGACTCCTTTACTATCCAGTCGTCTTCGCAGGGAGACGCTTCAACAGTCTGCTGGTGGATTCACTAAATGGCTGCGAAGGGGTCGAACTTCACCTTTAGCTTTTCGTATTCGTCCGCGTATTGCGCAAGCATCATCGCGATTTCGTCGGCGACGTCTTCGTCGGTAAATTCAGCCCCCGCCATATCGTGAGATTGAGAGCCTAAACACCAGCGAAATTCTCCAGCGCTGATAACCGGAGTTAAATGGTGCTCCTCGGAGGGCAGGCTCTTTTCCTGTTCTGCAATGAACGATCGGAAGCCCACAGGACTGCCCAGCGTTAACTCCACCAGCGGTGACCCGCCACTCTCCGTCCGGTTCCAATGCAATCCGACATTTGCAACATTGATTCCGTCGGCATCCTCGACCCATTCAAAAGGCGAACCCTTTATGAAGCATCCTTCAACCATTTCTTTAAGGAACCTGAGGACCGCTCGCCAATGCTTAGGAAACTCAGCCGCGATTCTCTGCTTGTTGGCTTGCTCAATCGCTCTCTCTTCCGCGGCCCTTCTCTCCTGCTCATTCAGGTCGTCAATAAAGCTCTTGAATCTCCCCGGCATTGCCCTGATCTCCTTTTGCAATCAGCTGAGGCAAAATAAATACAAAAATTGCTCGGTCTGCACAAACGCAATCTCGTACAGACTCACGCCGGTACTGCATCCACGTGCTGACCATTGTACTGTGAAATGGCGACTTTTGAGTCAGTTCCATGCAATCGGACTCTGCCGCCGCTCTGAACCTGCATTCCAACAATGCAGTGCTCATCTTCCGGCAGCATCGCCCCCGCCAGTTCAAATCCAACTCACGCCTGTATCAATTACAGCCCATGGGGTTACAGTCCCAGGCGTCAAACCGCTTGTGCCTTCGGTGGCGTCGGAGTCCTTCCCTTCGGCTTCCGGCTCAGCAGGAACAGCAGCCCGATCAGTGCAAACAGGCTCGCCATGCCCGCCAGCCCCATTACGCGCAAAATCGACACCGAATACCGCCCTTTGCTCGGCACATAGTTGCAGCAGTAGAGCAGCACAATGTCGCTCAGCGATCCTATCTTATGGTTGCTTGCCTGCAGCAGCGCCAGCCGCACATCGCGCGACGGGTAATCGATGCCAGAGAGATACTTCGACATCCTTCCATCCGGCGTCGCAATCATAATCAGGCTTGAGTGCGCGAACTGGTCCATCTTCCCGTCCGGCCCCGGCACGCGCACGTAATGGAAGCCCGTTGCCTGCGCGAAATCCGTAATCGACTTCTGCGGCCCGACTAGAAAGTGCACCGCGTTCGCCGCGCCCTCATCGCCCAGCGTTGCCAAAAAGCGTTGCTTCGCCGCCAGCGATTCCGCCGGAGTGTCCGTCGGATCGATGCTTGCAATGATCACGTCATAATCCTTGCCGGCCTTAAACCCCGTCTCGCGCAGCGCCTTCGCCATGGCATGCATCACCTCCGGACACAATAGTCCGCAGTGGTAGTACACCAGCGCAATCGCCACCGGACGCGCCCCAAAGTACTTTCCCAGGATCACGTGATTCCCATGCGAATCAATAAATGGGTCTTCGAGCGGCAGCTTCGTTCCCAGCTTCTGGGAAATCCCCGCGTCTTTCAAATAGCTCAGGTTCTGCTGGGCCGAGGCGCCTAGCGGCTTGTTGGCTGAGTAGGCCTGCGCCCAGGCCATATTCCCGCCCGGTGCAGTTGTTAAGGTGAAGGCAGCGAACAGTACAGAGAGCGCAAGACCACGAAAATTCATTTGCCAATCACGATACGCCTCTCCGCCAAATAATTTCTACTGAGACTGAGCTCCGGCCTCCATGCTATACTTAGCTAAACAGACATTAGCTAAGTTGATTTCCAGGAAGATTCGCAATGACCACAACCACTATCCATCAGGCGAAGACCCAGCTTTCCCGGCTTCTGGAACAAGTCGAGGCCGGCGAAGAGGTGGTGATCCTGCGCGGAAAGATTCCCATCGCGCGTCTGGTTCCTGTTAAGAAGCCCCAGAAGCGCAATCTCGCGATCTTCAAAGGACAGTTCCGTGTCGACAACAGCTTCTTTGAGCCTCTGCCCGAGGAAGAACTGCGCGCCTGGAATGGCGAAGACGAATGAGGCTTCTGCTCGATACTCACACTTTCCTGTGGGCCGTCAGCGGAGACAATCGCCTCTCGAAGAGGGCACAGGGAGCGCTGGCCTCGTTTGAGAATGATCTGCTCTTCTCGCCCGTCACTGCCTGGGAGATCGCGACCAAATTCCGCATCGGCAAGCTTCCCAATGTCGAGCCCCTCCTCAACTCGCTTGCCTCAACATTGCGCCGGCTCGGCTTTCAGGAGTTGCCCGTCTCGGTCGAACATGCTCGCAGCGCGGGTCTGCTCAAAGGCCATCACCGCGATCCCTTCGACCGCATGCTCATTGCTCAGGCCCTCGCAGAAGAGTGTTTGCTCGTCAGCAATGAAAAGCTCTTCGACTTTTATGGTGTGAAACGCCTCTGGTAGCAGCAGGTCAGTTTCACGATTCCCCTGTGATCTCCCTCACCGCGCGCTCCACGCTCGCGGGCATGCTGAATTGCGTGTCCACTTTCGCGAATGTTAGCCTCAATGTTGGACCTTATCTAGCCTGGGAGACATCCACTTACATGCAGACCAGCTATAACGGACTGCCCTTGCCCGCTGGTGGCGAGGCGATCCAGTACGCCGACGGAAAGTACACCATCCCAAACCATCCCATCATCCCATTCATCGAAGGTGACGGCACCGGCCGCGACATCTGGCGTGCCTCGCAGCGCGTCTTCGACGCCGCCGTCGAAAAGGCCTATGGCGGCAAACGTTCCGTCAAGTGGTTCGAAATCTTCGCCGGAGAAAAGGCCTTCCGCCAGTTCAACACCTGGCTGCCCGACGACTCCGTAAACGCCGCGCGCGACCTGCGCGTCTCCATCAAAGGCCCGCTCACCACGCCCGTCGGCGGAGGCATCCGTTCCCTCAACGTCGCCCTGCGTCAGATCCTCGATCTCTACTCCTGCGTGCGTCCCGTCAAGTACTACTCCGGCGTGCCCAGCCCCGTAAAGCATCCTGAAAAGCTCAACGTCGTCATCTTCCGCGAGAACACTGAGGACGTCTACGCCGGCATCGAGTTTCGCGAAGGCGCAGCCGACGCCAAAAAGCTCATCGACTTCCTCAACAACGACCTGCTCAAGGGCGGCAAAAAGAAGGTCCGCGAAGACTCCGGCGTCGGCATCAAGCCTATCTCCATCACGGGAACCAAGCGCCTCGTCCGCGCTGCCATCAAGTACGCCATCGCCAACAGCCGTAAGTCGGTCACGCTCGTCCACAAGGGCAACATCCAGAAGTTCACTGAAGGCGCATTCCGCGAGTGGGGCTACGAAGTCGCTGTCGACGAGTTCCGCTCGCAAGTCGTCACCGAGCGCGAAAGCTGGATTCTCGGCAATCAGGAAGCCAACCCCTCGCTTACCGTCGAGCAGAACGCCGCGCTCATCGAGCCCGGCCTTGAGTTCGGCAATGACGAGTTCCGCGCCGCGCTCTATGCCGAAGTCAAGGGCGTCCTCGACTCCATCGGCAAGTCGCACGGCAACAGCGAGTGGAAGAAGAAGATCCTCATCAACGACCGCATTGCCGACTCCATCTTCCAGCAGGTCATCATCCGGCCCGACGAGTACTCCATCCTCGCCTGCCCCAACCTCAACGGCGACTACATCTCGGACGCCTGCGCCGCACAGGTCGGCGGACTCGGCATCGCACCCGGAGCCAACATCGGCGACGGATATGCCGTTTTCGAAGCCACGCACGGCACCGCGCCCAAGTACGCCGACAAAGACGTCATCAACCCCGGATCGGTCATGCTCTCCGGCGTCATGCTCTTCGAGTTCCTCGGCTGGAAGGAAGCTGCCAGGCTCATCGAAGACTCCATGGAGAAGACCATCCAGCAGAAGTACGTGACTTATGACTTCGAGCGCCAGATGCAGGGCGCAACCAAGGTCAAGACCAGCGAATTCGCAACCAGAATGATCGAAAACATGTAAGACTCGCCGTCCAGGCAGAAAGCTTGCCCTGAGCGGAGTCGAAGGGCGCCTCCGGCGCAACAAAACGATTGGCTAATGGCTGTTGGCTATTGGCTCTCTTAAGAAGGAGCATCATGCGCAAGAAAGTATCTATCGTAGGAGCAGGCAACGTCGGCGCAACCGCCGCGCACTGGATCGCCTCAAAGGAACTCGCGGACGTCGTCCTCATCGACGTCGTCGAAGGCGTGCCGCAGGGCAAAGGGCTCGACCTGCTCGAGGCCATGCCCATCGAAAAGCGCGACTGCCACATCACCGGTACCAACGACTACTCCGAGTCCGCCAACTCCGACATTGTCGTCATCACCGCCGGAATCCCGCGCAAGCCCGGCATGAGCCGCGACGACCTTTTGCAGACCAACTACAAGATCATGTCCGACGTGGTCGGCAAGGTCGTGGCCCAGTCGCCCAACTGCATCCTTATTATTGTGTCCAACCCGCTCGACGCCATGGCCCAGACCGCCTTCCGCCAGGCCAAATTCAACCGCGAGCGCGTCATCGGAATGGCCGGAGTCCTCGACTCCGCGCGCTTCCGCACCTTCATCGCCGAAGAGCTCAACGTCTCCGTCGAAAACGTCACCGCCTTCGTCCTCGGCGGCCACGGAGATACCATGGTTCCCCTCCCGCGCTACTCCACCGTCGCCGGAATCCCCATCACCGAGCTCATCGAGAAGTCCCGCCTCGACGCCATCGTGCAGCGCACCCGCGACGGCGGCGCCGAAATCGTCAAGCACCTCAAGACCGGCAGCGCTTTCTACGCACCCTCCGCGGCCACAGTCGAAATGGTCGAAGCCATCCTCAAGGACAAGAAGAAAATCCTTCCCTGCGCCGTCTACCTCCAGGGCGAATACGGCATCAGCGGCTACTATGTCGGAGTCCCCTGCAAGCTCGGATCCAAAGGTCTCGAGCAGATCATCGAGATCAAGCTCACCCCCGAGGAAGACGCCGCCCTCAAAAAATCCGCCGACGCCGTCAAGGAACTCTGCGCTGTCATCGGTGTGTAAACCCGCATTTCACCCACAACACAAAGGCCCGCTTTCGAGCGGGCTTTCTAACCCCTGTAAACTGATCCCGCAATGCCCCGCACTCCCAAGCCCGGCATCTATGACTTCTACGCGCCCACTCTTCTCCAGCGAGCCACCTTCGCCGTCCTTATCCTGCTCTGCTCGTACCTCGCTGCCTGGATTCTCCTCGGCCCCGGCCTCGCCACTATCGGCAATTGGTTCGGACATACTTGGACACCCGCCAACCCGCTCCGCCGCGCCGTCCTCGCCTCCGCGCTCACCATCTACGTCCTGCGCCTGCTCCTCACTATTTTCGTCTTCTCCAGGCGCGGAATCCGCTGGAGCGAAGTCTCCATCATCGTCCCCTGGGTCTTCTTCCTTTTTTGCGTCTTCTCCATCCTCGGCGCGCTCAACCCCGCGCCCTTCGCCTTCGCCGCCTGCGCCGGAGTCGCCCTCTACCTCTTCGGCTCATGGATGAACACCTGGTCCGAGCACCAGCGCAACCTCTGGAAGCAGCGCCCCGAAAACAGCGGCCATCTCTACACCGGCGGACTCTTCCGCTACACCCGTCATCCCAACTACCTCGGCGACCTCATCCTCTTCTCCGGACTCTGCCTCATCTGCGGCCGCTCCATCACCGCCCTCATCCCCATCCTCATGCTCTGCGGATTCGTCTTCGCCAACATCCCCACCCTCGACAAGCACCTCCAGCAACACTATGGCGACGAGTTCACACACTACTCCGCCCACACCCGCAAACTCATCCCGTTTATCTATTAGTAGGAATCACCACCCGCGCCCAACGGAAGCGGCCACGCGAAGCGGTCCGCCCGTGCGGCGAGCACTCAGCAGACCAGTCTTTCTCTCGGCATCTTCAGCCCATCCAGCCGCCCCAGCAGCGTCACCGCCACCAGCTCCGGCTTGAACAGCTCGTTCGCCTTGGCCCGCACCTGCTCCGCCGTCACCGCTTCCACGCGCTTCAGAATCTCATCCTGATCGAAGAAGTAGTTGAAGTACATCTGTTGCCGAGCCAGATTCGACATCCGCGACATCGAGCTCTCCAGCGACAGCAGCAGATTCCCCTTCAACTGGTCCTTCGCGCGCCGCAGCTCGTCCTCCGGCATCAGTTCATTCTTCAGCCGGCTGAACTCCGCCATCACCAGGTCCACCACCTGCACCGCCCGCGACGAAGACGTCCCCGCAAACACGCACAGCGACCCCGTATCGCTATACGGATTAAGGTCGCTGTAAATCGCATACGCCAGCCCGCGCTCTTCGCGAATCGTCTGGAACAGCCGCGAGCTCATCCCGCCGCCCAGCACCGTATTCAGAATCAGCGTCGTATACCGGTCCTCATCCGCCACCCGAGGCGCCGGCACGCCCAGGCACAGCTGCACCTGCTCCAGCGACTTCTTGTTCCGCAGGTTGATCCGCGCCGTCGTCTTCGGCTTCGCTGCCTCAAATCCGCTCTCGCCTGCCGGAAGCCCCTCGAACTGCCGCGACACTTGCTCCACAAAGCTGTCGTGGTCAATGTTCCCTGCCGCGGAAAAAATCATGTTCCCGCCCAGGAACCGCGACCCGTAGTAGTCAAACAGCGTCTCGCGCTCAAAGCTGCGCACCGTGTCCTTGGTGCCCAATATCGGCTTGCCCAGCGGATGGTCCTTCCAGAAGTTCTGCGTAAAAATCTCATTCACCAGATAATCCGGATTGTCCTCATCCATCTTGATCTCTTCCAGAATCACCCCGCGCTCCCGGTCAATCTCCTCACGCGCAAACGTAGGATGCAGTACCAGGTCCGACAACACATCAAGCGCCACTGGAACATGTTCGTCCAGAACTTTGATATTGAAGCAGATCGTCTCTTTTCCCGTGAACGCGTCCAGATTACCTCCTATCGCGTCCACCTCCCGCGCCAGCATCTGTGCCGACCGCGACTTCGTCCCCTTGAACACCATGTGTTCCACAAAGTGCGAAATCCCGTTCACCGGAGCCAGCTCATGCCGAGACCCCGATCGTACCCACACCCCCATCGCTACCGAGCGAACGTGCTCCATCTTTTCCGTCAGAATTACAAGCCCATTGGGCAAAGTCGTACGGCGAATATTTCTTTCGTTTTTCATCTTCTTCTTTCGTGTTTCCCGTGCCCAACGCCCGCTCCGGGCCCCGCCAGCGCTGCTCTTTTGCAGAGACCCCTTCGCTGTCCCTCCGCAAAAACGGCGGCGCGATCTGCGCTATTCTGAACTCTGAAACCGGTGTAGCAATGACCTCAGGCAGGGAAACTTCAGCCTCTATTTTAGACTCTCCACAGCCCCCGCACGATACAGCCCCGGCCGCCGCCGCGCCGCGCCCGCTCTTTGGCCTTTCTAATCAACAACTTGCCTCCGTCCTCGGGGAAATATCCACACCCGGCCAGCCTGCCCCGAGCAAAGCGAAGGGGCAAGTCCCCCCATTCCGTGCCCGCCAGCTCGCCCGCGCCCTCTACCGCCAGTGGATCGGCACCCTTGACGAACTCACCACCTTTCCCAAAGACCTACGCGCCCGCCTCGCCGCCGCCGGATACACCATCGGACTGCCCCACATCGCCCAGACCTTCCGCTCCACCGACGGCACCGAGCGCTACCTTATATCTATGGCTGATGGCCAGACAGCCGAAACCGTCTGGATGCCCGAAGGCGACTCCGGCGAATCCGGCGACGGCAGCGACGCCGCCCGCCATCACGACGCCACCATCTGCGTCTCTTCGCAGATCGGCTGCGCCGTCAACTGCCGCTTCTGCCTCACCGCCCGCCTGGGAATCATCCGCGATCTCACCCCCGGCGAAATCGCCGGCCAGGTCGTCGCCGTCCTCCGCCGCCACAACGTCCGCATCGGACGCGACCGCATCAACCTCGTCTTCATGGGCATGGGCGAGCCTTTCCTTAACTACGACTCCTTCATGGCCGCCGTCTGCCTGCTCGTCGAAGAGGTCGGCATCGCCCCATCGCGCATGACCGTCTCCACCTCCGGAATCGTCCCCGGCATCTTGCGCTTCGCCGCCGAACCCGTCCGCCCCAAACTCGCCATCTCCCTCAATGCGCCCAACAATCAGGTGCGCGAGAAGGTCATGCCCATCAACCGCAAGTGGAACATCGACCACCTCATCGACGCCATCCGCCAGGTCCCGCTCCGCCCCCGCGAAAAGCTGACCTTCGAATACGTCCTGCTCGGCGGCGTCAACGACCAAATCTCCCACGCCAGCGAAGTCGTGCGACTCGTCCGCCGCGCCAACCTTCCCCTCAAAGTCAATCTCATCGTCTGGAACCCCGGCCCCGGTATTCCCTACTCGATGCCGTCCGACGCCGACGTCGCCGCCTTCCGGCAACACCTCATTGAGAACAAGATCCCCGCCTACCTCCGCCGTCCCCGCGGACGCGACATCTACGCCGCCTGCGGCCAACTCAAACAAACCATCGAGATCACACCCACCCCATCGCAGAGCATGACACTCTCTGAATAGCTTGCACCGCCGGGTGCCCCATATCTCGCAGAGACACGAGATTCAACGTCCGGCCTCCCGCCAGCGAGACCAGGTGGAAGCAGGGGCTTTATCCCGGCGATAAAACGCGCCGTCAGGCGAGCATCTTGCTCAACACTCTGCGGCAAACAACGGCTCCGATCGGTTAGGGCGATCGCCTGAACTCATCCCGAACCCCCATTTTTCCCCTATTCTCCTCCATCTCCCCTGTAAGAAAATCTCATCCGTGGTGACTACCTCCAATGTGAGAGGACAGGACGACCTTTACGAGCAGGCCGCGTCGGAGTTCGGTGCAGCGGTGGCGCGCCTCGCGCGTGGCTATGAAGCCGATCCGGACAAGCGCCGCGACCTGCTCCAGGAAATCCACCTCTCGCTCTGGCGCAGCCTGGAGGGCTTCAACGGCTCCTGCTCGTTGCGCACATGGGTATATCGCGTGGCGCATAATGCCGCGAATTCGTATGTCATCCGGCAGCGGCGCGCGCGACCCCAAACCATGATCGGCCTGGACGAAATTGACGCCTTGCCGATTGAACCGGAAACGGACCGCAAAATGGCGCTCAACCAATTAACGGGTCTCATCCAACGCCTCAAGCCGCTTGACCGCCAGGTCATTCTGGCGTGGCTCGACGGCATGGATGCAGCCGAAATTGGCGAGCTCACCGGACTTTCGTCCGGCAACGTCGCCACCAAGGTCCACCGGATCAAAAGCATTCTCGCCCGCGATTTTCAGGGAGGCCGCAATGGAAGACCCTAGAAATCTCTGGCAAACCCAGGAGGTGGAAGAAATGAAATTCTCAGTGGAAGAGCTACGCGCAAAAGCAGCCAAGTTTCAACGCCGCATCTCGTGGCGTAACTTGCGGGAATACCTCGCAGCCCTGATCGTGATCGCACTCTTTGGATGGAACTGCTGGAAAGAGACGCTACTCCTGCCCCGCATCGCCTTCTTGATGCTTATCGCCGCATCCATCTATTACATGTGGCATCTGCACCGTTGGGGCTCTGCCCGGCCATTACCTGCAGATGCCGGAAGCACATCCTGCGTCAGCTTCTATCGCCACGAGCTCGAACGCCAGCGCGATCTGGTACGCAACGTCTGGAGGTGGGCTCTCTTGCCCCTCGTTCCCGGACTGGTGCTGCTCGACGCTTATTTCATCGCCAACACCCAGCCGTCGGCGCGCTGGCATCTGGTGGGCGCCATCCTGTTTGAGGCTGCTGCCTTCATCGGAGTCCTCTGGCTGAACCTCCGTTCCGCGCGATGCCTCAACCGCAGAATCGCCGAACTCGACCGCGAGCTCGGTCGCGTGTAAGTGGCGGAATACCAGCGAAGCGGTCTTCCGCCATCCAGCCATGATTGCAGGATGCTCTAACTTAGCAGAGCATTCTGCATCTCTTTCCAGTTACAAGCCACCGGGCGTCGGGAATCCGCGATCGTTGCCACAACTACCCTGCCGGCACAAACTTCGTCACTGGCACCGCCTCCGGCACTGCCAGCCCATCCGCTCTTGGATCGGTCGCGCCAAAGTGCACGGGATTCCCCACGTCCACCTCAACCGCATTCCCGCGTCCCATCGTCTGGCTATAGCGCGGCAGCACAGTAACAATGTCGCCCTCCGCCCACAGTCCGGCAATCACCGCCGGAGAAACCCCGTCCTCAATGTCCACGTCGCATCCGCCAAAGTCGCGCTTCGTAAACCGCGCCGCATCCAGCGCCGCCTGAATATTCATTCCGAAGTCCGCAATGTTCGACACGAACTGCGCGTGCGCCTGCGCCTGGTTAAACCCGCCCATGATCCCAAACGCAATCTTCCGCGTGCCGTTCGTCATGAACGCAGGAATGATCGTGTGCAGCGGCCGTGTCCTCGGCCGTAGCGTATTCGGCCGGTCCGGACGCAGCGTGAACCCTGCACCGCGGTTCTGCAGCGGAAACCCCGTTCCCGGAGCCACCAGCCCGCCGCCGAACGCGCCCGCGTTGCTCTGGATCAGCGACACCTCGTTCCCGTCCTTGTCCACCACCGCCAGATATGTCGTGTCGCTCGCCTGGTGTGACAGCTCTGTCTTCAGGTCCGACGGCATCACGTGGCACGCCGCCTGAGGCCCAATCAGCGCCGCGCGCTTCGCTGCCAGATCCTTCGAAATCAGCTCCTCGGTCGGCACATCCGTCGCTCTCGGATCACCCACATACCGCGCCAGGTCCGCATACGCCAGCTTCTTCGCCTCAATCTCCACATGCAGCGCCTTTACCGAGTTGTGTCCCCACTCCGCAATCGGAAAATGCTCCATGATGTTCAGCATCGCCAGCGCCGCCTCGCCCTGCCCGTTCGGAGGCATCTCGTACACCGTCCATCCGTGATATGTCGTGCTGATCGGCTCCTGCCACTGCGGCTCAAACTCCGACAGATCGTCCGCTTGCATAAAGCCGCCCAGCTCGCGCTCCAGCTTCAAAATCGCCTCCGCCGTCGGCCCCTTGTAGAACCCGTCCCGCCCATGCTCCTGAATCAGCCGCAACGTCGCAGCCAGCTCCGGATTCTTGAACAGCTGCCCCGTCACCGGAGCCTTCCCGCCCGGCAAAAACACCTTCGCAAACTCCGGATTCCCCGCAAACGGCATCCCGTACGTCGACCAGTTCTCCGCGTCCGTTTCCGGCACGCCAAACCCGTTCGTCGCCAGCGCCACCGCCGGAGCCAGATCTTCCGCCAGCGGCAGCTTCCCCCAGCGGTCATGCAGCGCTTGCCACCCGGCCACCGTCCCCGGAACCGTCACTTCATCAATTGGCCGCATGTGACTCAATCCTTTGGTCTTCAGCGCCGCAATCGTCAGGTCCTTCGGAGCCCACCCGCTCGAGTTCAACCCATACAGCTTCTTGTCCTTATTGATGTAGACCATTGCGAACAGATCGCCGCCCACGCCATTCATCATCGGCTCAATCACGCCCAGCGCGGCATTGGCCGCAATCGCCGCGTCCACCGCGTTGCCGCCCCTGGCCAGAATCTGCGCACCCGCCTGGCTCGCCACCGCCTGCAGCGTCGCCACAATTCCATACTGCGTCACCACCATCGACCCGGCCGAGTTCTTCGCCGGATCCATCTGTTCCCCGCTCACCGGCAATACCACCATCGCCGCCGCCATCCACATCACCACCAGCTTTTTCAACGCGTCGCGCATCGCCCCTCCAACACCGCATCCACAATAAGTCGTTCGCGCCAATCGCACAAATCTTCTCGGCTCACAATATTGCTTGGCCATTCGGCAACATCGCGCACGAGAATGGGGAACAAGAAACGGCAGGCGTGGATGGCTTGCCGTTTGCATTTCCGGATTGGATCAAACTCCTGCCGGGTTCTTACGAGGCTGTCCGGCGGTTAAGAGTTACTTACTCTCGGCGGGTGGACGAGGATGGGCAAAATGGTCGAGACCACCATAATGAGGGCGATGATGTGCAGGCCGGCCCTGTAGCCGCCGCTGGACTTGAGTGTATGGACTAGGATCATCGGCCCGAAGGCGCTGGCCGCGCTCCAGGCAGTGAGCATCAGTCCATAAATCGGGGCGATGTTCTTGCTCCCGAAGTAATCCGCAGCAAACGCCGGCATGGTGCCGAAACCACCGCCGTAACACATCAGGATCACGAAAGAAACTGCGGTGAGCATCGTAGCAGCTGCCAGCGAGGGAAGCACCCAGAACAGCGCGAACTGGAGCAGGAACATGATCACAAAGGTCCAACGCCGCGTGATGCCATCGGAGACCCATGCCCAGAAGATGCGGCCGACGGAATTGCCGATGCTGACAACGCCGACCATGCCGCCGGCAACGATGGCGTCGACGAGGCCGAGCTTCTGGAACATCGGGGACTCCTGGGAGATGAGAGCGATGCCAGCCGAGGTATTCAGGAAGAGAACAACCCACAGCGCCCACCACTGCCAGGTGCCCAGGGCGGAGCCGAGCGTGTAGTCCTTGGCGGCCCGCTGGCGGCTGAGTGTGGCGCTGGGGGTCCAGCCTTCGGGTACGTAACCGGCGGGCGGGCTTTGCATGAAGAGACCGGCGACCATGATCACGACCAGGTAAGCGATGCCGAGATAGCCGAAGGTCTTGAGCACGCCGACAGACTTGATGAGGTGAGTGGCGACAGGCGCGGTGACCAGGGCTCCGGCGCCGAAACCTCCGACTGCAATGCCGGTGATAAGGCCGCGCCGGTCAGGGAACCACTTCACGAGGACCGCAATAGGAACAATGTAACCAAAACCCAGGCCCAGGCCGCCGATGACCCCATAGGTGAGATAGAGCCACCAAAGGCCCATGTTGGAGAAGCTTGCCAGGAAGACACCGAGGCCGTACAGGAAACCGCCGGTCAGCGCGACGATACGCGGACCTTTCTTGTTGAGCCAGAAGCCTCCGAGGAAGGCAGCGATGCCGACAACCGAGACGCAGATGGTGAATGTGAGTGTGACCTGGGCAATGGACCATCCAAACTGTTTGGAAAGGGGAATGCGGAAGACGCTCCAGGCGTAGACAGCGCCGAGGGCGATCTGCATCAAAAATCCGGCGACCGCAATGCCCCAACGATTGGTGTTCGACATACGTTCCTCCATGGCGGAATTTGGGTTCCCTCAGCGCGTGCGCTGGGCCTGCTGGTTGATCGGATTGCCCGGGCTTTTAAGGAATCGATGGATGAGGGCGATGCTGCGGCCGCACAGGATGCACTGGCCTGGATCATAGCGATAAAAATATAAAAGGTTGGTTGCGCCGACCGGATAAGGCTTCTCGCGGAACGCGAGCTCTTGACTCTCCACACTGTGCTGCTGCGTGACTTTGTGCTGCGCGGTGTTGTGCAACGTACAATTGCCGGTGTTGTTGTCGCAGACCGTGGCGAGGATGCGGTCTATGGCTTCGCGCTGCGCAGCGGCATGTCCGGAGGCAACTTCCACAGCCGGGGAAATCGAAATAACCGACATCGAGGAAGACCTCGCCTCTGGATGCTAGTACCAAAAGCACTCGGCGGTAAAGCAAAATTGAGCCCAATCAGCAAGTTGCGATTGTTAATTCTGTGTTACTGAGAAACCGGGCCCGGCAGGTTGTATACGAACAGGATGCGCGCCCGCCTGACTCGCCACCGCCATCCACATCTACACCAGCTCCTACAACTCTCGTGGCATGTCCTCTATTCTCGTTCGATTGAGGATGTCACCTTCCACTGCCGGTGAATTGTTCCGCTTTCGCATCGCTATCGTTTTCGTCATACTTTCCATCCGGACACCCCTATTGACATTCTTTATGAGCGCTCTCTATTCTCCTATCGTCATTCAATAGGAGGACAGAGTTGGAAGGAAATCAGGCAAATCTTCTGCAGGGGACACTGGACCTGCTGATCCTCAAGGCGATTGGCGACGGTGAATTCCATGGACTGGGCATTGCCCGGCGCGTTGAGCAGATCACGCGCGGCACGTTCAAGGTCAGGCCCGGGTCACTGTTTCCTGCGCTTTACCGCATGGAGGAGGCGGGCTGGCTGAAGTCCTTCTGGGGCGAGTCAGAGAACAACCGGCGCGCAAAGTATTACCGGCGCACGAAAGCCGGCGAGCGCCAGTTGGGGATCGAGACCGAGCAGTGGGCAACGATCGCACGCGCCATTGCGAGCGCACTGAAGGCGAATTAGGAGGCGATGATGGGAGTGGGCTCGCGCCTGAGGTCTGCGCTGCGAACGCTGCTGCACAAGCAGCGGGTTGAGACTGAACTGGACGCTGAGATTCGCAGCTATGTGGACGCGATCGCCGGCGAGAAGATCGCCGACGGAGTCTCGCCCGTGGAGGCGCGCAGGCAGGCACTCGCCGAATGTGGTGGACTTGAACAAGTGAAGCAGGCGGTACGCGACCAGCGCGCGAGCACGATAGTCGAATCGATCGTTCAGGATATTCGCTACGGGCTCCGGCAGATGCGGCACAATCCCGCGTTCGCCTGGACGGCTGTGATCACGCTGGGATTGGGGATCGGAGCAACTACAGCGATTTTCTCAGCGGTGTATGCACTGCTGCTGCGCCCTCTGCCCTATCCGGGTTCCGACCGGTTGATGTTTATTTACCAGCACACAAAATATGGCGATGGCGCCCTGCTTGATCGAGACTTCGTAGCTGCGCAGTCCGCTCTGCGGCCGTTTGAGTCTGTAGCGGGATATTTCGGCCCCGCCGATGAGAATCTGACCGGCGTCGGGGCTCCGATGCGTGTGTCGGCAATGAGAGTCACCGCCAACTTTTTCCCCACGCTGCGCGTGGCTCCGGCGCTGGGCAGAAATTTCATAAGCAGTGACGACGGCAACGGCGGCGCAGCCGTGGTCATCCTGAGTCATCGCCTCTGGCAGAGCAGGTTCAACAGCAATCACGCCATCATCGGCCGCACCATCACGCTGGCCGGAAAAGCGCAAACTGTGGTCGGGGTTCTGCCCGCACATTTCGTCTTTCCCGACCCTGCCGCAGAGCCTGATCTCTATGTTCCTGCCGGCATGGACCCCGATACTAGTCTTAAAACCACCAATATCTCGATCTGGGGAGTGCTGACCATCGCGCGGCTGCGCGACGGCGTAACCCTGCCCCAGGCGCAGGCGGACCTCAATCTCTTTGAACAAAATCGGGTGAAGGGCTACGGCCCTTTTTTCGTGAACTGGGCCCAGGGCCGCAAGATCATTGCCCAGCCGTTGCAGAGGTATCTCACCGAAGACGACCGCGAGCCGCTGCTGATTTTGCTGGCGTGCGTGGGAGCGGTTCTTCTGATTGCGTGCGTCAACGTGGCCAACCTGCAACTGGCTCGTACTGTCGCTCGACAGCATGAGATGGCGTTACGCGGCGCACTCGGGGCGGGACGACTGCGGCTTATACGTCAGTTTCTGGTGGAAAGCCTGACGCTTGCCGCCATTGCTGCTGTTATGGGATTGGGAATTGCGGGGGTGGTGACCTGGCTGATTCGCCGGGGCGGAATGCCGGGCGAGTTTTCGGCAGGCTCGCAAATCGGGGAACTGCTTCAGGCGCCTTTTGGCAAGTTGAGCGCGGCTGTTCAGGTCAACGGCTGATTCCTGGCATTTACGGCGGGGCTGACGTTACTGACAACGATTCTGTTTGGTATAGCCCCGGCGATCGGCGCATCGCGGGCCGATTTGCGAACGGCGCTTCAGGGGGCCGCGCGTCGCATCTCCTCCGGCCGTCAGCAGCGACGGCTGCGAAGCGTCCTGCTGATGGCGGAAATAGGACTGGCCGTGCTGTTGCTCACAGGCGCCGGGCTGTTGATCCACAGCTTTGTACACGTGCTTCAAGCCGGCACGGGTTTTGATCCGCACGATTGTCTGACCGCAAAAGTGCAGCGCAACAGTTCCGAAGAACCCGCAAAGACGAGAGCTTTCGCGCAACAACTGCTGCCGCGGCTCAAAGCGCTCCCGGGCGTACATGTCGCAGCCATCGGCAGTGCGCTGCCCCTGGAAGAAGTCTACCGGGGCAGGACTCTCGCCTTCGGTGAAGGACCACCGCTGCCGGTGGGACAGCACCCGGGAGCCCTCAGCATCAGCATCAGCCCTGAATATTTCGCAGCCACGGGCACCAGCCTGCTGCAAGGTCGTCCATTTGGCGATGAAGATCGCGCGGGCAGTATTCCAGTCGCCATCGTCAACCAGGCATTCGCCCGCAAATTTCTCAACGGCGACGCACTCGACAAACAATTCCGAATCAACCTCCACGGCCATAACATATTCACGCCTATCACCGCCGTCGGGATCGTTCAGAATGTCCGCTACGGCGGACTCGAAGCGGATATCAAGCCCGTCATCTATCTGCCGTTTGATCAGGTGCCTGATAGCGAGGTGAACATCCTACTGCGCACCACCGTTGAACCCGATTCGCTGTCCTCCGCCGTGCGCAAGGCGGTGATTGCTGCCGACCCTGACCAGCCGTTGTTTGATGTGGAGACGATGGAGGAGCGGGTGTCGGAGTCGGTCGCTCAACAGCGGCTGATAATGCTGTTGACGGCCTCATTTGCAGTGCTGGCCATGATTCTGGCTGGGGTGGGTATCTACGGAGTATTCAGCTATTGGGTAAATCAGCGCAGGCAGGAAATGGGGATTCGGCTGGCCCTTGGCTCATCGCGACCTGCGCTGCTGCGCCTGATCCTGATGCAGGCCATGCGTCTGATTCTGGCCGGCGGCGTGTTTGGCCTTGTGGGCGCGTGGTTTCTGGACAGACTACTAGGGAGCATGCTGGTGGGTGTTCAAGCGCATGACCCCGTTTCTCTTTCGCTCGCATGGGTTCTGATGACGGTGATCGCGCTGCTGGGGAGCAGCCTGCCGGCCATGAATGCAGCGCGCACCGACCCAATATCTGTGCTCCATTCAGAATAGAGTGGGGCTTGGTCAGCATGACATCTTGATCCGCATGAGAGCCCGTGCATGCATCAATGCCGACGGATTACTACCCTGAAGTCGGCTTATTTTTGCCGGTCCCAATTTCAATTGACGCCTTACACGCTCCGGAGTTGTTAAATGATCAGCCTGCTCTCACCGCCAGTCATCCATCACGTATACGTCGGCGCGGTTGAACCCATCGCCGTGTGGCCGGTGCATAGCGACGCCCTGAATCATGGTCTTGTAGCCGTGGGCGCGCATGCGAGTGTACGCGGCTCTCCGGGCCAGGTTCACACCCGCCTCTACATCGGCTCCGCGGGATACAGCGAAGCCGTCGATTGCGTCGAGAAGCCGATCGAAACGGGCATCGGCTCCGTCACCCCCGCGCACTACGCCGAACTTCACATAGCAGGTCTTCGCGCCCCCTTCCGATCCGGGGCCGATCATGCACACCGCAAATCCGTCGAGCTTCGATCGCGACTCGATCATCACCACTTCGCCTACGCCCTGGGCCAGCACAGCACGAATCTCATCACTCAGATCAAGGCCCTTGTCCACCCGGTTCGTCAGCCGCGCGCAACCACGGATCGCTTCTTCGCGCTGGCTCTTTTTCACGCTCGACAATAGGACCGGCGTGCTGCCGTTCGAAGCGGGTGCGCCCGTCGCTGGCGCGTGCTGCATCAGTGCCGTCAGGTATCCGGGCCAAAAACCGAATTTGTTGTAAAGGCCCACGTGCTTGGCGCTTTGCGCAAAGGTGAACAGGCCGCTTTGCCGCAGTTTCCAGCCATCGAGCACCTTCACGGTGTCTTCCAATAGCCGCTGCGCCACGCCATGGTCCCAGAACTCCGGCAGCACTGTCAGCGGCCCGAAGAATCCAAACGAACCCCAGCGGGTGATGACATTCGATCCGACCAGCCGCCCATCGATGCGCGCTGCGAGGACCTTCGTGTTCCGGGCCCGCCATCGCGGCGTCATCAAGTCTCGGTCGCCCATAAACTGCGTGGGTTCGGGTAAGCCGAGAAAGGTTCCGAAGGCCAGCCGCACAATGCGAGCCGCCTCCTCCACTTCGCTCTCGCGCAAGAGACCGATCCTGACTGCCTTGTTCTTTGTCATGAGAAACTGACCTCCGTGCCGGTGCCCCGATCGATGGCGACACCGCGCTCCTGCGCTCCTTCTTATCTCGCGGTAAAGCTACACGTGTCATCGGTGAGCTTCGTGGGAACCACGCTGAGTTCGTGCAGTTGGTTCTTGGTCAGCACCGAATTGAAGTCCGTAATTTGCTGCTGCGCATCCTTCCATGCGGTTACGGTGTGGTTGTAGCTCTTGCAGTTGTTCTCCCAGGTGGCAATCTGCGTCGGTGTGGGCGCCATGTCCATGCCAACCTGCATCATGCTCACCATCGTGTTGTAGTCGTTGTTCAGGGTCCGGAAGGACTTGAGCGCATCGGGCTTGGGAGGGCCGCTAATGCGCGCCAGGAAGGCAGCGGGGCCGGACAGCTGCACACCGCCAAGCTTCTTCAGCGTTGCGTCGAGATCCTTCGCTTGCGCGGCCACATCGGGCGGGAGCTTCTGGTTCATCAGCTTTGCAAGCTGGCTCTGGACGGCCTCCACCTCCGCGTGCCCTTCGTAGCTCTGCTTCATGCCGTGATACGAGAGCATCGTGAGCTTGTACTGGCTGCGCAGGTTGGCCATCAGCGCGGGACTCTGGCCGGCTCGCGGATCGTTCACAACCGTTACTTTGCGGGTGTACACCTTGCCGTCTACCGTGAGCTTCAGCGTATAAACTCCCGGAATTACCTGAGGCCCATGTGGCCCGGGATCGGTTTCGTCCACAACCGTGTTCATCTGGTTTTCCAGATCGTGCTCCAGGGCCGGAGGGTCGTCAAAACGCAGGTCCCAGTTGACACGATTCAGGCCCACATCGGTGCTGAGCGCCCGCGACTCGGGACTGGCCAGCCAGTAACGCGGAAACAGCTGCCCCTTGATTGGGGGTGGGAGCGTGCTGGACATGGTGCGGACCAGATGGCCCTCCGCATCGAAGACCTCGATTTGGATTGGCCCGGTCGGTTTCTGGCTCAGGTAATAATCCAGGATCGCCCCATACGGCGGGTTCTTCGCATATGGCACTTCAATCGAGAAGGGCTGGTCCCAGTTGCTGTTCTTGCGGGCACGAATCGCGTCCTCGGGCTGGAAAAAATAAACAGGCGAGGAGCTGATTTTCTCGGCGTCGGCTGCGATCTGGCGCAGTGGCGTGATGTCGTCGAGGACCCAGAAGCCGCGCCCGTAAGTGCAGATCACCAGATCGTTCTGGTGATCCGCAGTGTGGATGTCCAGATCGCGGATCGAGGTGCTGGGCAGGTTCAGCTGCAGCGACTGCCAGTGATCTCCATTGTTGAAGCTGACGTAGACAGTCGTCTCGGTTCCGGCGAACAGCAGGCCGGGCTGCTTCGGGTCCACGCGTATACCGTTCACCCAGCTTCCAGTGCGCTCATCGCTGGGCAGGCCATTGACGATCTTCGTCCAGGTCTTGCCGCCATCCTCTGTGCGCCAGATGAGCGGCACATCGGCGTCTTCGGTTTTGGGTACGTTCTGCAGGAACCCGCCGCCGATGCGGGCAGAGACAAAAGCGGTGTTGACGTTATCGCCTGCATCGATGGTGTTGAAGTTCGCATTCGCCGGCACGTCCGCAATGTTGGTGACGTTGGTCCACGTCTTGCCATGGTCCATCGTCTTGTAGATCTGCCCGTTGCTGCTTACCGTCCAGATCACACCCGGCTTGACCCTGGAAATGGAGAAATCCACGATTGCAGGAGGACGCTTCGGGATCGTTATTCCACCTGCCGTTTTGGCCGCCGCCTTGGACTCAGCACCGGCCTGCTTGGGCGCGCCTGACGCGGCAGTGGAGACCGCCGTCTTGCCCACAGGCTTGGCCTTCGGCTTCGGCGGTTCTGCACCGCAGGCCAGTTGAGGCTGACCCGTTGCCGTGGTCAGGTCAGGGCTCACGACGCTCCACGAGTGCGCTCCGTCGTGCGAGACGAGCAGGCACTGGTAGGCGAGGTAGAGAGCGCCGGGATCAAAGACCTCGTCGAACTTCCTCGGGACTTCGCGGGCAGCATGGTACTTGTGCTCATTCACCCCGAAATCAGGCGCGACGTTCTCCCACTGTCCGTTCGCCATATTGATTTTGACCAGGCCGTTCCCGCCGCCGCCCGGTCCATAGCCGACAGCGTAAAGGATGTTGGGGTTCCGGGGATCGGGTGTGACGTAACCAAACTCGGAAGAAGGTACCGGGCTCCAGTCGGTGAAGTCGACTTGGCCCCAGTTGCCTCGGCTGCTGATCATCACCGCGCCGGTATCCTGTTGCGCCCCCATGATGTGGTAGGGATACATATCGTCGGTCGCCACGTGGTAGATCTGCGAGATGGTCTGCGTATACCAGAGACTCCAGGTGTTGCCGTTGTCCAGCGTAACGCTGGCTCCCTGGTCGGCGCCCACAATCATGCGCCTTCCGTTGGTGGGGTCGATCCAGATGGGGTGATAATCCTCACCGCCGGGTGCGCCCTTGAAGGCGTGAAAGGTGACGCCACCATCGGTAGAGCGGTACATGGCCGTGCTGACGGTGTAGAGGATATCGGGGTTCTGCGAATCCACGTAGACGCCGCAGCTGTAAGAGCCCTGCCCGTTTTCGATGCGTGTGTCGTCGCCGGCCATGTGCTTCCAGGTAGCGCCGCCGTCGTCCGAGCGGAAGAGGCCCGAGCCGTGCTCAATGTTGTTGCCGACGATGTACATTCGCTTGCCGCCGGTGTGCATGGCGATGGCGACCCCAATCCGGCCGGGGAACGGCGGAATACTGATCTGCGTCCACGTCTTGCCTTCATCCGTAGACTTGAAGAGCTCCGGCTTCAATTTTTTCTCCTTGCCGATGGCCATGCCGAAGCCAAATCCGCCGTTGCCTTGGGTGGCCGCCAGCATCACACTCGGATCGTCGTAGGCATATTCCAGGTCGCGTGTGCCCTTGTAGTCTGCGGGCTTCAGCACATTGGTCCAGGTCTGGCCGCCGTCGGTGGAGCGGTAAACGCCGCCGCCGGAGTGATGATCGTCGCCAAGCGCGGAGACAATCACGAGATTAGGATCGTGGGGATCGACCAGAATCCTGTCGATCTTCACCGTGTCCTCCAGGCCGATGTGATTCCAGGTCTTGCCCGCATCGGTCGACTTCCACATGCCATTCCCAAGGCTCCCCAAAATAGGGTCGCCGGTTCCGGCATAAATAATGTCGGGATCCGACGGAGCCACCTGGATTGCGCCCACGCTGTCGAAGCTTTGGATCTGATCGGTGATAGGGAACCACGTCACGCCGGCGCTCGTGGTCTTCCATATTCCGCCCTGCGGCGTGCCCATGTAGAACACTCCGGGCTGGCCGACGACACCGGTTACAGAGGCAACGCGTCCGCCATGAAACGGCCCGACATTACGCCACGTGAGTCCTGAATAAAGGCTGGAATTTACTTGGGCGCCCGCGCTCACGACGGATACCACAAGGCAGGGGAAAACCAACAAAGAACAAAGAGCCAACGACCTTCTCATCGACTGCTCACGACCTTAACTGGAATGCAAAACTCTGTGCCGCGTAGTATACAAGAGCGTCCTATGCAGTGCCTATTGCACGCACAGCAGCCCAGGCGCTCACTCAACCCTCATCGCGCGGGATCTCCGCGAAAAGATAGATATCAGCGAACGCTCTTGATTGGGTCCTATTGAACCAGCCGCCAACTCTCAACTACTTCTTCGCAAGCTCCTGCACAATCGCCAGTGCCCTCTTCACATGCTCCGGAGGCGTTAGATGATCCGCCTGCGATGAAAATTCCTCGACAATCTTGCCGTCCTTACCGATCACGAACGTGATCCGCTCAATAAAGCCGTGGTCGATGGCGACCCCGCGCACATCCTTCGCCCCCGCCTGTTCGGGAGAGGCCGCCGCGCCATACATGGCCGCGATCTTCCCGTGCGGATCGGAAGCGACCGGGAAACGGCCCGCGCAGTACTTGGGATCGGCGGAGAACTGGTTCAAGCGCTCGATGCTGTCTTCAGACACGCCAATGATGCTGGCGCCGGCAGCTGTGAACTCGTCCTTGTCCTGCGCAAACGTGTGCGCTTCGAGATCACAGCCACCTGTAAAGGCCGATGGATAGAAATAGACGACAACCGGACCCTTCTTCAGCGCCGCCCGCAGCGAGAAATGAAATTGCTTGCCTGCCAGCGAGGCCGGAGCTGAAAACTCCGGAGCGCGGTCGCCTGGTTTGAGGGCAGCAAGAGCAGGTATGCAGAGTGCGGCAGAAATCGCCAGACCAACGACAAAATTTTTCTTCACCAGAATCCTCCCTGTCAGCTAAGACTACGAACACAACACTCTAGCGGAAACCACGTCAGCAATCGAGCATAGCAGAGTGGCGGTCGTGCCCGGGCGGCGTACACGGCGCCACTGCATCCAACTCTGTTTCAGCCAACCGCCGCAACCTGCCATGAACGAATAACTGACCCAACACCGCCCCTTTCGCATATCATGTTCTGCCATGAGGAAATTGCTTACCGTCGCACTACTCTTTCCTGTCCTGGCAGTTGCGCAGCAGAACCATAAGCAGTACGAGCCGCCCAGCGCACCCGGAGCCGGACAGCAGCTTCTCGCAAAATTCGTCGGCAACTGGGATGTCGTTCAGACCTTCTATCCGAGGACCGGCAAGCCGATCGCAACCAAAGGAACCTGCCGGCAATATATGGTTCAGGACGGCAAGTTTCTGGAATCGGACTTCACCTTCTACCGCCCCGACGGCAAAACGACCACAGGCACGGGAATCTCCGGCTTCGATCCAAAGACGAATCGCTTCACCACCGTCTGGTTCGACTCGCGCCAGACGACCATGTCGATTCGTCAAAGTGACGGCACCTTCGACGGCAAGAACATCGTCTTGTGGTCCACTCCTCTTGATCCGGACCACCCCGGACGAAAAACAGTCGCGCGCGCGCATCTCGAACAGGACGGGCGCGTCCTTATCTACCAACATTCTCTGATCGGCCCGGACGGAAAAGAACGGGTGATATTTGAAATGCGCCTGACGCGGAAATAGTTCTTTACCACCTCGGCTCTCACCGCCCCGATCCAAAACACACCGCAGGTGCCGCGAGAAAACCCGGCCGCTGGTTCTGCTCCTCAGCAGAAGTCATCTTTTTTTTGACGCCCGCTATTCACACCGCAGCGCCACTATGGGGTCAACACGCATCGCGCGCCGCGCCGGCAAATACGCCGCCACCAGCGCCACCAGAATCAGCAGCAGCGCAACGCCCAAAAACGTGATGGGATCAGTCGCCTTGATCCCGAACAACAGCGCCGACAGAAAATGCGTCAGGATCAGGGCTGCCGGAATGCCCGTCGCCAATCCCAGCAGCACCAGCCTGGCCGATTCTCCGATTACCACTCTCCGAATATTCGCCGGCGTGGCCCCAAGAGCCATGCGCACGCCAATCTCGCGCGTGCGCCGCGACACCGAAAACGACACCACTCCATACACTCCAATGGCCGCCAGCAGCAGCGCAACTCCGCTGAACACGCCCAACAGCAGCGTGCGAAATCTTTGGCTCGCCACCGACTCGTGCAGCCCCGCCGGAAGCGATTCAACCTCCGTAACCGGCAGGTTCTTGTCAATGCTGCCCGTCTCCGCTCGAATCGCGTCCGCAACCTCCGCGGTGCTCAGCCTGCTCCTCACCACCACGTCTCCTCCCCATATCGGAGCCTGCGCGAACGGCACATACATCATCGGCGCCGCATTCTTCGCAAGCGAAACGTCGTGAATATCGGCCACCACCCCCACAATCTCTCTTGAAACATTCCCGCGCGGCGGAAACCCGAACACGATATGCCTGCCCAACGGGTCTTGATTGGGAAAATATTGCCGCGCAAAGCTCTCGCTGATCACCGCCACCATCGGGGTCGAGGCCGAATCATCCAATGAAAACAGCCTGCCGCGCAGCAGTGGAATTCCCATGACCTGAAAATATCGCGGGCTGGCAGTCACATAGTCCGCGGTCTGCGTCGCTCCCGGAGCCAGCGGCGGATTCCCCGCAATCGTAAACGACAGATTGATGAATCCATCCACAATCGGGGTCGGGACCACTATTGCCGAGTCCCGCATTCCCGGCCTCGCCCGCAGGCGCGTCATCAGCTCATTCGCAAACGCCGTCCACTGCTCCGGCTTGGAGTATTGAAAGCGCGGCAACGAAACGTTGGCCTTCACCACATGGGCGGTCGCAAATCCCGGACTCACCCTCAGCAACCGCGCAAAGCTGCGCAACAGCAGCCCCGCCCCGGCCAGCAGGACCATGGCCAGCGCCACTTCCGCGATCGCAAGAATATTGCGCGCTCTCTGCGGGCCTTTGGACTCCCCGCCGCGCGTGCCTTCCCTGAGATTTTCCTGCGGATCAGACCGCGCCGCTAAGAACACCGGAGCCAGTCCGAAGATCAGGCTCGCGGCCAGCGACAGCAGCAGAGCAAAAATCAGAACAGGGCCATCCACATGAATCGAATGAAATTTCGGCAGTGCCGGAGGTAGAAGCGACGACATCGCGGACACGCCTGCCCACGCCAGAGCGAGACCCGCAGCGCCGCCCAGCAACCCCAGAATCGCACTCTCCGTCAGTAACTGCCGCGCAATGCGACTCTTGCTCGCACCCAGCGCAACCCGCACCGCAATTTCCTTTGATCGGGATGTGGCCCGCGCCAGCAACAGGTTCGCAATATTGCTGCACGCAATCAAAAGCACCAGGCCAACAGCACACAGCAGCAGAATCAACGGCGTCCTCACGTCCCCCACAATCGCTTCCTGCAATGGCTGCACCCCGAACACCCAACCGGTATCGGACGGAATTTTGCTCGTCAGGTTTTTGCCGATAATTTCCAATTCAGCGCTCGCCTGCTCAACAGACATGCCGGGCCGCAGCCGCGCCAACACCGGCATCCAATGCCCCTCCCGCGTCAGCCAGCTGCCGAACAGTGGGTCCTGAATCAGCGGTATCCAATCCTGAACCGTCTGATTAAGACCCGGAGTGCGGAAACTCGCCGGCATAACGCCGACCACAGTGTAGGGCTGCTGGTCCAAAGTGATCGTTTGTCCCAGAATTCCCCCATCCGCACCAAAGCGGCTGCGCCAAAGGGCCTCGCTCAGCACCACCACCGGAGCCGCGCCCTTTCTGCCGTCTTCAGGAAGCAATGTGCGGCCCAGCAACGGCTTCACTCCCAGAACAGAAAAGAAATCCTGCGTCACCGCCACCGTGCTCATGTCAGCCGGTTCCCCGCGCCCGGTAAGCGTCAGAGCGTGGGCCGCGAGACCGGCCGCCGCGCTGAATACCCGGTTATGATCGCGCAGTTCCGCAAAGGTGGGATACGATATTCCATCGTCCGGTATGCCATCCTTCGCCCTGCCCTGCGATACGCTGACAATCCGGCCGGGATCGGCATACGGCAGCGGTTGCAGCAGCACAGCATTGACCACAGAAAAGATCGCCGCGTTGGCGCCGATACCCAGCGCAAGCGTTAACACCACCACTGCGGTGAACCCCGGCGCTTTCGTCAGTGTGCGCAGCGCATAGCGCATGTCCTGGAGCAGCGTCTGCACAAACACACCGCCCACTTCCCTCTGGTACTCTTCGCGAATCGCCTCCATCGGGCCTAATTTCAAAATCGCCTGCCGTCGTGCCTCTTCTTTGTTCATCCCTGCGCGCTCATGCTCCTCCGTCATCAGAGCCAGATGCTCCTCCATCTCTTCGCGCAGCCGCTCATCAAACTCCTGCCTCACCGGCTGGCCGCCCACAAGCGGACGAAGCCTCTTCAGTGATCTCATGAGTAATCCTCCGCCTTCGCCCTGAAGAACTTGCCGATGATCTCCGTTGTCTGCTGCCACTCCTGCGTCTCATCGAGCAATTGTCTGCGCCCGCTTCGCGTCAGCCGGTAAAAACGCGCTCTGCGATTGTTCTCGGAGGCGCCCCACTCCGACACAATCGCCCCCTCCTGCTCCAGCTTCAACAGCAGCGGATACAGCGTTCCCTGATTCACCGCCAGCAGGTTTCCGCTGATCTGCTCAATCCTGCGCGCGATTCCATAGCCGTGCAGCGGCCCCAGCAAGTCGAGGGTCCTCAGCACCATCAGGGCCAGGGTGCCCTGCGGCACATCCGCTTTTTGCTTTCCCATGTTCCCCATTTTGGTTTCCAACAGGAAGCATGCCACACCTCCTGTTGGAAAGCAATAGGTCGTCCTTCTGGGCCAGTGCCCCGAAATAAAACTCGACCGTCAAATGGGGCCGCCTCCCGCTACAAAAATCCCTGATTTTTTCCTAAGAACCCTCTTGACATATATTCCTATATAGGAATATATAAGAACCATGCCACGGGCTGCGACCACCACCGACGTATTTAACGCAGTCGCCGAACCGCGCCGCCGCGACATCATCGCTCTGCTCAGCAACGGACAGGAGTGGCCCGTCAATGACGTAGTCGTACGGCTGCAGCTCGCGCAGCCTGCAGTCTCCAAGCATCTCGGAGTACTGCGCAAAGTCGGCGTAGTCACCGTCGTCAAGCGCGGCCAGCACCGCATGTACAAGCTTGAGGCCGCCAACCTCAAGCCTGTCCACGACTGGGCAAAAACCTTCGAACACCTCTGGACGAACCAGATCAGCCGCATCAAGGAGCGCGCCGAGCAGAAAGCCATGGAACGGATTGTTCGTGAGAACCAGCCACGCCCTAAGAATCAGAAGTAGACAAAGATGGAAAGCCAACAGGAGGATGAAATGCCGGTAATAGTTTCGGAACAGGTAATACACACACTCGAGTTTTTGAAGGAAGAGGAGATCGCAGCGCCGATCGACATCGTATTCGAGACCATCCTCGAAGAAATGGAGCAGCTCGATGGGGCGGGCGGAGTTCCCCTCCCATTGAAATTGGAACCGTGGCCAGGCGGACGATGGTACCGCGACCTCGGCAACAACGCGGGGCATTGGTGGGGCGCGGTACAGGCCATCAAGCCCCCATCTCTGTTGGAGATCAGCGGCCCGCTCTTCATGTCCTATCCGGCGATCTCCAATGTGCAATACAGGCTCACGGAAGAAAATGGCGCAACCCGCCTCAAGTTCACGCACCGTGCCATGGCGTATATCGCCTATGACCCGCAGATCGGGGAAAACTTGAAGAAGGTGGAGTCGGGATGGGGGCCATTGCTGGAAAGGATCAAGGCTGCATCTGTAAAGAAGTAGCGAGATACGTCAAAGCGTAAGCAGCAACATCTGATTCCTGTAGAAAAAGATCGAGCGGCCAATCAAATCCTGCGAAGGGAGAAAAGACAATGACGGCACAGAAATCAACAAGCAAAGAGAACGATATGGAACACGGGAAAGAGCATCTCGCGATGAACACACCTCCGATCGTGTCGCAACAGGAGTGGGAGGCTGCTCGTCAGCAGCTCCTCGTGGAGGAAAAGGCCCTCACCCGCTCGCGTGACGCCCTGGCCGCCAAGCGCCGGCGGATGCCGTGGATGACGGTGGAGAAGAAGTACGAGTTTGACGGACCCAAAGGCAAGGTAAGCCTGCTGGATCTGTTCGAGGGCCGCCGCCAGTTGGTTCTCTATCGCGCCTTCTTCGAGCCCGGGGTCTTCGGATGGCCAGATCACGCCTGCCGAGGCTGCTCCCTGGGCGCAGACCAGGTCGCCCACCTTGCCCACCTGAATGCCCGCGACACCACCCTCGTTTATGCCTCACGCGCGCCGCAGGCAGACATCGCGCGACTGAAGACGCGGATGAGCTGGGAGATGCCTTGGTACACCATCATCGACAGTTTCGATGTGGACTTCGGCGTGGATCAATGGCACGGCCACAATGTGTTCTTTCGCGATGGCGACAAAGTGTTCCGGACCTACTTCATCAACAACCGCGGCGATGAGGAGATGGGGAGCACATGGAGCTACCTCGACCTCACGCCGCTCGGCCGTCAGGAAACCTGGGAGGATTCACCACAGGGTTATCCCCAGACCCCACCGTACAAGTGGTGGAACTGGCACGACAACTACGACAACGAGGCCTCGCCTGACCCGAGGTGGGTGGATATCCTGACCGACCCGGAAGGAGCCGCCACCCGAAGGCGCGAGGAAGAAGAAAGAGGATGCGGCTGCTCATGAGCGCGACATCTCGTCCGGAACTGTGCGCCAAACGAGAAGCGACGAAAGGCTCTTGAGAGGTGAACCTGCAGCGCCCGCCACTATAAGGAGGCGAAGCCTGCGTATTGAGCTGTCACTGGGAGGTGAGCGATGAACTGCTGCCATGTAGAAACGGGGCAAAGGCCTCGGCGCAGCTTGTGGCGCAGCGCAACTGGAGGTGTGGGCTCGGGCATACTTCTGGCACTCCTGCCAAAGTGCCCGTTGTGCATTGCAGCATATTTGGCTCTGTGGACAGGTGCAGGCATGGCAATCCAGATTTCCACGCGCCTGCGCCCACTGCTGGAGATTGTCTTTGTCGCTTCCGTGGTTTTGATGCTTGTGCGATGGATGGCTGCGCGAGTTCATCGCGAAAGAACGGAATGAGCTCAGGTGCCCCTCTTATCCACACCCTCCACATTTCGCCCGCCATTTCCACACACAAAATCTCTCTCAACCCCTTTTGCGCGCTTCAATCAGGAGTATGGTTAACAGCAACGAGGGAGCAATCCTTCAGCAGAAGAGAGTCGACCTGATCGATTCGGTCTACCAAGGCCGGGTCGGAGAACTTGCACCGGAACTCCCCGCCGGCATTCCCGCAAAGGAAAGCCGGCGGACAGATCAGCGAAGCTCTTACATCCAACGCCACATCGGAAGCGGCCGGGAAGCGCGGGGTGAAACCTGCACCCTCCCCTGCTAGCCCGGCGAGGAAGGTAGATGTGATCCGGAAGCCGAGCCGGATCTTCGACAAATTCGGATAGGAGGGGCGTTATCCAGCAGGGATATCGCCCCTTCGCTTTTCACTTCACAATTCCCGTCCCCACAGCTCCCACTCTAGGGCTCACCGCCCAGCTCCGCCTGCATGTCTTCCCCGCACCCCTTCATTGACCCGCCAGATTCACCCGTGCCATTATCGAATCTCGATACATCCCGACACTCGATCTCCCGGACGCGCCAGCCGCGCCTCCGGCCTCGCTTAAACTTGACCTTGACTCTGCATCACTCAGGCAACTGCAATGAGAATCTACGGCCAGCTCCCCTGCCTCGCGTTGCTTTTCATCATCGCTCTCACCGCAGCGCGCCTCTGGGCACAGGGTCCGCCCTACCAGACTGACGACCCCGTGCCCGTCGACCTGCACCATTACGAGTTCTACATCTTCGGATCTGCCGACGGCACTCCGGTCGAGGTGGACTCCATCGGCCCCGCCTTTGAGTTCAACTGGGGAGCCATCCCCCGCGTCCAACTCCACGCCATTCTTCCCTGGGGAGTCGCGGCCCCGCTCAACCATCCCGCCTACGCGCCCGTCTCCGGCCAGGGCCCCACCGAGTTCGGCCTGACCGACATGGAGCTCGGCGCAAAAATCGCCTATATAAAGGAGTCGAAGTACATCCCCCAAATCGGCACCTTCACCATGTTCGAAATGCCCACCGGCAACTACGACAAGGGTCTCGGCATCGGCAAGGTCTGGTACCGTCTGCCCTTATGGCTGCAAAAAAACTTCGGCCCTTGGCTCCTCGATGGCGGCGCAGGAGAAACCATCGTTCCGCAAACCGGCTACCGCGACTTCCCGTACGGCGGTTTCCTGCTCAAATACACTTGGGGCGACCGGTTGGAATTCGGCGGCGAGGTCTTTGCCCACGGCGGCGAAGGTGTCGCCGCACCGCAAACACAGGCCTCCACGCTCATCGACATGGGCGGCGTCTACCACTTCAAGCACAATCCCAACGAGCAGTTCCTCTTCTGTTACGGACACTCCATTGCCGGCCAGACCGAGAACTACGCCTACGTTGGCATGTACTGGACCTGGGGTGGCGGTAAAAAACCGCCAGGCATGGACAACGCATTTCTCTGGCAGCAGACCGTCCACAATGGTTTCCGTTGACAGCCGCCAGCACTCCACGCCATAAGACCGCTATGAAAAAGAAGCCCGCCACCGCGCATGCTCAGGAGCTCTTCATCGGGCTCGTCCGCCTGCACGTCCTGCATCACGCAGCCGAATCGCCCATCTTCGGCCTCGGAATTATTCAGGAGCTTGGCCGCCACGGCTACCGCCTCGGCCCCGGAACCATCTATCCCCTGCTCCACGCCATGGAGCGCCGCGGCTGGCTCCGCTCCAGGCAGCTCATCGTGAACAACCACAGCCGCAAGGTCTACGTCGCAACTCCCGCCGGACGCAAGGCCCTCGCTCACGCCCGCAAGCAGGTCCGCGAGCTCTACGAGGAGATGTGCGAAGGGCGGTAGCCCCTTCTCAAAACGGATGAATGCTCTCCGTTACCCCCTTGAACAGGTAGTCGCATTCCTCTGTCCGCTGCGTCCCGTCGTGCACCACATACGTCTTCCGCGTGTCGTCCTCGCGCGAGCTCCACAACGATACGCCCGCGTACGCCCCGTCGCGCCGCACAATGTAATAAATCATGTCCAGATACCGCAGCTTCATCATGTCGTACTTGTAGTTCTGCGCAATCCGCCGCAGCGCCTCTATGCCCGCGTCCTTTGGCGTCGCGCCTCTGCGCATCTGGTCCACAATCGTATGCGCACCGCAAACCTTGATGTTCTCTTCCCCATTGCCCGTCGCGCCCGCCGATCCCACATTCTGGTCCGTAAAACATCCCGCGCCAATAATCGGCGAGTCACCCACGCGCCCCGGAATCTTCCACGCCAGCCCTGACGTCGTCGTCGCGCCCGACATCTCGCCCTTCGTGTTCACCGCCGACACATGAATCGTTCCCGTCGTCGGCCACATCACCTCCATCACCGCCTTGCGCCGCAGCCTCGGCTCAATGCCCATGCGGTCCGCCAGCGCATACAGGCTTCGCATCCGCTCCCTCACCATCGCCATCTGCTCCCGCGCCGGATGCCGCGGCATCATCTCGGCCTTCGGCCCCATCCCGCTTGACGACATGTTTGCCGCCGGCCCGCGACGCTCTGGCTTCCAATCCGGACTGTCCAGTCCCGGCCCCCACCAGCCAATCCCATGTTCTTTCCACAGCAGCCACATCTTCCGCGCATCGTCCGTCAGCAGGTTCTCCGTCTTGAACCCCTCCGCCACCGCAAACCGCTCCGCGCCCTGACCCACAATCATCACGTGGCTGGTCCGCTCCATCACCGTCTTCGCCAGCAGCGCCGCATGCCGAATATTCGGCACCGCACCCACCGATCCTGCCTGCCGCGTCGGCCCATGCATTACGCACGCATCCAGTTCCACCACGCCGTCTTCATTCGGCAGACCGCCCAGCCCCACGCTGTGATCGTTCGGGTCGTCCTCGCGCCCCTGGCAAATGTGCAGCGCCGCATCCAGCGTGTCCTCGCCGCGCTGTAGCATCGCGTATGCCTCATTGATCGTGTTATCTCCTGTCGGGCGACATACAATCACCGGCCGCGCCGGAGGCTTGTATTCCATCGCGCCCTTTTCTTTCTCCTGCGCCTCACCTAACGCGCTCCCGCGCATTCCCACCGCAAGCAGCGCACTCGTCGACAAAAAATCCCTGCGCGTCGTCACTGAATCCCTCCATCAACACAGCATCTTGAGATAAAACGCCACTCTACACCGCAACCTGTAAATTAAGAAATCTCTTCAGTAGTCGGAGCCACCCGCAAACCCGCCGGAACCTCCCGACAGATCCAGCTCCCTCTCAAACTGATCTAGGAATGCAACACCGGCAAGTTTTGGAACCGTTGTATTCAGGCATTGGGCATCCGGCGGATGGAAGTCGACTTTATGCAGTGATCCGAGTCGGTCAGCGCATTGGCGATTTTGCCTTCACTGAGATCAGGATCGGCTACTTGCCACCGGGAACTCTAAGGGCGAAGCCTGGCCAACTACTCCTCGCGAAGCGCACGCGCTGGGTCCAGCCTTGACGCGCGCGTGGCAGGTAGCCAGACTGCGAAAAGCGCCACGCCGGCAAGCACCACCGGCACAATGACAAAGGCCACCGGATCCCAGGGCCTGACGCCAAAGAGGAAGCTGGCGATGAACCTCGATAATCCGAAGGCTGCACCCAGTCCGACCACCACGCCGATCAGGGTCAGTCTCATGCCCTGGCGAACCACTAAGTTCCGGACCGAAGACGGGTCAGCGCCCAGCGCCATGCGGATTCCCATCTCCTGCGCACGCTGTGCAACGGAATAAGCCATCAATCCGTAGATTCCGATGGCGGCAAGAACAAGCGCCATCACGCCGAAGATCGTCAGCAGGAGCATGTTGAAGGTCTGCCGTGCAGTCGAGCGGCCGTCCACTTCCTCCATCGTGCGAACGTCGCCCACCGGAAACCCGCCGCTAGCCTCGCGGAGCTGCTTCGTCACCGCGCCGATCCAGGCGTGGGGGTCGCCACGGGTGCGCACCGCCCACCGTCCCGGCGCAGTCTTCATGATGATGGCAGTCATGGCGTCCGGCACCTGGGCCACCGGCACAAAGATCATGGGTCCCGGCGGCTTATTCAGTCCGCTTGCATGCGTGTTGGCAACTACGCCTACAA
>Ga0335075_10001574_pt1 | contig 37455 bp, 36 predicted proteins | sample Lox_Sample_24_FD_206723 | JGI IMG/M metagenome (GOLD analysis project Ga0335075, IMG submission 206723) | Soil microbial communities from Loxahatchee National Wildlife Refuge, Florida, United States - Lox_Sample_2.4 | ecosystem: Environmental > Terrestrial > Soil > Wetlands | place: USA... | reverse complement strand
CCGTCGGTCGATCTCGTCGGGGTTTGCCATCCACTCGACCAGATCCTGCGGCGTAGGGCCGAAGGTCAGAAGATGGGCGAATATCTTCTGCGGGGTTTCGGTAAAGAACTCGCCCTTTTTATCGGTCATCGGCTGGTACAAGGAAGCGGCGATGGCCTTGGTTTCGGCGCGGCGCCGCAGCTCTTCGGATGGCCCCCAATAGGGGCAGCGGTCGTCGAGAGGATTCAGGATGATGTCGCCGCGGCTGCTCTTGTAAAATCGCTGCACGAATTCGCAGGCCGGGTCGTATACTATTGCAGAATCTCCCCGTTCCCCGATCTGCAAGAGGAGCTGCATAATAAGCCGGGTCTTACCGGCGCCCGTATCCCCCATCAGCTCGATGTGCTGCCCCTCGGCGCTGCGCGGAATCCGCATCAGCCGCTTCGATTCGATGGTTTTGAAGCCAACACCATCGCCCTTGACAGCGCGGTTGAACGCCTTAGGTGTGACGCGCACTGGCCCTTTGAGCAGTCGGCCATACTTCATCTTTTTGAACCGTTCTACATCTATCCGTGCAGCCAGCACAAGCAGGATGAGCAGCGTAACCAGGCCCGCCAGCAGGGGCCAGAGGAAGACCTCGGCGGCGGTGTGCCCGCCATATACGAACCGCTGGAGAAAGACATGGAGCGGCCTGTTCCGAAAGGTCGTGTTCTTGCCGCGATAGAGGTAAATGAGGCCCGAGGCGCGCGCGTCGGGAGACAACTGGAGGGGCAGCGGAGGCCCGAACGCCTGCGGCGTCGCGCCCGGCTGCACGTCTGCCGCGATAGCGGGCCGCGCGTGAAAATGCCTGTCCGCAACAGACAGAAGCCGGTATTGATCGATCTGCCGGAACCCAGCGACAACGCCCGTCCGCAGGTACGGCCAGAGGTCGAATCGTTCGAGCGGCGGCATGAACGAGACAATATAGACGCGGAGAAATACGAAACTCAGCAGCAGTGCCATAGCGATGGCTGCATAGCTGTAGACCGGAGCCTGCAGCGGCGTGACGATGGTTTCCCGGCGTCCCCAGTGGATCGTATTCATAGTTGTTCTACACTCCTCTCCGTATAGCTGGCGAGTACGTCGTCGGCGACTTTACGCTTGTTTGCTTTCACGTACCGCAGCATTTCCTTGAACTGCTCCGCAGTCATTTGCTCGCCGCGTAGGAGAGGTTCGAGAGCATTGACGAACAGCAACCGAAGAGCCTGAACTTCGATGAAAAGCGCACTGTTTTCGTCCACTTTGTATTGCTCCCGAATGGCGGCGAGCAGGGCTTCGCGCGCCCATTCGCTCAGGAGTTGCCCACGGCTCGCCGCCTTCCTTGCCAGGCTCTTTGCTTCGGCATCTGTGAACTTGCCTCCGACGGTAATACGGCGAACAATACTGCGTCTTCTGCCGGCACTTTGTGTACTCGCGATTTGAGAAACCATAATTACCTCGTATAGCGGTCATTGGCGCTGCTCGTTTGGAACTGCCTACGTTCGTAGCGTTTACGTGCTCAGCGCCAATGACCGCTAGTAAGCGCCAAGCACCACCCTCCGAGGGATGGAGTATCGAGATCCTTCCGGTGCGAAGCACCGTAGTGGCTCTGCGAAGGATGCCGGTGCTGATTCATGCCTTCAGCACCCGCACAGAACTGTTGGATTCCGCCGCGGGATGTGGCTTCCCGTTGGCCTGCTCTCCACCATCGGAAGCAGGCACGCGGCGAACGCGTAACGTCGGCGTGATCCGCCGCGCCTCGGGAGTGCGAAGGAACTCCTGAAAATCGCGGTCTTTGGCAAAGACATAGGCGAGTGCCTGCTCAATTACTTCATCGGCAGATGCGTGGATGAAAGCGGCATACTGATCGATCTGCAAAGCGGTCGCATCCGTCAGCCGAATCGAGGCGCTGACGTAACGGGTTTGAGTGACTTCAAGCAGGGGCATTGGGTTCTCCTTTGGCGGTGGAATCAAGCGGTCTTTCGCCGGGCGATCATGCGCCCTGCCGTGGCTGTAATCTCCCGTGCACGGGCTCCAGCTACTGCGGCGGGAAACTCAAAGCGCCGGCGTACTTCGAGCATGGTGATGACGTCGTCGATGCGGATGCCTTCGGCAAGCCAGAGGCGGGCCGAGGCGACATCGACGGTGCGCCGTGCGTAGTAGAGAGGATCGGGCTTATCGGAGCGGTGCGAAGCAAGCTCGCGCGTCAGCTTCGCGGCGTCTTTGCCGCGCGACAGTTCACTCAAAACCCAGGCCCAATCATCTTCGGAATGCGAATGTTTCCTGGAGGGTAATTTCCGTGTGTTGCCGCACACTGGAAGTACTGAAGCGTCCGCAACCCCATCGAGCCGAAAATCTTCAGGGGTGTAGATCGAATCGGTTGGATATTCGACCGTGACAGAATGAGCGGGCGAATACTTATGATTGACGAATCCCGGTACGCGCAGCACCCGGTTCCGATCCGTGCACGCCGGATCGCCGCCGAAGGTGGTGGCGAGCATTTTGAGCGTCTGTTCCTGGTGCTCGAAGTCGAAGCCGGCGACCCGCCATAGCGCCTGGTATTTGTCGGGCGACGTGGAGAGAATTGCACTCGGCGCTGGAACCGTATCCGACGCCCGCAGCGCAGCGAGCCGGGCGTCTCCGTCCGAATCAATATCTATATAGAGGTGGCGGATGGAAGCGACGCATTCTTTGATCCGTTTGCGGCTGCCGGGACGCAGAGGATTCGCCGAGACATAGATGTTCGCGCCACCATCGTTCTCAAAGCCCAGCCACGCGAGATAGCGGGGCTGGAGCGCCTGTTCGAGCGTGACGATGCGCTGCTGAGGCCTGGGCGCATCTTCCCGACGCATCAGGAGCGCAACGGTTTCGCTGGAGGCGAAACAACGGGTGAGAAAGCTGGCTGCGATCTGGTTCATGGGTGGTACCTCAGAACACTGCGATTCCTCGGGCCGTTAGCAGAAGGAAAGCCCGGCGCCAACCGGGCTTTCGCCGCGAAGAGGAAGAAGCCTATTCGGCTTCAACTTCTAAAGGAATCTCCTGCTCGATCTCTTCCTCCGCGGCGGCCTTCTCCGCGCGGTCGAGCTTGAGGATGGAGTTGACGCGAATGCTGTCGGTGCGCACCGGCTTCTTCGCCTTCTTGGGCGTGTACTCGGTGTGGCGAATCTCGCCCTCGACCTGCACGTGCGCACCCTTCTTGAGCGTGCCCGCGAACTCGCCGAACTTACCGAAGACGATGCAGCGATGCCATTCGGTGTGCGAGACGTACTCGCCGGACTCTTTGTCCTTGTAGGAGGTCTTGGTGGCGAGCGAGAAGGTGATGAACTTCTGGTCGTTCTTGCCGGTGCGGACTTCGGCGTCGCCGCCGAGGTAGCCGATGAGTGTTGCACGATTCAGATACATGGTGAGTCTCCGTTTTTGAATTCCCGATCTGCTCGGGTCACACCGGGCGAAGCCAAGCGAGTGGGCGCGACTCCCAAGGCCGAAGCTCTGCATTTATGGAGGGTCCGTCGCAGATGGAAACCGTAACCGACAGGCGGCGCAATCCGGGGTTCCCGACGCGCGTTCTTTGTGCGGTGGGGTGGTGAAGCCGAAGCAGAAGAGCGAGCCTGCCGCCGGGCGTCGCAAAAGCCCCGAAGCAGTGACCGAACAGTCGAGGAATTGCACCCGGAGACGAGCATCTGAACGATGCGATCTCTCCGCCTCCTGGCGATGCCATCGGCCGGCAAACCAGATCCACATTCCGCGCTGCCTGACCCCGGAGCAAAGAGCCGCATCTCGCGCTCGGTATCGCGCGTCTCGTGTTCGGCGCGGCCACGGTCAAGAGCACGCGGGGAGAGCGAGATTCCGTTTGTCACGCTACGCACAAGAAGCTGATTCATAGCCGTGCCTCCGATTTGCGTTTCCGCCTGCTCGATCACGCTGCCGCCACTGCGGGAGCGCGGTAGATTTCCTCTGTCACGAAGGACTGCTCCCCGTGGCTGTAGCCCAACACGCGAATCAGCTCGCGTACCCGGCGCCGGCCCGCGGAATCGCGTTCGCAGTAGAGAACGAAATTGACTGCCTTCCCCGTCTGAGAGCGGATGAACTGCTGGTTGAGATTTTCCCTGGCGCTCAGCGCCATGTCGGCCAGCCGGTCCAACGCGTCCAGAGCGGAATCGGCGTGCAATGTTGAGAGCGTTCCCCCGTGGCCGGTGTTCATGGCCTGCAGGAGGTCATAGCCGCATTCGTCGCGGATTTCGCCCATGATGATGCGGTCCGGGCGGTGACGCAGCGCCGCGGCTACAAGCTGGCTTGGTGTGATGGCAACCTGGCCGGGAATCGCATCGACCGCCTCCCAGCGAACCGCGTTCGGATGGGCGATTTTCAGTTCGGCCGGCTGCTCGATCACAATCAGCCGTTCATGGAACGGAACGTGATCGAGCAGGGCCTTCATCAAAGTCGTCTTCCCCGATGCGGTTCCCCCGGCGATGATGCCGTTCTTCCGCTCACCGATGAGCCGCACAACCGCATCCCGCACCTGCCTGGACAGGCTGCCCGACGCGACCAGTTCATCCGAGGTGAACCAGCGGTTGAATTTCCGAACGGTGAGAGTGGGGCCGTTGATCGAAGAGGGCGGACCCACGACGGCGACACGCGACCCGTCCGGCAGGCGCGTATTCAGGATGGGACTCTGGCTGGTGAGATCCTGGCCAAGGATGCGCGCAACGCGCTCGATAGCGGCCTGCAGACGGTCATTGGTGTACGGCGCTGCCAGTGAAATGTGCTCCACAACTCCGCCACGATCCGCATACACGCCGGTGGCGCCGTTAATCATCAGATCGGAGATGGACGGGTCCAGCAGAAGCTCGCGCAACTCGCCGGGGAAGAACGGCAGTATCAGCTCGTAACTCACCGCGTCACTCCTGCGGCCGGAGCCGCGCCCGAGTTCGGGACGAGCGGGTCTACCGAGACCTCGTTTTCGTGGAACTGAGTGATCGTGAGACCGAGCGGGTTGATGGTCTCGAATTGCGGGAAGACTTTGGCCTGATCGCTGACCTGCGCGGGGTTCAGATAGTAGGTAACGCTCAGCATCCAATGCTCGGTGCGCGGCTGACGGGAGTGGTCGGGCGAATAGATTCGATCGATGGCGACCAGCGCCGTGCCGCGGGCGACGTTTCCATCCTGGATCTTTTGGACGGACATGGAGGTGATCGTCACGTCGCGCACTTCCACATCGCTCTGTTCCATCTGTCCGGCCATCACCTGCGAGACCAGGTGATTCCTGTTGTCCTCGGCCATCAATTGCGAAGCCAGCGACTGGGACAGAAAGTAGTAGTTGAGCGGGTACTTCTTCGCAATGGTGTCGCGGTTGATGGTGTAGCGATAGTTCGCCCAGTCCGTGAGGTAAGTCCGTACTTCGCCTTCGCGCGGGGTGTAGTTGAGATCGCTGTACTGGATGGCCTGCGCCCGGCCCATCTCGTCGATGCGGATATAACGATTGACCATCGGGCGGTGGGCCAGGGAGAAATTGAGCCACATCGATCCGCACAGCAGGACGGTTCCACAGCCGATGACGAACCGATATGCCTTCCGCTCGGCGTAGTGCGAGGCATACACTTCGTTGCCGATCTGGTCGGCGAGCACGGCTTGCTTTGGCGTCATGGTCGCTTCAACGGGTGCTGTGCGCGTGGACATGGGGAGCACTTGTCCTTTGTTCAAGAGTGAGAAACAGGTTCAACGTGTAAATCAAGACGACGACGGACAAGATGGCGATAGCCGAAAGGAACAGATAGCGCAATGGCCTCGATAGTCCGAGCCTGCGAAGTAAGAGAATTCCGAGAATGTACTGCCACATAGTCTTATGCACCTCCAGTCATCACGGTGGCCGAAGCTGCAACCCCTATCGCTTGCGTGATGTTGCTGGCCATACCTGCAGCTCCGCCGAAGATCGCCTGCGTCATGCTCGGAATGAAGAGCATGTTCACGATGAAAGCGACGAATACCATGATGCAGGGAATGAGGTTCGCAAGCCACATCTCAATTGAGTAATTTCCATTGAAGGTCTGCTGAAGAAATGCGTTCATGAAACCGGCCCACACGAAGATGAAAGCCGCCGCGACCGCGCGGATCATGGCAAAGCTGACGAGCACGTCGAGAAACTGAAAGAACTTGGTTCGGAATGTCCTGGTCATCAGCAGTGGCACGAAAATCGGCCCAAACAAAGCCGTCACGCCATACAAAATGAAGGCGCTGCAATTGATGACGAAAAGGATTGCGGACGCGATGCCAAGCAACACCTGCACGACGAAGTAGCAGAGGATCTGAACCGGCGCCATGAGCGACGGCATCGCTGTGTTGTCGCCCGCAGTCTTAAGCAACTGAAGCAGTTGATTGAGCGAGTTCTGGTCGAAGGCTGCGACGATGGCCTGAGCGATATATGAGAAGAAATGATTGATGCCGAAACTTGCGCCCGGAAATGGATTCACCCAGTAGTTCAGCAGGAGTGAGCAGATGATGAGCCGGAGCATGAAGTTCGTGAGATCGCCAGCGCGGACCGGATGGGTGTGAAAACGCAGCGTCATGCCGGACGTGTTCCAGTTCACGACCATGCTGATAAGCGTGAAGAGAGAGATGCAACTGAGTTCCGTCAGGCCAAGCTGCGTGAGCGCGCCACCGTTCTGCGTGGTGAGGTTGGTCAGATTGTTCGTGAACTGATAGAGCCAGTCCACGCCGGAACTTGCGCTCGGTAATGCCTGGGCCAGCAATGTCGTGGGAACCATATCGCATCTCTCTCTGTGCCGATCAGGGGATGTACTTCTGCCAGATCTTGCCCTCGTTCGCGGCTGAGGAGCTGTGCTTCTTCTTGTCCTGCTCGACTTGCTGCCGGAATCGCTCGTACTGTTGCTGCCTTTCTAACGCCGCTTTTGCCGCCTCATGCCGCCGGTAGGCCAGTGTGCCGGCGATAGCCATGAGCACCGCGAGAATGGCAAGCAGGATTTTCGTTTGGATCGCTTCGAGCATTGCGCCTCCGGTCAGGGCAGGTAGCTATCCCAGGTGTTGCCTTCGTTCGCAGCGCTGGTGTCGTCTGCGGAGCGTTGCTGGGCGACGTAGGCGGCGGTGTTGAGGTCCGTCGCTGCGGCGTTGCGTTGCTGCATATTCGAGACAGCCATTTCCGACGCGAGGCACGCCTGCAAGACGCCCTGGGACTGCATCTCGGACATCTTCTGCCCAGCGGCCGCGTTCAGAAGGTTCAATTGCTCGACTTCACTGTTGGTGGCTGTGCTGCCGTCAAGCTCATCTGACGCAAGGCTGTCGTTGGCCGCGGCGTTCTGGGTCCGCGCGGCGCGATACTGGCCCACAGCGGTAAAGCAATCGGGCGAAACCGAATCGGACGCCTCGATCATGGCGAGTTCGGAAAGCTGCGTGCTGCCTGGCGTCTGTCCGGCGAGGTAGGTGGTCGTGGTGCCGTTCACGGGAACCGTCGCCGCGGTCCATGCCGTGCTGGAAGCGGCGGGAGAATTCGTATTGAGCGCCACGGTCATGCCGTTGGTTTCGCCGAACATGTTGCGGACGTTGGCGTTTGTCATGGCATTGAGGGTGGTCTGCCACTGCTGCTTGATCGAAAAATGCTCGATGTTGTTTTTGAGCATGTTGTACTGGGTTTCAATGGTGGTGAGCTGCGAGACGAGGTTGGCGTAGCTGGTCGGATCGAATACGATGTCGCCGATGCCGAACAGCGCAAAGCTGGGCGTCGCGGTGAGAAGCAGCGCCGCGCCGCCGATGATCCACTTCTGACGTTTTGTCATGATGAAGCCTCCTTCCGGACACTGGGCTACAGAGTTGGGTCCATGCGATGTTCCGCATAGGACGGAATCAGGATGTCGCGCCCGACGTAGATGCGGGCGCGGGAGCCTTCCTTGAGCGTGATAACCGGCAGCCGGTTGAGAAAGTGGTTCAGTACCTGCTCGCCCTCGACGGCCGACTGCTCCGAGATGCCGTTCTGAATCTCCGTGGACGGCGTAAGGATGCTGCCGTTGTTGCCGATCTGCGCCAAGCCGCCCAGGCCGCCGATGGCGGCAGCGGCGGCAAACGCCTGAAAGTATCCGTGGCTGACTTTGGTGGCAAGCCCCGTCGTTCCGATCTGGTCGAGGCCAGGGTATTTGTCGAAATCGAGTGAAAACCCGTCCGGGCAGATGGCACGCTGAAACACTACGAACAATTTGCGTTGCTGCGCGTTGCCGACGCTTTGCACGGTCCCAATCAATCTCGTGCCCTGGGGCATCAAAAGCTGCTGATGGTCGTGCGAGTAGTAGTCGGTGGTCAGCATGACCAGGACGGGGCCGCTGAAGCCGCCGTCGATGTGATTGGTCACGACGCCCTCAAGGACTGTTCCCTCGAAGATGCGGTACAGCCGGCCTTGATACTCATCGAAGCTGTACGGGGCCATCGGATCGGCGTTGGGGCCGGGCGCGGCATGTTGCGAGACAGGCTGCGCGCCGGACGGCGGCGCGGAAACCACCTCACTCGCACCGTTATGAGTCGTCTCATTTGCGGCTTCCGCCGCCGTTACCGGGCTCGCAGTGTTCGGGTGCTCGAAGTCAATCGCCTCGGTGTCGCTGTCGATGGCGTTCTGATGCTGTTTTTCTTTGGCAAGCTCGCGCTGCTTCGCTTCCGCCCGTTCCTGGGAAGCGTCCGACGTAATGACAGGCGCATTGGGACTCTCGCCATAGATCGCCGCCCGCTGCGCGGCGGTCATAGGCGGCGCGCTCGCTCCTTCCGGTCCCGGTATGCCTTCCGCCGCCTCAAGCTGCTGCATGGCCGCTGCCATCTCCTGCTGGTGCTGCCGTTCCTGGGCATCCCGCTCGGCCTGCAACTGTTGCTGAGTCTCGAAGCTGTTCACCTGCTGTGCGTTGGGCGCTGCCGGGCGCGTCACGGGAACGGTTCCGGCGGGCGCTGCCTTCTTGTTGCCCTTCAGAAGGCTCGAAAGGTTGGCAATACCGATGAGCCCTATGATGACGACCAGGGCGATAATGACCGGCATCGTCTTCCGCACCGGCGGCTTCGCTTCGGGCTGCACCGGGACGGTGGGGGACGGATTTTCATTGGGCTCTGGCATGGCTAGTTCCTTTCATCCGTCCGGTGGAACTCCACCTTCTGCTTGCCGATGGCGAGATACCCGCGCTCCAGTTCCTTCGGGACCGTATACAGACCATCGTTGAAATCAAAATTGATGAGCGAAGGTTTGCCGTCCTTCACTTCGTAGAGCGCGGGCGTCTCCTGGAATTGGCCGCGCAGGTAGGTGAACTTGTCATCGCGCCAAATCTCCTCAAGCCCCAGCTGTTTGCCCTTCGACTGGTCCCAGGTGAAATCGAAGCGCAATGTGCCCGGATACCGGCTGCGGTATTCTTCCTCGTTTGTCTGTTCCGCCGTGAGCGCGGCGGCCTCGCCGGCATGGGCTGCCGCGATCTCCCGCTTCGCCTGATCGAGTTCGGAAGCGGGCACGAAGACGGGCAATTCTGTCAGCTTCTCTTTCGCAGCCGGATCGCCCGGCGTGATGAAGACTTTGGAGTCGAAGTGCGGATCCGAATCGGACGAGATCTCCTGAAGCTCAAGGGTGTACTCGTTGCCGTGATCGGAGATGATGTGAACATCCGTGGCGCTGCCGGCAATCTTCGGCTTGATGCTGATGAAGCGGCTGGCGACGTGGCCGCCGTCGAAAACCCAGTCCACCGTGTCGCCGGCGAAAACATTGGCTACCTTCTCCTCTGGAGGAAGCACGATCAGCGTCGATTGCAGCAGAGCCGCGCGGATGACAGGGGGAGCGGCGGTGGAGGAGACCACCACCGTGCGTGGCGCACTCGGCTCAAGGTGTTTTGGCGCTGGTTGTACGTGTACCGCGGAGGCGGCTGCGCACGAGAATCCAAGAATCACGGCAACAGGGATGGGCGGTTTCAGTTTCATGGTCGGTCCTTCCGGTTACGCGGACTCGCCTTGGGCAAAGCGTGCGATGCCCTCGGTGAGCCCGTATTTGGCGATCAGTTTTGAGCGGCGCATCCGGTCCTTTGGTTTGGTAGAGAACGTGGCGTAGCTGTGACTGTCGAGATTGAGGATGATGACTTTGGTGAGACCATCGCGCCGGATGTAGAGCGCCTCGCGGTCCTGCAAACTCTCGAACAGCGCAATCTGCTGCTCGCTCATTTTGAACAGCTCGGCATAGCGTTTGCGATTAAAGGTTGCGTCTCTCAGGAACAGAAACGACGTGCAGGAGTTCACGATGGAGTCGGCGTTCGCGCCGAGATCCTCGGCGGACTGTCCGATCAGGGTCACGCCGGCAAGGTTCTTACGCACAGTCTTGATGGAGGCGAGTGCGCCTTCCAGGAGCTGGCGATTCTTCATCGAAGAAAAAATTTCTTCGATGAGGATGTGTTTGGGAACGCCAAGATTCGCTGGGACATAGAGCACATCGTTGATGCGGCGCAACAGCCACACCATCAGCGGCTCGATCAGGTCGGCGTATTGCTCGTTGTTGACGCCCTGGAAGTCGAAGCACTGGAGACGCGACAACGAGAGGCTGTCCTCTATGTTGTCGAAGATGGCGTTGTAGACGCCCTTGCCCACCCATTTCGACAGATACCGGTCGAGCTTCTTGGGCAGGAAGAGATTCGAGAGTCGGCGGTTTTCGGGGTCGAGCAGATACATGTCCCGGACAGCTTTGTGGATCACATCATCGTCTTCGGGCTCCAACTCAGCGCCGCCGTTGGTGAGCAGCAACTTCACGAACGAATACAGGAACTTGATGTTGCTTTCCGTGGGTTCGAGGCCAAAGGGGTTCACCCGGGGGCCGTCTTTGCCGATGCGGTCGACCCGCCCGCCGTACAGCTCGACGACGCTTTCGTAGCTGCCGCCGATGTCGAAGATGTACGTGAACCCGCCGTACTTCTGCTCGTGGGCAACGGCGAGGTTCCCGTGGACCGACTTGCCGCTGCCGGTTGGCCCGATAATGAGCATGACCCGCACACCGTCCACGTAGGCGTCCTGAAAGAACGGCGTTCGCGTGCGCGTCTCAAAAATATTGAGATATTCGTTGTCGAGGTCTTCCGAGTGCGGGTGACCGAGATGCGGCGCGAAGATCGACGACAGCCGCGCTTGATGATCTTCGGCTAGCCACATCGGGAAGACGTTGAACTTCTGGTTGCCGGGAAACATCGCATAAAACGCCGAGAGGTTCCCCAACGTCTCTTCCATGACCTGCGCCCGCGCATCGACAAAGACGCGATGCACCGCGGGCGCGATGCCGCGCAGCTCATCCGCGCTGCGTGCGGCCACAAGGAGGCGAAGAGAGTATTCGCCCTGGGCCTTCTTATCGAGATCACGGATGACTTCGCTGAGATCGTCAACCTGCCGGTTCGCGGCTTTGGCGCCTGCGCCGGTGTCGAGCGACGCGAAGTCGTGCCCGCTCATAACGCGGGTGAAGACACCCACTTTGAAAAACGAGATGAACTTCTCCTGGGCGCTGACCTCGCTGCGCGCCGCGGCCGTGGATTTCGGCCGCCAGGTGGAGCACAGCACGCTGTCGCAGTCGAGCGACGTGAGACCTGAAAACAGGCACGGGCGCGATGCCTCCGGCGTCGTCTTCAGCGAAAACATCTGTACATACCGTCTGCCGACGCGCAGATAATCGCTGTGCCAGGCAACCGAGTTGGTCACGATCTGACGGTCTACGCCGGCGTCGCTGCGCAGGCTGCCCTTGGCCGCCCATTCTTCGAAGTTGAAGAGATAGCTGAAAAAGCGAAAGATATCGTTCTTTTCGAGCAAGCGTAAGCCGAGCGAACTGGCGAGATGCCCTTCCAGCAGCGTCGCCGTCTTTCCAAGGTCCGTGAGCATTCGCGAGGTGTCGGCCGCGTGTTCGTCGGGCTTGCGGCCAAAGGCGGCTGTCTTGGGAGGCTCCAGCGTCAGGCACCAGTGCAGATCGATACGCCGGAAGCCTGCCGTCTTTTCGAGAAACGTCAAACGATCATTGACGAATACCTGCGTCACCGGATTTGCGTAGGTCGCCTTGCTGGGCAGGTAGTAGCCGGCCATGACGCGCGTGTATTGGTAGAGGCACGATCCTTCGGGCAGGCCGCGCAGCGCGCCTTCAATCGAGCGCATCTGCGCTTCAAGCTCCTGGTCGGTCAGGCCCTCTTCGTCAATTCCAGTGAGCGCAAACAGGCATCCGTAACCCCCGCCTTTGAGGGCGAAGATCTGCTCGTTGACGAAGCGCGCAATCGGAACGATGCTCGACGCAGCTCCGGCCGTGGCGAACCAGGGAACGAATTTGGATTGCTCAGCCTTTGCGTGGGTCATAATACGATCTCTGGTTGAGGCTCAGGCCCCAAAGTTGGAACATTTTGGGGTGTTTGCGGACAATCAGCCATGCGGCCGAGACAAGCAGCGGGAAGCTGATAACCGCAATCAGGCGAAACCCGGCGAGGAAAGCCGTTACCGAGACGAATACGATCGCCATCCATGCTGTGAGGTCGAGGCCGAGCTTGGCCCTTGGACGATTCAGCGCCTGGTTGATCGGTAACGGTTCTCCCCGCCTGGCCATGGCCGCCACCTACTGCATCGTCTGACCGGTGAGCGAGCCAATCCAGCCGGCGCCCCACCCGAGCACGGCGGCGCCGAAGAGCGCGCCGAAGAGTCCCGGAATGGCCTCTGTAAAACGGCCGCTCAGCATCCGGATTCCGGCGAAGATCAGGCCGCCGAAACAGATGATGGCTCCGGCATAGATCGCGAAGGTCTGGAAACTGTTCATCAGCGTGTTGGCCCCGGAGAAATCGATCGTTCCCTGGGCGTGGGCGACGGCGTTGCTGGCGCCCATGAACAAGAGGGCAGTCAGGGTAGGACCCATCACGTGGGCGGCGCGGAGAAGGCTTTCTTTGGTGAGGAGTTTTCTCAGCCTTCGGCGAGGCTGAATGGGTAGCCGATCGGGAGCCTTATCCGCTTGGCGAAGACGGGGAATTCCATTCACTTTGCACCTCCGCTGACCTGGTGTAGTCAGCTATGGCGCAAAGTTAGGGCGACTTCAGGGCTGCGTCCAATGACATTTTGGGTGCGTGTCATTCCATTCTGGAATGACACGCTTTCATACAAATGGGAAAAATGGCCTAAACTTCGTAGTCGCAGATAACCTCGGGACTGCCTGCCCCGCCTCTGAATAAGGTTCCTTTCACAGCCGGCTGATAGGAAACGGAACTGGAAAACGACGTGCCGTCCGTAAACTCAATGAGTGTTTCGCAGCCGTCCACGTCATCCTCGTATATTTTGAGCACCTTGATCGTTTTGCCTGCGACTTCCGGACATTCCACGTAATCTCTCGGCACATTTACCTCCTGGGACGACAGATGCAATCCAGCGTGGCCCTTATTAGGGGATTCGTCAAGCGTTTACCACACTTGAAAGGTGAGGAAAGAGAGTAAGCCTGAGACCCGTATATCGCGCAAGGGGCGAAATACTCCCCATCAGGCTCTCTACGACAAGTTCCTTGAAAAGCTGATCTCGACCCGCGAGGGAGCGGGCCTGACGCAGCGCGAAGTTTCCGCGCGCATGGGCAGGGCGCACTCTTTCCTCTCCAAATGCGAGACTGGCGAGCGCAGCATCGAAGTCTTCGAATTGATCCAGCTTGCTCAAATCTACAAGAAGCCTCCGCAATTTTTCCTCGACCCCGATTAGCTATTGTCGCGGGAAAACCGTGAACCCGACTTTGGATGTGTTTGTGGAAAACGCGGTATCATGGATATGGGTGGCTCATGCGGACCACGATCGAATTGCCGGAATCCGTTTATCGCAAAGGCGAGAAGGTTGCGCGCAGGCGGGGCGTTACGATCGAGGAATTTATCGCTCGTGCGTTCGAGCGCGAGTTGACGGCTGAGCCGGATACCCCTTCTCACCCCAAAAGGGTGACTCTGCCGCTGATCCCGTCTAAAGAGCCGGGCGCGCTGGATCTGAGTGACTTCAATTTCGATGATCTTCTTGCCTGATGTCAATATTTGGGTCGCGCTCACTTCCAATCGCCACGTTCATCACCCCGTAGCGAATGCATGGTTGCAAAACATAGGCGCTGACCAGATTGCCTTTTGCCGCATTACGGAGCTGGGTTTCCTTCGTCTGCTGACCAATGCTCACGTCATGGGCAAAGACGTTTTGTCCCCAGCGGAAGCATGGCGTGTCTATGATGAGTGGCGAGCGGACGACCGCGTGATTTTCCTTCCGGAGCGTGCGGAATTCAGCGAACAGTGGCGGCGGTTGGGAAGCCAGATTTCGGGAGGTCCGAACGTCTGGACGGACGCATATTTGGCAGCGTTTGCGGTCCACGCGAGTGCGACGGTCGTCACTCTGGATCGCAAATTTCTATCCTTCGGTAAAGTTGCCATCAAAACCCTCGTTTAGCCTGGCGGGATCGGCTTATCCAATGCACATTGGGCGAGAAACCCAACGCTCAAAACGCGCTCCCAATAAGCTCCTAACAAACTGTCCAGAGCGTACTTTTCCGTACTTCCGCGTCGCCATCTGTTCCAAAGAAATCAGTTACATACGCGAGTGCGCGGTCACTCATAACCCAAAGGTCGGTGGTTCAAATCCACCCCCCGCAACCATTTAGCCGATCGGCCAACCCCAGATAACCCCATTTAACAGCGCCTGCCAAAACGCTATGGGGATCCGGGGTTTTTGCTGCAGGGTCCTTTTCATGGCTACGAGTTCCTCAATGCCATCCTGACAACCCTGCTGTTGGCCTCCCGCTTGGCCGTCATCAGAGCATTTCCGTACACATTCATCGTGGTCGAAACCTGCGCGTGCCGCATCAGCTTCTGCTGCACTCCGATAGGGGCGCCGGTGTCGTCCAGCCAGGAACGGTAGGTGTGGCGGAAGGTGTGCCACCCCAGTCCGTCGAACTTCCCGGCTACTTCCCGTCGTTCCTCGTGGATCGGCAGACGCTTTCCGTTCGGGGTCGGGCTGGCTTCCTGACACCAGACCCCCACACCAGCTCTGCACTTCGGGCACTCCACCAGACACCACCCTGCTGGACGGATGTAGTCCTGCTGGATGGGAGCCGTGTGGTAGTGACGCCCGGTCGAGGAGCTCGGGAAGACGAGGTCCAACTCCACCAAAGGAGTTGAAATCCCGATTTGTGCTTCGCGTTCGGCCCCCAACCTGCGTTTCCAGGTCAGAAGGATCTCCGCGAAATCGGGATCAAGCGGCAGTTCGTCTTCCGAGTACTCCGTCTTGACCCACTTTACGCGGCCATGAACGACCGCGCGGACGACCCGCATGTGCAGATTCTCGAAATCGACGTCACCCCATTCGAGCGCCAGCACCTCTTCGGCCCGAAGGCCGGTACACTGCGCCACGACCACCATCGTGCGGTAGGGTTCGGGAATCAGTGCGAGGATCTGGCAGTACTGCTCGACGGTGAGAACAATCGGCTTTCTGCGGCGTTTGCTGATGCCCTTCACTTCGACCAGCTGCATGGGATTCCGCTGCCATTCGACCAGTTCCCACAACATGGCCTTCTCATACAGACGGTGCATGAGGGCCTTCACGTGGCCTTTGGTTTTGGGTGCGGCATCCATCTGCCTGAGCCACTCCTGGACCTGGATCGGCTTGACGCGGGTGAGGCGTGTGCCTCCCCACTTGGTCCGAACCTGTTTAATGACGCTCAGGTACGAGGTCACGGTCGCATAGCTCAGACCTCCCTGGACAGTGTTCTGGTCGCCCGGGCGGAGCCGCTTGATTTCAAGCAGGCGTTCGTCCTCGATAAAGCGATCCAGGAGTGCGTCGAAGGTCGGCTCCAGGACTGCTAAAGCAGGGTTCTCTGAGTTGAGTTTGAGCACGAAAGCCTCGAGATGGCGCTCGACTGCCACCTGCGTGGGGAACTTTTCGGTGCTGAAGAACATGGATTTTCGTTTGCCGCTGAGGGGATCCTGGTAGCGGTACTCCCAGGCCCATTGATTGTTGGCCCGCACAACTTTGCGCAGGGTGCCTCGCTGAAATCTTTGCCGTCTGAACTTCAAGGAAATTCATCCCTTTCCAGTCAGAGCAGCGTGGTTGGTTGTGTTTGAGTTTATGCCATCTTCTAGCCACCGATTCAGCGCGCTTGCACGAAATCGCCATCGCTTTCCCACCTTCAGTGCGGGGAGTCTGTGAGTTCGCGCCATCGTTTCAAGAGTTTTCCAATGCATTCCCAGCAAGGCGGCAGCCTGCCCGAGATCAAGCAATGGTTCGAATGCGGTCACGCGCGCTGCGGTTCCTTGAGACCTCGGCAGAGAGGATCGAGGTTGTAGCGTAAGGACCGACGCGGCGGGTTCGCGAGCTTTGGCATCCTTCGACATTAGGGAAACCTCCCTGTGCAAAAGCTGCACCCAGTGTGGAATTCTGTCCAATAACTTTTCGGATTTTCGCGATAACCGGGTGGGGAGTTCCCGGGCGAGTCTCCGGCCAGCGCTGGACAGCCGGGGCGAAACTTCCCAATAACCGACCTCTCGGTCCGGAATTTGTCGATGAGCGAGTGGCCCTGTTATCGCCGGTTAAGGGCCGTTAGAAGAGTTTGGGGTGCTTCGATTTTGCCTTTTTGAGTTTCTTTTGCTTCACAGGAGCCGCTAATGCGCCAGAGGCGGAGAGGGTCTCATTCGACAGAAGCGGGCCAGCGCAAATCCGCTCAAGGAGATCTGCCTGTGCGGGTTGGAGTTCGATCAGCAGCGTCAAGACGTTTAGAACATTCAGCAGTTCGGCGGTGTACTCGGGGAGCCAGTGGTCCGGCTGAATGTCGTTCAGCTTGGATGGTGGCCGGCGATCCCCGATAACGGGACGTTCGCGGTTCTTTCTACGGTAGCTGAACCACTGCGCTAGGACGTGTTTACCGGAAATTTCATAGGCCCAGACGGCGGGAGGGACATTTTCGATGTAGCCGTGGCCGACCAGAAGTCGGCATTTTCCCGCGTCATAGTTGAGGGTGTCCGGGAAATCCTCCGGCTTGTTCGGTATTCGGCCTGCAAGCGGAACGGTCGGTGCGCTGGCCTGGACGCGCGGCGGCCCGGCGGGACGGTCTGCGGTGGGATCGGCGAAACGCTCGCCGAACGTATACAGCCAGAGGATGCGGCGACCGAGGTTACTGGCCTCCTGAAAGAGCGCCGGATCGGCAGTAAGCGGAATGCGAAGGCCGGGGGTAGTAAGGTCAGGCTGAAAGCGGGTTGTGTAAGCAGGATTCGCGGCCACGGCCGCTATGTAGCTAAAGAGATCCTCCGGAGCAACTGACTTGCCTAGCGTTTCATGAAGAAAGTTAAGAAGGGCAGGCTTGAGATTTGACTGCGCAGCCTTATCGTCTGACCAGAGCGGAAAAACGCGCCCGCCGCGGCCGGCGTAATGATGCGCGTCCGGGACAAAGCCCGTGGCGCTCAGAGCGGGACCATTCGACGGTATACGGTCCCAAGGAGCGGTGAAGAAAACCTGCCTCTCTGACCTGATCTTCCACAATTTGGGGTTCGGCTGGTTGATCAATCGCTTATCCGGGATGACCCATTGGCGATCCAACGAGCGAAAGCCAAAACGAACTGGCTCCATACAAGGCTCCTGATCGTTCATCACCGAGGAGAGTCGCACTGGGAACCCATGGAGGCCATCGGTGATTTCCTTGGCGGAATAGCAGTCACCTAGTTCGCCTCCGCGAATATGGGGCATAAAGAGTTCGTCCATGTCTGCGGGTGCCGCTGATTTCAATTTGCTCCATCGGCTCAACAGTGAATCTCTATCAGGGGCGATGATCCATGTTCTTCCTGGCAGGAGGCCCGTCCCGTCGTAGAGGAAAAGGTCCTCGAGGCGTGGATAGCTTGACCACTCACCAACTGAGCGCGGCAGGAAAGGCTCTCGCCATCCAGTAGGACCTTGACGCCATCCTTCGCTTTCCAACGTCAGGGCTAGGAGTGCCTCGAATTTTTGTTGCCGCCGGCCCAAAGGAAGGCGGCGGAAGTGGACTGCCGCAGGGAGCTCCTGGTCATTGGCAGGTGACCTCGAGGCCATCACAATGCAAACGGGTTGTTGCACTCCTTGAAAGATTCGCGTGTTGACCTCGGGCTGATGGCCCTCCGGAGAGCAGTCGATAACCCAGATGTCATCGCAGGTGCGGCGAAGATAATCGCGCATCTTCTGAAACCCATCTCCGCTGAGGAAGCCATTTCCAGTGATGAAACAAACGATGCCCTCGCGCGGTCCCGAGCCAGGTTTGAAAGGGTTAGGCTCGAAGACCTTCCACGTGGCCCAGCGCCAAAAGTAAACGTATAAATTGCGCAGGTGCCTAGCGTATAGGCCTGCCCCCCATGACTTAGGAGGTTGCCATACGTTCAGAGGAGCGGTCTTAGCCTCCTGCTTGGTTTGCCCTTCGATCCATCCGCCTTTGCCCTTAGCCTTCTCTTTATACGGTGGGTTGCCGATCACTACCGTGATCGTCTCGTCACGCTTGATGCGATTCGCGTCGCGGCGAGACTGCGCAATCGAGCGCGGGATGAGGCCGGTGATGTGGCCCTCTTCGTCGTCAGGATTACCGAGTGTGTTCGTGACAAACATGCGCAGCGCCTGTGTGGAGGGGGAGCTGGTCAGGTCCAGAACTTCGGCGAGGATACGGAGCTGGGCTACGGCAAATGGGCCGAGCTGCATCTCGAATGCAATGATGCGCTTGAGCGCTTCGTCGATGGCGGCGGGGACAGCGCCGCTGCCCTGATCGGACGCGACATTCTTCGCAATTCGGCGCAAAATGCCGAGGATGAAGGTTCCGGTGCCAGCGGCGGGGTCGGCGATGGTAACGGCGGGCGAAGCGAGACCCGCATGCAGGGCAAACCGCGGGCTGTGGAGCACCTCGTCAACCAAGGAGACCATAGCACCGACCACCTCAGGCGGCGTGTAATACGAGCCGGTCAGTTTGCGGAGCTTGTTGTCGTAAATCGCAAGAAACTCCTCGTAGAAATATAGCCAAGCATCCGGATGACCTTTGCTGATCTTGTCCCAGTTGACTGCGTTCAGGACGCGCGTGAGCACGGATAGCGAGGTATTGAGAGCTTTGCGATTCTCTGGATCTTCCGTGAGCAGATGGAGCGCGGCGCCAATGAGCGTGCTGGTGTGGGAGAGTTCATCGGCGGCGTGTTGAAGCGTTTCATCGAGTACAATCCCTTTGGCGCGGGCCATTAGGAGCCCGAACGTGACCGCTTGGGCATAACCGTCCGCAAAGCGTTTGTTATCGGCCTCCGGGAAGAGCAGGCGCCGCCAATCTGTGGCGAGAGCCGAGAGGGCGGGGCTGTTGAGGGCGAGCTGCCCAATGGCCTCATCGCGGAGAAACCGGCAAAGCCGGGCCATGGTGTGCGCGAGCTCCTTGGCGGAAGCGGGAGGCGTTGGCGTCCAGGTAAGGAAAGATTCAAAGAGGACCTGAAATCCGGGCGGCGGAGCGAGTTTGGCCCCCGAGCTTTCAACGTCTCCCTTGAGCGCAAGGATTGGCCCGACCAGCTTGCCCTCCTGCCAGACGCTGAAGGAATTTCCGTCAGTAAAAAGGACGTTGGGCAGCGCGAGCAGCTTCCCGCCCTGTTCCTTATCGTGAGAGTCCGTAAACTTGCGAGGGTCCGCACCCTTGCCGGGTGCCTTTATCTCGACGAAGCCGGCCAGCGCATGCCCTATAGTGACGGCGTAGTCGGGGCGAAGGTGCACGTGACCAAGCGGAGACTCGCCAACGCAGACGACATTCTTGTGGCCAGAGAGCATCGCCATGTCGCGTAGGAGCTGGTCGAATGGAGATCGGAGCTGATCCTCAGGATTTCCGCCTACACCTGGATTCGACAGTTTTGCGGTTGCCGAAGCGCCGAACGAAGAGACTGCTGATTCAACCGTCAGATTTTCCGATTTCATTCGAGACAATTCTCTCAGAAAGAGGCGTGAGCGCTTCCTAAATATGGCTGGGCCGATGGTGGTCGTTGTTTTTCAAGGTACCGGATGAGTTCGTGGCGAGAAATGCCGGTTGCTACTCCTCATTCGAGATTTATAGCCAAATCGCTCAAGGACGGGGTTCCGGGCAGTGCCGGGGCTCGTGACTTTGCTTTTGGGAAGATCTCCCTCCTTTCGGCCAGCCCGACAGAATTTCGCAGTGCGGCGACCGACCGCAATCCTGGTGTCAAAAAGAACAGCGCGGCAGAGCCCCACAGAAGCCTCTTGGCTGCCTTTGACTCACAGAGACGGTGTATGCGGAGGTACAAAGGCGATGACTCCGGGTCAAACGCGTATCCGCGATCTTGAGCTGCTGCTTGTCTTGAATGAAGAGGGCAATATGACCCGAGCCGCCACGCGGCTCGCGATCAGTGAACCGGCCCTCAGCAAGCAACTGCGGAAGCTGGAGCAGCGGCTGCGGCTCAGACTGTTCGAGCGGGGTAACGGCGGTGTGGTCACGACTGCCTCCGGCCAAGCATTTGTGGCGCACGCCTACGACTGCTTCCACGCGTTCCATCGCGCGGTGAATGAGGCACACGACAGCCAGTTCGGCGAACAGCACAGGCTGAGAATCGGCGCATCCTCCTACCTGTCGAACCGCTGGCTGGAACGCCTGCAGACCGTTGAGTTGCGCTCGCACCCAAGGGTCTCCATCGAAATAGTAACCGGCTTCACATTCGACATGCTGGGGCGCCTTCGATCGGGCGAGATCGACGTTGCCCTGGTCGAGTCACCTCCCGGAAATGCGGTGGTTTCGTCCGTGCGGGTTGCCAATGAACCCTTCGTGATCGTCATGCTGAGGGAGCATCCCCTGGGTGGAATGAAGTCGGTGGAGTTGGGTGATGTTGCGGCGTTTCCATGGGTGTTCTTCGAACGAAGGGTTCACCCGAGCCTGTACGACGGGATCCTGAGGAGGATGCAGGAGAAGAACCTGCATCCTCGGATTCGCCACCATGTGACGCAAGCGGATCAGGTGCCGGTGATACTCGGCGAAGATTCCGCCGTTGCGTGGCTGACGCCCGCCGGCGCCGAGCGCATCGTCGGAGACCGCTTGACGGCCGTGCCGTTGCGTGAACCAGAGATTCGACTGGAGATTCATTTGGCCACCTTGGCGGCCAACAGGTCACCCGTCGTCAGCGAGTACGTACGCAGATTCGTAAAGGGGGTTGAAGGGGACCGGGGGCCCGTCCAGTTGAGCTTGCCAATCGATCAGAACCGGGCGGCGTGAGGCTCGAACCGGCAGTATTGCCTATAATGTCAACACTGGTGGTCGAATTCCCCCCTCGGGCAGATGCTCGCGAATGCCGCCAAGCGAACCGCACTGGGAAGAGCTGACATGGAGTTGGGCCTGGTCGACAGGGCGCCGCACTTCTGATCAGAGACTGGAGCCAGCCGCCAAAGCGGCTTGGTCGTACGCTCTCCTTTGTGCCTGGGTTTATCTGAATGACCGGGATTACGCGCATGATCTGATGGACCACGCCGTGCAGAATGCCGCGGGTTATCTTAGCCGGCATCCGGATTCGCCTGACTGGAAGCTCATTGCACGGATCAAAAGCGTGCTTCGCCGGCGAGCGAAGCAGATCGCCCACAAGCGCAGGCTGGAAATTCCTTCTGGGTCACTCCGGGACCTTGAGGGCCTGCTCATTGAACCGTCATATCTTGAACAACGTTCGATAGCCGGCGAATTGGTCTCACGGCTTTCGCCCGTCGTGAAGTCGGTTCACAACCAGCGCCAGCTCGGGTACACATGGCGGGAGATTGCAGCAGAATTGGAGCTGGATCACACCGTCGTCCGCCGCGCCTATTTTCGGGAGTTAAAATCTTTGCTGCGCAGTGTCTCCCCGTCTGGAGAATCTCCTCGATGAACTTGTTTGGGCGTGATTCCTCGCGCACCGAGGACCGGTTTGAGGCTTGGCTCAAACGGATGCATCAGGAGCGCGTGCTTTCCGGTGAAACGAAGCCGACCGGCACCTGCCCTGACGAGGCTTTTCTGCGCGGCCTCGCTCGGCGGTCGAAGAAGATCCGGCTGAGCGATCCGCGCATCGACCATGCCGCGAACTGTCCCAAGTGCATGAATCGCGTCTTAGCGATGCGGCAGAACGTCCGCGCGGAGAGGAGGAAGATAGCTTTCGGCTTGGCAGCTGCCTGCCTCGTTGTCATTGCCGGTGTGGCCGGGTGGTCTCGATATGAAATGCGCCATCATCGGCAAACCATCGCCAGGATCGCACCGGTGTCCGCAACTGTAGATCTGTGGAACACAGGCACATACCGCGGGGAGCAACCAGGCGAGTTGCAATCTGTATCGTTACCATCGGCGCCCGTTCGGCTAACGATTATTCTCCCCCGATTCAGTTCACCGGGCCAGTACCTCGTTGCCGTCACTCGCGATCAGAGTGGAAACGGCGTCGTTGCGGAAGGATTTGCATCTGCAGGTGTCCGCAACGGACAGGAGACGCTGTCGGTAGACCTCGACCTGCGCAGTGCTGTAGCAGGGGCGTACTTCCTCTCGACCACGCACGAGCAGGATCAGGCAGCCTACTACTACCCACTCCAGATAAAGGACCGCGCCAGCAAGTAGTGGAGGCGGTGGCTTCTGTCGATGAGCGCATTGCCCTAATATCGACAATGGACCACCAGACGCATCTGTCAGGGTAGCCGGTTTTCCGTCAACTTGATCAAACGGATTGCTGAAGACTGGCCGACTACACGGTAGTTTTCCGCTCAGTAAATGCATTTGGGATTGTGTTGCAATGCGCACGGCGGCGATTACTTACTCGGATCGCAGCGCCTGCATTGGATCGGTTCGCGCAGCACGCCACGCCGGAATCCATCCGGCAGCCAGTTCCACCAGCAGCACCCCGATCAGCGCGCCACCGAGCGTGGCGACGTCGGTGGGCTCCAGCTTGTAGAGCATCGATCCCATGAAGTGGCCGCAAAGCAGCGCCAGCGGAACTCCAGCGACGATCCCCATCGCGGCAACGCGGAAGGCCTGTAGCAGAACCATTCCCAGCACCTGCCTGCGCCCGGCGCCCAGAGCCATGCGCACGCCAATTTCTCCCGTGCGGCGGCTCACGCGATAAGAGAGCGTCCCGTAGAGACCAATGGCCACCAGCAGCGCCGCGAGCAATCCAAAGAAGGCCGCCACCCGCGCGAAGAGCCGCTGGTCTGAGTATGAATCCGCGAAGACAGCAGCCTGCGTCATCGGCTTCTCCAGCGGCAGATTGGCATCCATGGCGTGTACCGCGCGCTCCACGGCAGGAATCATCGCCAGTGGGTTGCCGTGCACCCGCAGCTCCACCTGCATCGTGGCGGGAGCATCGCCCGTTTCCGCGTAAGGGTAATACGCCATTGCTCGCGGCGCTTCATCCACACTGCGATACTTGCTGTCTCTGGCAACGCCCACAATCGTGAAAGGTGTGTGTTTCGGATCGCCAAATCCCCCCAGCTGATGCCCCAGCGGATTCGTGCGCGGCAGAAGCTTTTTGACGAACGTCTCGTTCACGACCACGACACGGCGCGACGCGGCCGTATCGGAGTCGGCGATATCCCGGCCCTCCAGAATGGGAATGCCCAGCGTGTGCAGATAGTCCGGACCGACATCGTTCACCCGCAGCGGCACCTGCTCGAAAGGAATCGTCACGCCGTCCACTGTCGGCTCATCGTTGGTGCTCCAGCCGCTGCCCAGGCGCTCCTGCATCAGAGTCGCGGACTCAACTCCGGGTACGCCGCGCATGCGATCGAGCAGATCGCGATAGAAGGCGGACCGCTCGGCGCTGGTGGAGGCGTGCTGCGGACTGATGCCGAACACCAGCAATCCCTCCATCTGCATTCCCAGGTTCGTGTGCTCGTAGTTCAGCAGCGTGCGCAGCAGCAAACCCGCCGAGGTCAGCAGAGTGAAGCAGAGGGCCACCTGTGCGACGAGAACCACTGAACCACCGCGTCCACGCCTCTGTGAGCTCCCTGACGCGGTGCGAAGGCCACCCGTCACCGGCGCCCGGGCGACAATCCGCAGCGGAGCCAGCCCGAAGATCCCCGCCGCAAGAATGGAGAGAACCGTGCAGAACGCCAGCCCCCTGCCGTCCGGAGTCAGGCCGGTCGCAATTCGCGCCCAACTCGCCAGAGCCTTCGTCGCGAAGAGCGCAAAGATCCACCCCAGCGAGCCGCCCGCGAAGACCAGCAGGACACTCTCCGCTAGGAGCTGCCGAAACAGCGAATGCCGCGATGCGCCCAGCGCCATGCGCAGGCTGAAATCCGATTCGCGTGACGCGTTGCGTGCCACAATCAGCATCGCCACGTTGCTGCAGGCAATCACCAGAACCAGCGCCACCAGAGCCATCAGGATGCGGATGGGCTCGGCGTCGTAGTCGCCCAGGCCTTCAAGACCGCGGGCAGGACTCAGGACAAGGTTCAGTTTCTCCTGCTCCCGGACAGGCGTTTTCAGATCCGCAAACGCCGCGGCGCGGAAGGCCGGCGTGACTCGAGCCACCGCCTGTTCCGGCGTCACCCTTGGCGCGAGCCGCGCGATCAACTGCAGGCACCACCAGTCCGGCGAGCTGTACAGCGAACCGCTGTTGCCCCACGGGCTCAGTCCGACGCGGCGCTGCAGAGGGATCCAGAAGTCCGTCACTGCGCCGGGCTCCACGCCCGGAAAATTCCGCGCCGCCACTCCAACGATGGTGAACGGAATCCCCTTCACAAAGAGTGTGTTTCCAATCACCGAGGGATCCCGCGAGAAGCGCCGCGTCCAGAAAGCGTAGCTAAGAACGGCGGTCGCGGCGCCATGCTCCTCATCTTCAGAGCTCAACGCCCGTCCGTGAGGCATGCTCACGCCCAGCCCGGAGAAAAAGTTTCCGCTGACCTCCTCGCCCGACGCCTGCTCGGGAGCGTCGTTCCCGACGCGAATGTCGACCTTATCGGTACTGAGCGGCGCAAACGCCATCACGTCGGAGAAAGCGGGATTGTCGCGGAGCGCCTCAAACACGGGCAAAGAAAACGAGCTGTCGGAATCGCCGGTGTTCGAAGCGCCAGACGGCTGACCCTCCGGAACCATCAGGTAGACAATCCTCTGCGCATCGGGAACCGGGAGACGACGCAGCAGGATGGCATTCATCGCGCTGAAGATCGCGGTCGTCGCGCCGATCCCCAGCGCCAGCGTAGCCACCGCGCTGATCGTGAAGATGGGACTCTTCACAAGGACGCGCGCCGCCAGCCGCAGGTCCCGCAGAAACCGCTCCACCCACCCCCATCCCCACGCCTCGCGCGTCTGCTCGCGAATCAGCGTCTCGTTCCCGAACGCCCGTCGCGCCGCAAAATGCGCCTCGTCCGCCGGCAGCCCGCGCTCTCGCTGCTCCTCTTCTTCAAGCTCGAGATCCGCCCGCAGTTCCCGCTCCAGATCCGCGTCACGCTTCTTCGATGGCCACCGCATCTCAGCCCTCCTCGGCCGCCGGCCACATCACCCGCGCGACGGCCTCAGCCATCTGCTTCCACTGCGACTCCTCCACCACTAACTGCTTCCGCCCCTTCTCCGTCAGCCGGTAGTACTTGAACTCCCGGTTGCGATCCGGCGCCGTCTCCCACTTCGCCGTCACCCACCCCCGCTTCTCCAGCCGGTGCAGCGCCGGGTACAGCGACCCGTGCTGCATCTGCAGAAAGTCGTTCGTCGTCCGCTGGATGTGCTTCCCGATCTGGTGCCCGTGCGCCGGCCCGTACAGCAGCGTGCGCAGAATCAGCATGTCCAGCGTTCCCTGCAGCAGATTGGCACGCTGCAGCTCTTCTTGCTTTTTTACAGAAGACATTCTACCCTCAGTCGTCTGGATGGTAGACATTCGACTATGGGGCTGTCAAGGACCACATGCCAGGGCCCGTCTGCTATAGATCAGCAACGGCATGGAGATGCCTTGAGCTCAGAGCAACCTCCGGCTCGGAATTGGAACGGAAACACACTTCCAGCGTGGCTTGTGCAGATCGACCTGGATTGGTCCCCCGAAACGGGCCAGCGTGGAGAAATCCACACGATCGTCGAGTCGCCGACGCGCCTTTCTGTCGAAGCCGCCTGGCGATCTGGGACCAAAAGACCGCGTCGCCGGTTCTACGGCCAACTTGCCAGGCCGCAGTACGGACGACGACTCGCGCAGATGTACATGCTTTACAGTGGCAGAATACTCCCGCTTGTTTCCAGGGCATCAGCTAACCGACGATCGAGGTCTGCAACCAGATCGTCGCAGTTCGGATAGTTTGTCGCCAGAGCAAGAACGACGACTCGCAACGCGTCCCTTGTACAGTTCACGACATCGTCTGAAAAAGATACAGGTGTTATGCAAGGAAGATTTGGATCGAGACTCATCGCGATCTTGACTGGCCTAAGCTTCTTAATGAACTTTTTGTCTGAAAAGAGCTTGTGGAATTGCGCACCGCCATGAACAATTGTGCTTCGCACGTCATAGCCTACCTTCATGAGTTCGCGAACGTAGACAGCCTTTCTGGACCCAACGAGCAGCGCTGCGACTCGCAGCGCCAATCTAAACCCGATCTCTGATGTCGTATCCGGCGTTAGGCAGCTCTCCAGAGCGGTGAAGCAATCGACAATCTGGTCCTCCATCATCTGCCGCGAGCATGCATCGTCGAACCTCGACAATGCATGCTCTAGATGTTGATCGCCCCTCGTTCTAACGCCTCTGACTGCGACGATGAGCCTTCGAAGGTCCACAAGGTCTGAAGAGAGCAGCTTATACGGCGAGCCCAGTCGTTTTGCGGGCAGCAGCCCACCGATCACTGATCGACCCTCTGCGTCGTAGTGGAAATAGAGGGGAGTGGACATATCGCCGGCATGGAGCAATTTCATAGCGCGAAGGATATCGATGCCAGGCCTGGGATCTAAGGATGAAGGTCTCTCATCCGGCCCATATCTCTGGGCAAGCGCATACGTCATATCTTTGTGATGTTGTGGCGTGAAATGTTGGGCTATAAGGAAGTTGCTTCCGATGTAGGTCTGATCGCTGTGACCCAAAGGGCGTAGTTCCCACCCATCACCCAAGTCAATTTGCGCCAACTCCGTTTCAAAACTCGCCAGTGGAACGACAAGGCCGGGCATGCTGTCTCCGAGTCATTTCTAATGGCTACTGATTATATGATGGAGGGTGAGGTGAAGATGTGGTGAAAAGCGCTGGCGCTATGCGCCTAGGGCCTGTTGCGAAGAAGCTCATCAATACTGACTCGTGGACCGGCGGTTATCCCGGCCCTACCGCGTACGTGCGGGAGCTGGATGCGTTGCTGCATTTCGCCGAGCAGAATGGCTATCTGGGCCGCTTCATCCCGAACTTCAAAGCTCGCGATCGGCAGCGCGATAAGGCCCTGAACGAATTGCGGCTGGCATACCTATTCAGGAGCCTCGGGTTTGGCATTCCTGAATGGGACCCCGCGGGAGCAAACGGTAGAACAGGGGAGTTCAAGCTGAGTTGGAAAGATGAGCCGCAAGTGTTCGTCGAAATAAAGAGCCGCGGGTGGGAAAGCGAGTTGACCCCGGAACAGATCGCTGGAGGACTGGCGCAATCAAACAAGTACGAAGTCTGGAAGGGCGGAGCGATAGGAAACTGGGAAGCCGTCCACGAATGCATTAAATCCAACAATTGCTATCCGAAGTTTCTGACGAGCTGTCCGAACCTTCTAATCATGGCTGACGATCTGCGCGTTTCATTGGGGGACACTCTGTTTCAGGTCGAGGCCGCACTTTTCGGAGAGAAGCGGTTTTACGCGGAGGATGGGTATTTCACGACGAATCGATTTGAGAACATCGGTGGTCTTGGAATCTTCAATTCCTTCTCGAAAGCGCCGTCGCGGGGCCTCGAGTATGAGTTCATCATCTATCGAAACCCGAACGCGCGACCGGCGACGGCGCTGCCACCATCGTGGTCGGTCTATGAGAAGAAACTGTCCTGCATCGTCAAAGGCACCGATCCTCGGCAAGAGATCATGTATTTGTAAATCTTCTGCCTGACCATCACATGGCGACCTCGTTGCCGATGGGCTTCGGCTGATCTTCAAAGGCCAGAAGGTTTCCGCTCTGGATGGAGCGCCGATGCCGACGATCACAGAGGAACTTGCCTGTTCCTCTGGCTGAGACGCGAGCAGGAGAAACCACACATCCAGCCGCCGTTCTGATCGGTGCAGTGGGCTGGAAATGGAAGAACAGCGCTGACCCGAAAATCCACCTTGACGCATAGTCGCCTATGGTGACTTGTGCCTGCCCCGGTCGGAATGACTCGTTGCGCATTAGGACGAGTGCCTCATCGCCAATGCACTCACCGACTGCCCAACGATGGTCCGGGGCTCGATTCCCTGAGAATGTCAGCTTGCGCGCGCCGCGGCTCTATTCTGGAAATAACCGATTGCATAATCGAGTTGCCGGTCGCTGCTGTGCGAACGGCGCTCTCGCCAATCGAAATCGACCGCGTGATCAGGTTCAATGGGTGTTCCTTCGAGGACTGATCCCTTCCACGTGTAATATGCGCCCGTAGGCAACGCCAGCCGGAATCCCTTACCGACTTTGATGGATGTGGAGGAGAGGAGACGTCCAGCGGTCTTCTCTCCGATGATCGTCGACAAGTTGTTTTCCCGTGCGAAAGCAACGATCATCTCGGCCGCGCTTGCAGTGTGGCGATCTACGAGAAGAATTGTGCGTCGGTGGAAGGGCATCGGCCCCAGCCCTTCGGTTTCGAGAACGATCGACTTTTTCGCCAGCATCGCAGGAGCGTATCGCACCCCAAGCAACCAAAGATTCCTGGGTGACGGCGGGATTCGAGCGAAACGGGGAAAACTCAACTTCTCGGTATCCAGATTCGCCGTGGTCCGGTTCCGGTCGAGGGCGAATCCGACCGGAATTCGGCCCGGAGTAAGGAAGCTCATCACTCGCAGTGCGGCGATCCCGCCTCCGGTATTTCCTCGGAGGTCAATGATTAGGTGGTCAATATTGCCCAGATTCGCAACTGCGCGGGAAATCTGATTGGCGATTACGACCCCGACCATTCCTGGGAACATCGCGATCTTGAGGTAGCCGAGGCCGTCGCCGAGCCGTTTCGCCTCGACCAGGATCGGCTCGATGAAGTGTAGCTTCTTTCCTTTGGGTCGTGCCACATCTACCGAGACTGTCTTCTGCCGGTCGTCGTTGGCAACAAACTCGACGGTCGTCTGCTTCCCCATCGGGAAAACGGGATGCTCGGGTGGTACGATTTCCCGGCCGTCAACACGAAGCAGGATGTTTCCCGGTTCGATACCAGCGATTGCCGCGGCGCCGCCGGCATGAACGTCCTGGAAGATCCAGCGCTTTCCATAAGGCGTCTCGTCGGCTAAGTAGTTGGCGCTGAGCGCGGCCCGGCTGGAAGCCCTGCGGGCGGTGCCGTGAAAGAAGCCCAGATGCGATGTATGCAACTCGGCCAACATGTCGCTTGTGGCCTGCTCAAAGGCGTCCGGCGTGATTGCCCCCTCGATGATCGGCCGGTGTCGTTCCACGGCTGCTTGCCAGTCCGCATTGAGCTTTTCAGGCGCGTAGAACCGCTTCCGCAGGGCAGCGAGGATGTTCTCGAGAATCGTGTGGCGATCCTTCTCTGTGAGCTGAATCGAGATTCCGGGTGCGGTCGTGGCTAGTGTCGTCATCGGGAGCTGCTCCTGAGAGAGTAGTCTGTCGCAGTTCGCTGAAAGAGGCTGCCATCGGGTTCGCCATCCAGTTCAAACCCGGCCCACGAAGAGGGTGGCTGTCCGGATTTGAGCATGTCGAGTTGCGCCTGCCTAAGGGCCGCAGCTTTGCTTTCGCCGCGTCCGAGTTGTCGATAGAAGTCGATCATCAGTTCGGCCGTCGCCTGGTCATTGACTTCCCAGAGCGCAGAAACAACGCTCTGTGCTCCTGCTTCGATGAAGGCATTCTCTATATCCGCAACCCCCTCTTCCCCGACCGGTCCAACGCCCGTATTGCAGGCAGAGAGAGTTACGAGGTCGGCGTTTAGGTGCAAATGCCTGATCTCGCGTACTTGCAGCAGTCCGTCGTCGATGGGTGGTGTCTCGGGCGCAAAGACCAGGGCGGAGCGATCCGGGTATTCAAGATCGGCGTATCCGTGAAGGGCCAGATGTATGACTTCGTATCGCCCGAGTGGGAGGCGTTTGAAATCCGTCTCGGTTGCCTGGGTGCCCAGCAGAATGGTTCTCGGCGGCGGAAAGTCCGTCGCGATGCTCTCCACCTCGTTGCGGCTCTCAGGCAGGGCGACGAGTTGGAGGCGATCTGGGCCGGAGATTGCACGGCGAATACTGGCAATCAGTGTGATCGGTGGCGGTTTGGAAATCCACGCCGCAACCCCGATATAAGGCATCATGCGATGTGCGGTCCCGCTGTCCCGGTGTCTCAGCAGATCGAAGACGGTTCCCGAGGGTGTCACGCTGACAGTGTGGGATGCGGCAAGGTACTGGCCTGAATCCGCCAAAGCGGCGAACGGCAGCAGATGAAGCTTCCCATCGGGCACCAGGATGAGATTAGAGTTCGTTCTGTATTCGGGGATTCCTCCCAGCAGTGCGTTGAACAGCTGCTGCGCCAGTCGAAGATCTGTGTTTCCTTTGGTCAGCTCTGAACGATACTGCGTGGCCTCTTCTTCCAATTGATCCTTCGGTGGCAGCAAGAAGCAATGGACACTGTTTCGTGTCACAGCCAGGGCGTATGACTGCGGTTCGGCCAGAACATATTCGATGAACAGCTCCGATGGCCGGAGGTCCTGTTGCAACTTGTCCAGTGGAACAGGATCGGGAGGTGTGTCGACATCCTGCTCGTCTGCGCCAATCTGCTGTTCTGTCGTGTAGATGGTCTCGAGAATCTGGCTCCTCGCGGCGACGCCATCCGTATCAAGCAACTGTACGTTGAGACTGGTAAGGCTCAGTTCGGCGGGGCTGGGCGCGTGCGGAACGATGACGTCATGGTGGGAGAGTGCCTGCGCCTCGATGCGCCCGCGGGCGCGCTCGATCACGCGGAATGCGTCGGCGAGACTGCCCTGATCACGCAGCGAAGCGAAGTAGCCGGCATACACGACGCTGAGATCGTTGAGCAGTTGCCGTTCGACCATCGGCGTCGGAACTCGGCTGAGGAGCGCATCCAGCAGATCGGCGCTCTTCTCGTAGAGATCGTTTGACTCGCGCACCTTGCCCATTCGCGCGAGAATCTCCGCCTTAATGGCGAGATTCCTTGGTACGAAGTACAGCTCATCCGGGATCTTGCGGTTCGCGTCGATGGCTTCGTTGATTGCGACGAGCGCCGGTTGCATCTCTCCCTGATGGAGGTATGCCTTTGCAAGCGCCCCGTCCACCTGTGTGAGTCCACGCCAATAAGAGAGTTGTTTCGCGTATCGGACTGACTCCAGGTAGTCTGAAATGGCGCGGTCCCATCGGTCCATTCGCTCATAGACTGCCGCTCTCATCTGGTAAATATCAGCAAGGTGTGCTGAAAGGTGATACTCGGATACCCTTCGCATCTCCTCGGCCGCGAGCGCCAGGGCCTGCTGGTTTTCTCCGAGTCCGCTCAGGGCGTCAATCTCCGAAGTGATTGCGATCGTCGGATAAGCGACCTCAGGGGTTTTCTGTGCGACTCGGATCGCTTCGTTCAGCGGTCCCAGCGCCTCCTTGTATTTATGAATTTCCACCAGCCCAGCACCGTACATGCTGGCGTAACGGATGTGCGCCGCTGGATCGGCGACCTTTGCCACCAGCCAAGCCCGCAGAACATCCCTTTTCGCGGTGGCCATGTCACCGAGCAGAAAAGCCGCGATACCCTGTTCGCCGCTGGCGCGCGAAGCGAGCAGGTAATGGTGCCGATGGAGAGCAAGTTTCTCGACTTCGCTCCATGTGTCCCGTGCCATGCCGGCGTCGTAGTTGGTTTCGAGCATGCCCAGAATCGTCAGAATGCGTAAGCGGGTGTTCTGATTCCGGGCCTCCGGCAAATCCAGATCGCGCCGCAGGACGGCGATCTGGCTGGGAATCGTCGTGGAGGATTCACTCTCAGCCGGTACCTGGCTCACTTGAGCGTAGAGTGCCCTGGGAAGATTGCCTTCTGCGCGGAATTTGAGTTCGGCCTGGCGGTACAGCGGTTCGGCCTGAACCCAGGCATTGAGCCACGAAAGATCGTCGGCTCGCTTCAGCAGCACCTCTGGAGCCTGAGAATTGCGACGCCGGAAGACTTGATACCCGACAATGCTCAGCAGGGCAGCCAAAAGCAAACCGGCAGCGATGCGAATGGTGGGGGAACTGGGGATTCGCACGGCACACCGTTTACTTTGGCGTCAATGATGCCAGATCGGGTCATTTCAGATCAAATTAGGGAATCTAGCGCGCTATGTCGCGCCCTTCCATGTTCGCTCCCGGGCGAAGACATGGCGAAGCGAAGCCGTCCTGGTCATTTGCTTCACGTTGCAATGCTCGGACCGGCTGAATCCGCAAGGGTCGCTGCGCCGGAGCCCAGCCAGCCAGCATTGCGGCAGCCAGCAGCAACCGAGCCCGCGCCCGCGAGCGTGATCGGGTCGGTGGCGGCCTTGGGTCCATAAAGTCTTCCTGCTTACTGCCCGGTCGTGGCAGCCGTCTGACCGCGCCAGTGAATACTGTCGGGTGCGTCGTGGAGTTCGTAGCCGAGTTGCTTCCAGGCTTGAAAACCTCCCGACAGGAGCCGCACGTGCGTGAAACCCATATCCGTGAGACTAAGAGCAAGATCGACGCTCGTTTCCTGTTTGGGGCACGTGCAATAGAGGACAATGTCGCGATCCTTCGGCAAGGCGGCAGCTACCACGGAAATCTCTTCCTGCGTAAAGCGAACGGCTCCTGGAATCATCCTCGGATCGGGCAACATATCGAGCGGGCTTCGCAGATCCATGATCAGGGGAGCGTGACCGCTGCTCATCGCGCTGTGAAGTTCCTGCGGCGATATCCTCAAGTTCCAGACCCTGCTGCGGCGGGTCTGCCGCTTCCAAAGGGGGCGGCTAATTAACGCCAGAATGCCGATGACCAAGGCGGCGCCGGCGAAATGTTCCCCACGGGTGAGCGTTTGCAACTCACTTTCGAGAATCCGTCCTGGCAGAAGCCAAGAGCCGATCAATATCCGTCTGCTTTCATAACCGACGGGCTCGCACCGTCCACTATATCGGCACGGAACGGGGCTACCGTTCTGTACCTGCCCACCGTTTGCATCTGCGGCTCTGACGTAAAGAGCGGTTGGCTGGGGATTTTGTCCAGAAAGCTGGGCGCGACCGGAGATTGCGGAGAAGACTCCGGCCGTCAACAGAAAAAGGAGGCGGATACAGCGGCGGCACCTCAATGTCTCATCTCCTATGCACCTTAGAGACGCATGCTGTTGAGTTCCGACCATGCTCCCGCTCCTCCTTCATCACGTGTAATCAATCGAACTGTACTGCGCTGCTCATCCGCGGTCCTCTCCCTCAGAACTGCGAGCGAGTTCCGCGGTTGAGTGGGGCACAAGTTGTATGCCGCGCGAGCCGAGTTTAAGCGTGAAGCGGGTCGCACAGGCGGAACACAGCCAGAAATGTTCGAGCCTCCTGGTAAGTGCGTGACCGTAGACGCTCCGTCCGCCACCAACCTCGAATACGAAGAGTTTGCCATCCCGCAGGTATCTGAGCTCTTGTGGGCATTTCGAGTTCGCACACTTATCGACCATATAACCTCATCATCTCGAGACTGTTACAGAATGGATATCCGCAATCGCCCTGCCGCAACTTACGAAGACAAGTTCAGATCGATTCGTCCTCCCTACCCGCGTTCGCTTTTGGGCTAATCACCTTTTCCTTGAGTTGTCGCACATACTCTGTGGTAAACACACCTTTGCAAAGGACTTTGACACCCTCATTCATCAGCTGCAGCAACACTTCTCCCCCTTCCGCGCTGATATCACTGACGTTTTTCAGATCAATCATGAGTTCCCTCGATCCGAGGTCCGCCCGCAACTTACCGCACACCGTTTTGAGCTCAGCCGCCCACGGCCCTGTTAGCTTGCCTTCTACCACCACGCGGCGCCTGCCCCTGGTGTCTACCATCGAAATCTTCAGCATGGCATCCTCGCGTGAAGCCCTGGTACAGCCGTACCAGAAAACACTTGCAATGGGGATGCCACATCGCCGAGCTGCTCAATTGGCTGACGTTTCATGTGCTGAGCGCGAATGCACCTGTCGAGAGTCAAGGTGTCAAATCGCGATTCGCCAGCCTGAAGCTGTCGTCGCCGGAATTCCAGTGAGATCCAGGGCTGTCGCTGAACCGCGAAGGTGCAGTCGGTTGTGTGACCACAGCGATTCTTTCCTAACTGCCCCGGAGAACACCCATAACCACGCATGTCTTCAATTTGGTGTGCTTTTCGCGCTCTGTTCCGACCTTCAGTCGCGCTGTTCGCAGGGTTGTGAGGAAACGCAAGGATCGCTCGAAATCAACGGTGGAACCGCTCTTAGTCCGCCCATTATCCTTGAGAAACAGTCGCGGCTGGCCGCGGGTGAATCTTCAATATTCGGCAAACCGCCATCGGACGGCTCATGGATGGGCTGGGAATCCTGCAGGAGTTTGCTCTGCAACCATGGCCCGTTCTTCGTGAAAGGCATGGCCGCAGTCCGGCAGGTGCAGATCCAGCGATGGCGGGACGGCAATTGCCTGGAAATGACCCGCATCGGTGGCCAAACTGCCCCAGTCCCCGCGGATTACGCGTACTCACGCGGGTCGATGCCGAATCGCCTCATCCGATAGATCAGGGTCGTCCGATTGACTCCCAATCGTGCTGCTGCACCGTCCTCGCCCCCAACGCGTCCTTTGCTCTCTTTCAGCGCCACCACGATAGCCTGCCGCTCACGATGCGCACCTTGTTCCCGTGGAGCGCCCTTCTCCTTAAGGGCGCTGATCGTTCCATTGCGATTGTGAATCGGCTTGCGCTCGTTCGGCTCCGATGCAAAGGGCGGTGTGGCCTCCTGGCTGAATGCACGTAATTCGCCCAGCGGCGCGTCAAGCGCCCTTCCGCGTGTGAGGATCACTGCGCGTTCCATAAAGTTCTCTAGCTCGCGAATGTTCCCCGGCCAATCCCAACTGGCCAGTCCTTTCATCAGAGCCGCAGGAATGCTGTCGATCTTCTTTTGCATCTGTTTCGCGAATTTCTGTACAAAAAACCTCACGAGCAGAGGGATATCCTCTCTTCGTTCGCGCAGGGGCGGAATCCGTATTGGAAACACGTTGAGCCGGTAGTAGAGGTCGCTGCGGAACTCACGCGCGGCAATCATGGACTCCAGATGCCGATTGGTCGCCGCAATCAGGCGAACATTTACGCGCCTCGTCTGCGTGCTGCCCAAGCGTTCGAACTCCCGTTCCTGCAGCGCCCGCAGTAGTTTGGGCTGGATTTCCAGCGGAATATCGCCCACCTCGTCCAGAAACAGCGTGCCCTGATCGGCAAGCTCCATCCGCCCGACTTTTTGAATGATCGCGCCGGTGAAGGCTCCCTTCTCATGCCCGAACAACTCGCTCTCCAGCAGACCCGTCGGGATTGCAGAACAATTGAGCTTGACGAAGGTGCGTTGTTTGCGGCGGCTGCGCTCATGGATTGCGCGTGCGATCAGTTCCTTACCGGTGCCCGTCTCCCCCAGCAGCAGTACCGTGGAATCACTCGGAGCTACAGTCTCCACCAACTCCAATACACGTCGCAGAGTGGAACTGTTGCCGACGATGTGCTCGAAATTCAGCTCACTGCGAATTTCCTCCTCAAGGTAGAGTTTCTCCTGCGTCAGCTTGTCCTTGAGTTCGGAGATTTCCTGATACGCCAGTGCGTTTTCAACTGCGATGGCAATCTGTCCTGATGCCTGGCTGAGGAACTCGGCCTCCTCCTGCGTAAACTGAACGGCCGTTCTACGATTTACCGATATCGTGCCCAGAGCACGACCACGGTTGACAAGAGGAATGACACACATGGTCCTAATACCCTCGGCGGCAGCCAGATTCTGTACCTCGGGAAGCGTCTCCTCAGCCTCTGCAGCCATTTCAACAATGACTGGCTTTCCTGTCGCAAGAGCCCGTCTGCCGGGCTCATTCTCACCCAAAACAAGGTCTTCCCTAACGAATCCTTTCCCCTGCGGAAAATCGAGCGCGTACAGACGAAAAGTCTCCGCCGTGGGATCCACCAACGCAATTGCCACAGCGTCGCATTGCATCACCTCCCGGACGTTAGCCGCAATTGTTCGCAACAGCTCTCGGAAGTCCAGGTTGGATGTGATGCGGTTCGTCAGATCCAGCAGCAACTCCAGACGCTCGTTCCTGCTCTGCGTGTCGGCCTGTGCGGATCGCACCCGTGCCCGGAGGAAGGCGTCATCGACAGCGAAGGCCACCATGCGCGCAGCCACCTGCAGGAATTCGAAATCTTCCCGACTGTAGCGCACCCCCTCTGAGCTGCCCACACCCAGCGTACCTACCCGCCGATGTGGAGTGGACAGGGGCAAGCGGATCACCGATGACAGGTTTGCGCCCTCGTCTCTTGCGACCGCCCGGATCCGTGGATAGCTGGTTTCTTCACTCCAGTTCTCGATGTAAATTGGCTCATTCCGGTCCTGGAGGTACCATTCGCGCGCCTCGTCAGGAAGCAACTTCGAAACGAGGCACGGACCTCGTCCAATATCGTGGCACATGACCTCCGTCGAATGTTCCTGGAAGACCGTTACCTCCAGATATGCCAGATTCAGCCACTCTCCCAGCGTGTCCGCCAGGACGCGCGCAAACTCTTCAGACCCTTGACACTCAGACAGCGTCTGACTGATGCACGCAATCGCCGCATAACGTTGAGATTTGGGGCGGACCGAGTTCATCATCTCGCCGATCATCGCGAATCTCCCCATCCCGACCGTACTCTATGCGTTTTTACAGCTGAACCATCGAAGTCGCTTTCCCTTTCGCGGCGCCTAACAAATTCAACTGTGCCGGAACAGATCTCCAATATTGGTTCATGTCTGAGGGTAGCTTTCGTGTCAGACACCGCTCTGGGAACGCCGGTGTCATTCTGCAGCAGTCTCGGCAAGGAGACAAAACCTTTCGACTCGCTCGGCACCGCAGACGACGCATATTATTTTACCGCCTGTCCCTGGCGTTCGGCCAATGCATGCAGGGGTGGATGGAAGAGGGCCTGAGGAACGGCCCGTTCTCAGAGAAGCAGAGACCCAGCGATTCCGATACTTCCGGCCGTTCCAACGCAGACCCACGAAGAAGTGGCAGATTCGACATTGACATCCTTTGACATCTGCCCAGCGGATCACTCTCCAAATTCCTATTACTGCAATCAATCTGGGCTCTGAGACGAATGGAAGCAGACATGCCTTACCGCGGATGGAGATTTGGTTGTTATGCCTGCCCAGACGGCCCGAGGACTGGAAATCACCAGCCGCAAACCATTCTGCCCGACCAGAGCCGTTACATGCGCGGCGACTCTGGTGACCAGTA
>Ga0335075_10001573_pt1 | contig 37456 bp, 26 predicted proteins | sample Lox_Sample_24_FD_206723 | JGI IMG/M metagenome (GOLD analysis project Ga0335075, IMG submission 206723) | Soil microbial communities from Loxahatchee National Wildlife Refuge, Florida, United States - Lox_Sample_2.4 | ecosystem: Environmental > Terrestrial > Soil > Wetlands | place: USA... | reverse complement strand
TGAAGCGACCCGGAAAGCCGGATACGGGAAATCCGTTCGTCCGGTTTGATGAGGGGTGAAGTGAAACAACGGAACCGACAACTTCGGTCAGTTCAATCCCCAGCGTTTCACTTCGCCTACTCTACCCGAACACCCGGATCGGGGTTTGCCAATTACCGCGCACCTGCTAATGTTATCTTATGCCAAGAACCAGCGGCGCCGCAGGCGCAGTGAGAACGGGCAAACGGCTGGCAGTTCACCGGTTGCACGACAAACAAAATGAGCCCGACTTTCGGAAATTGCGGATCGACAAAGTCGGTGTGCGCGGTTTGCGTTTTCCAATCCAGGTACGCGACAAGGCCCGGGCCTTTCAAAATACGATTGCCACGATCGGCATGTTTGTCGATTTGCCGCACCATTTTAAAGGCACGCACATGAGCCGGTTCATCGAGGTCCTCAACGCCCATGGCGGCAGCATCCATGTGGAAAACATCAACGACATCCTGCGGGCCATGCAAAAAAAGTTGAATGCCGCCACCGCGCACCTGGAAATCGAATTTCCCTATTTCATGTCCAAGAAATCCCCGGTGTCGCAGCAGGAAAGCCTGATGGATTATGTTGCGCGTTTTGACGCCTCGGCGAGAAATGGCGACATTGACTTTGCGCTGACGGTCAAGGCAAACGTGACCACCCTCTGCCCCTGCTCCAAGGCGATCGCCAAATACGGCGCGCACAATCAGCGCGGTGAAGTGACCGTGCAAATCCGTTCCCAGGAAATTGTCTGGATCGAGGACGTCATTGAAGTCATCGAAAGTTCGGCAAGTTCCGAGCTTTACGCATTGCTGAAACGGCAGGACGAAAAAGCCGTGACCGAGCGGGCATACGAAAATCCGGTTTTTGTTGAGGACTTGGTGAGAAACGTTGCCGTAAAATTGAATGCGGATTCACGCGTCACCTGGTACAAAGTGGAAGCCGAGAATTTTGAGAGCATTCACAATCACAATGCGTATGCGTGCATTGAGAAGGGATAAAGACCGGTTCATATTCCGGGAACACTATTATTAGGATTTTGTCCAAAAGCCTGGTTTTCCGGTTCAACGTGTCCATCGACGAAGGTGATATCGGCCTTGCCTCCGTGGCGCGTCGTTAATGGGTCGGCGCCCGGCGTCGGGTCCCAGCGCCCGTCATTGATCAAAGATCCCCAGGAACCATCGCTCGCGCTCAATGTTCCTGGCTCTTCGGCCATCATGATTTTTCCCGCTGGATTTCTGACGCTCGTCTCGTTGAAGGTATAAGCCACAGGATTGCCGCCAGAACTGGCGACGAGTGAGGACAGGCCAACATCGACGCCCGGGTCCAAATCCGTTCCGAAGCCGGTCAGACTGTAACTGTAAAGATACGGGCCATAACTGTCGCCATAATTAACACTGAGCCGGTCGGCATCATTATTGTCCAGGGGACATCGAACTGTCGCGGGTTTGAGCCCGGGAACCGCTATCACGATTGGGCTCTTGTCGAACGTTGGATAAAGGGCGGAATTGGTTCGCCAATAAATCCAATCCATCGGTTGAAAGCCGTATATGCGAGAGGCGATTCCCGGGAAAATGCCGGTATTGTCATTCACATAGATTTGCATGCCTAAACCAAGTTGCTTTTGGTTGTTGATGCACGCGGCCTGCGCGCCGCGCTTTTGTGCGGCGGAAAGTACCGGCATCAACACCGCGGCTAATATCGCGATGATGGCGATGACCACCAGCAATTCGATGAGCGTGAATGCGCCGGTGGGCAGACTGTTTGGTGTCCCGCCTTTAGGCGGCTCTGTGCCCCGGCAAGTACGAGTTGAATCGCTGCAGTCGCTTGAATAGTTGAGTACCTGGGTTTTCATTTGCTGATATGCTTATAAACGCACAAAAGGTCCACGCCGTAACAACACTCGGAAAACTCAGGAGTTTCATGAATTTTGGCCGGCACCGCTCCATTCCACGCCCGCAACGTATAGTCGGCATTGTCCATGTCCTGACTCATGACGAGGTCCTCCCGCAGACCCTCAAAGATAGCGGCTGAGGAGAAGTCCCCTACTGAAACGCTGGCATGAAACGGCGCGTGGGCGTTGACCCACTTGACGCCCTGGGTGTAGGGCGTCCCCCAGCCGTTAAAATCAAAATACCTGGAAAGTCTCCGCGCGGGAATCACTGCGCGCACGGCTTCGTTCAGGTAAAATCCTTCGTAAGGATGACATTCGAGGATTTGCCAGCCCGACCAGATAAGCACACCGCAAAAAGCAATCGGAGCCGCCAGCTTGTAGCCGGCCCGGCCGCGCCAGCGCACCAGCAATTGCTCCACGGCCAACCCGGCCATTATCGCCACAGCAGGCACAATTAGAAATATATGCCGCATCCCATCATACCGGATAATCCCTGGCAACATCCGGGGCACCACGGGAAACAAAATCCAGCACCACAAAAGCCCGTGCTTGAATGAATCCTGCCGGAGAATCAGGCTCCGCAACGACCAGGCCATCCCGGCGCCCGCGGCCACCAGCAATATCAGCGGCGTGGCCGCAATGAAATTCATGACATCATAATGCCAGGGAAGATGACGGTTGGGATAAACGTGACCGAAGTACGCGATATCCCAGAACGGCGCCTCGCCCCAGCCTCCGGTGAAACTGGCAACAGACTGAAACAGATGCAGCGGGTTCTGCCACAGTTCCGGCCATAGCAGGTATATGAAAAGGGCCGTGGCGCCCAGGAACCATCCGATATTCCGCAACTCGGCGAGCCGGTTCTCCGACCGCAAAATTTTGATCAGCCACGGGACCAGAAAGATGGGCAGAATAAAAAGCCCGTCCAATTTTGTGGTAGCGGCCACAGCCACTCCCAGCCCGGCCAAAATCCAATATCGGACCTGTCCCTTGCGGGCGGCGACATTCAGGAGCAACAGGGCCAATGTGCCAAACACCATCGCCGGCACGTCTTTCGCATTAAAATGGGCATGGGCGATAAAGCGAGGGAAAAGCACCATGAAAATTTCCGCCACCAGGCCCACTACCGGGCTAAAAAGAAGCGTTCCAAGATAAAAGAGCACCACCAGCCCGGCGCTGGCGGTCAGCAGATTGAGGAAATGGCCCGCGGGGATCGGTTGCCAGCCGAACCATTGGGTCAAAGCCTGGGAGACGCCGTAATTGCAGGTGGCATAGAAGGAGGGATGAAGGTGAATTTCATCAGCCGTGTAATCGCTTGCCATTCCGCTTGCCGGCCAAATCGTCCCGACGACCAGGGCGACGGTTTCGTGGCCACGTTCCATTCCATTCGGCTCGTCCCAGCTCAAGCCGTAACGCCCGATTTGTGCCAGGTTGATGACAAAAAAACAGACAGCGATGGTGATTGCCCAAAACGCGGGATTCCTCGCAATTGACTTTGGGTCAAACATGGGAACCGAAAACTGATTGACTGAGACGCATATTAGGCCGGTATCGGCATGACTTTATTAATAGCAACCATTTCGAACGACTCAATGATAAGTGTCCGCCCAACGGCAAAAAGTGACAATTATTTTGCTGACTGGGCCTCATATTCTCGAGCCTCATATTCTGAATAATCCGCGTTCGTTAAGGTGGTTGCCGTGCGCCCCCCATATTGAACCCAATTACCGACCAGTTGTTTGCCCCCGTCACGCAACCAGCCTTCAAACATGCCGTAATTGGCCATGAGCGTGACTTTGACGGTGCCTCCATCATAACTCACCGTGGCGGGAAATCGATTCGTGCACTGATCGGGATCGTAGAATTCAGCGCGATAGGTTCCATCGGATGCCTCGGCAATTTTAAGTTGAATGTGAAGCGCTTTCTTTCGAAAGCCAATCCTGCCGACCCAAAAACCTTGCAAAGGCGAATCGGCGCGCGGCGCAAATTCGCTGTCGGTCAACGGTTCGGGAAATGGAGTCGGATGGGTCGTTCGACTGAAGACCGTCGGGGCCAGGTTAAGGTTGTTTTCCCAGGCTTTCCACGTCATTTTATTGCCGGAATGACTGACTTTGGCCACAAAGGAGAAATCGTCATTCGTCGAGGTGCTGATTTCGCCCTCCACATAAGGATATTTGTAAGTGAACGTGTCAAATGGGACGTCCTGGGAGCCCAGGCCTATATTGTCCATAGTCGCTTGATATAGACCGTTCACCCGGATGATCCTCACGATGAGGGTCGTCTTTGGCGATTCCCGCCTGTGAAGGCCGTAGCCAGGCAGACTCATCCTCCCTTCCCACGTGCCTTGAATGTCCGGCGCGGGCAATAATACATTTACTACAGTAGCCGTTGTGCCAATAAACAGCAGCAGGGCAATGGCGCATCCTGCGAAAATCAATAGGCCGGCAAGCGGTTTTTTCATTCTATTTTTTGGTTATTCGGCTTTTCTTTCAAAGACCAAAGAAAATCCTCCTCCGCCTTCCTGCCAGGTGCCGACAATCTTGCCGTCTTTAAGCTGGCCGTCATATACGCCACCTGCCCATTTCCATTCCCCATGCACGTTTGGCGGCGAATATTCAAAACTTGAAGCCGGCATGGGCTTATCATTTCCAAACTGGTCCGGGCTCGCGAGCGTCGCCGAATAAGTGCCATCCGGCATTTTCGCAATATCCAGTTCGAATCGCATCTTGATTGTTGTTGTCCCTATCACCCAGTCCCAGGTTCCTTTCCAATGTCCTTGCAAATCTGAGGGGGATGTGTACGAAAAATCTTCTTCCTCAAGCCGCTCCAGTTCGGCCAGGTAGTTCGCGCGTTTAAAAGTGGCCGTAAAGGATTTACCGCCCTGAATCCATGATCCAGTCAACTCCTGTCCTGAGCTGTCAAGGGCGCCGCGGAACATGCCTGCATTGGAGTTGAGCGCCAGTTTTATTGTTCCGTCCCGAACCGTCACAGAGGCAGGTTGCCCGTATGCGCCTTGCATCGGACTGTCCACCTCGGCGCGAAGGGTCCCATCGGGTTCCCCGGCAATTTTTAGGTTTATTGGCAGAAAAACTGATCCATCATTCGGTTTGCCGTTCACATTGGCCAACTGAAGCGCCCCCAATCCATCGGGGTACTTGCCCGGCGCAAGGATTTCGCCCTTCCAATATCCCTGTAAATCCGCGCCGGCATGTGGCGCAAAATCCGATTCCGCCAGTGGCGTGTAAGTGTGTGGCGAGGTGGTCTTTCTCAGGGTCAGGATACCGAAATGCATCTTCGTCCCGGAGACGTCTACTTTTCCCCGGTACACCGCATTCCTCGTTGGATTGACGTCGATTTCTACGTCCGGGAAATCATAAATGACCCTGGACACCGGCAAATCTGTTCGTCCCAGGTCGATGGCGTCATAATTGGCGGTGTATTCGCCGCCCTTTTTCGATAATTTCAGCACAATACGAGTGCTGGTTGTTTCCCCTTTGTTAACACCCGTGCCGCCGAGTGGAAAGTTGCCTTCCCAAGTCGTGTCTTCAATGCCGGGATAATCGGGCTCGTGAAACGAACCGAATGTGAAAAAACTCACGCTGCTGGCTGTAAAAAGAAACGCCGCCGAGGTTATGGCAACGGTCCTGGCTTTGGACCAGGCCATAACTTTCAATGCTCCCTTCACCAGCATTAAGGTTGAAGCCGAAGCAGCAGAGCCTTTGGCCACTGTCACGGCGGAAATGGTTTGTGCCAGGCCTGCAGGCGCGGCCTGAACGGAATTGGCGGCAATCGCCCCGGCAATAATCGCCGTCGTGGAAACAACCCCTCGTTTGTAGAAAAATTTTCGCAGCTTTTCCAGCGCGCGATTCACACGCATTTTTGCCGCGTCCTCGCTTGCGCCTATTGCCATGCCCACCTCCGCCAGGCTGTGGTTCTGAAAAAAACGCAGCACAATAGCGTCCCGGTCGGTTGCCCCCAGGCCGGCCATCGCGTCCTCCAGCAGCGGGGACAGCTCACGCCACAAGGCGTCCGGCGCCGATTCATTGGTTGTAGACTGCATGAATGCCTCCTGTTCGCGGCGGATGCGGCGCCATTCCGCCCGTTGAAAATTCGCCGCCGTGAGGCGCGCTGTGTGGTAAAGCCAGCCCGGCAGCACCGTTTTCGGGCCAAGCGAACCGGCCTTGCGCGCCAGTATCATGAACACCGCCTGTGTGATGTCCTCGGCATGCTGGGGATTCTCGGTCTTCCGAAAGGCCATCGAATAAACCAGGCCAAGATGCCGCTCCACCAGTTCGGCAAAAGCCGCCTCGGACTGGTCCCGGGCGAATTGCTCCAGCAGTTCGAAATCAGGCGTATCGCTCATTGCCTCTTTATATGTGCGCCCATCCAAAAAGGTAACAGGATTCATTTGTCTTTTTATTCCGACTCCAATTATTAATACAGAAATGGCAGAGAAAGGTTCTGAAAAAAATGCCTTTATTTGCTGTTTTTCTAATTCTTCCGAACTAAAAGTCACAACAAACGCAATTCGACGATAAGTGGACCGGGAAAGGGCTGGGGTGAGAATTCGCCCAGGGAAAACTTCGCGCATTGAACCCCTGAACCGGGATAATTGTTCGCCGTGTCAAACCATCGAACGATGATTCTCCCTCTCCCAGCGGGCTCCCATCGGGAGAGGGCTGGGGTGAGGGAGAATCGTCCGAACGAGAATGTTGCGGTTCATGGGGAGGGAGAGCCATTTGGGCCAGTCCGTCCTACCCCGCGAAACCGCCTTTACGGTTTGGCCCATGGCTGCTAAATTAATCCTGCCATGTCAACTGAAGCGCCATCGGCGCCAAAAAAGATCAATCTCCGCCGCCCGGACATTCTGGAAGCGGTCCAGGCGCAGGTGCTGTCCCATTATCGCAGTGAATTGGTCGAGCGGATTCGTGCCAACGGCGGCGTTATCTCCTCAGGCGATTTGTCTGTGAAACTGGCCAAAGAATTCGGTTTTTGTTATGGCGTCGAGCGCGCCATTGACCTCGCTTACGCCGCGCGAAAGTATTTTCCCCCTCCCAAACCCATCTATCTTTTGGGCGAGATCATTCATAATCCCGAGGTCAACGACCAGATTCGTAATATGGGAATCCAAATCATTTCCCCCAAGCCAACCGACATGGAATTGGAAAAACTCCGGGCCGAGGACGTGGTCATCATTCCGGCATTTGGCACCGAAGTCGGGACCCGGAAAAAACTGGAAGCCAAAGGATGCAATCTCGTGGACACAACCTGCGGCGACGTCATGAGCGTATGGAAACGGGTGCGCCAATATTCCCAGGAAAGTGTCACCAGCATTATACACGGAAAAGCAAAACACGAGGAAACCAAGGCCACTACCTCCCAGGCCCGCGCATACGGCAGCGGCCATTATTTGGTCGTATTCAATCTCGCCGAAACCGACTACGTCTGTAACTACATTTTAAATGGCGGCGACAAATCGGAATTGCTTGAAAAATTTAAGGGCGCCTATTCCGAGGGATTCGATCCCGACCTTCATCTGCAGGCCATTGGCGTGGCGAATCAAACCACGATGCTCCGCGGGGAAACCGAGGAAGTCCAGCGCCGGTTCAAGGCCGCCATGATCAAAAAATATGGCGAAGTCGAAATTGACCGGCATTTCCGATTTTTCGACACCATTTGCGGCGCCACCCAGGACCGGCAGGACGCCCTGGAAAAGCTGTTGCAGGAGCCGATGAGCCTCCTCATCGTCGTGGGCGGTTATAATTCATCAAATACCTCACACCTTGCAGAAATGGGCGAGGCAAAATTGCCGACTTATTTTATCAAAAACGCGGCGAAAATGGAGTCCGGCAGCCTCATCCGTCACTATAACCAGCACATTCGCGCCGAGGTGGAAACCCATGACTGGTTGCCGCAGGGCAAAATTACCGTGGGCGTGACCGCAGGCGCCAGTTGCCCAAACAATTTAATCGAAGAAACCATCCGCCGGCTGTTCGCATTGCGCGGTATCTCCGTCCAGGAACTGTTGGCGAATTGATGACCGGTAGCGCAGGTTTCCAAACCTGCCGACTTGAGCGGCTTGGGAAGCCGCGAAAGGGATTGCCGGAGCGAAGCGAAGGCAAGGCCCGAAGGGCCGAGCGAGCGGGAGCGAGCGAGCCAATCGCGGGTTTCCAAACCCGCTAGTCGTGATTCGTCGTCGATTCGCTAATATCGCGCCGGTCCGTACGAACGCAATCCGCTTCAACGCCTTAACTCTTCAACACTTCAACGATCACTCAGCCCAGGCACGATTTCTCTTTTACCCCTTCAGTCTTTCCTCTTTAATCTCCTGATGCCTCGAACCCGAGAGCAACTCGAAGAAATCGAACGCCAAATCCTCGCTCCCTACGCCCAATTGAGCGCAGAGACACGCGGACGCGAATACGTCGAGCCGGCTCCGGATTGGCGCACGCAGTACCAGCGCGATCGCGACCGCGTCATTCATTCCCGGGCTTTTCGGCGGCTGGAATACAAAACCCAGGTCTTTCTCAACGGGACGGGCGACCATCTCCGCACCCGGCTCACACACACGATTGAAGTCGCCGCAGTTTCGCGCAACATCGCCAGCGCCCTGAAATTGAATTCCGACCTTGCGGAAACCATCGCCCTCGCCCACGACCTGGGTCATTCGCCCTTCGGCCATAAGGGCGAAACCGTGTTGGCGCGCCTGATGAAAGGGCACGGCGGCTTCGAGCACAACCAGCACAGCCTGCGCATCGTCGAATTGCTTGAGCAGAAATATCCTGATTTTCCCGGCCTCAATCTCACATGGGAAGTCCGCGAAGGCCTGGCCAAACACTACACTTCCTACGACCACCCTGACAAACAGAAGGGTTTTGAAGCCAAAAATTCATCCCTCGAAGCGCAAATTGCGAACCTCGCGGATGAGATCACATATTATAGTCATGACCTGGACGACGGGCTTGAATCCGGTCTGCTATCGGAAAAACATCTCATTCAAAACGTCCGTATTTTCGCGCAGGCGGCGCGCCTGATGAAAAAGGCGCACGGAGATTTGCCCGATGAATGCCGTCGGTACTTTATCATCCGAACGGTCATCGATATGCAAATTCATGACGTGGTCGAGACCAGTGAACCGCTGATCCTCGCCGCAAAGATAAATTCCGCGGACGATGCCCGGCGGTTTCCCAGGGCGCTGATTCAACACAGTCCCGCCCGCCGCAAACTCAACCTGGAATTAAGAGACTATCTTTATAAAAACCTCTATTTCAATCCCGTGGTTCACGAGCCAAACATGCGCGCCGTGAAAATGCTCGAAGAACTATTTTATTATTTCCTGAAACATCCCAATAAAATCGGCGAAGGTTCGCAAAAGCGAGTTAAAAAGAGCGGATTGCATCGCGCCGTATGCGATTACATCGCCGGAATGACCGACCGCTACGTCATGCTCGAGCACCAGCGGATATTCGGGACGTAGCGCAGCCGAATTCGTTTAAAAAACCCTAAACTTTCAGTAATCGAAACCGCTTTTTCGACAGAAATCGCCCGTGCCGTTCGTTTAGCGCAGATGTGCAAATCTCCTCAGAAACCAGCGTTCGTTTAGCCCGCAATCAAGTTCGTTTAGCACTTTATTTATACCCGTTTATTTCCGGTTTTCACGCACACCATTTTTTACTAAATGAAGCTGTTCTGTAGGGCAGGCATCCCGCCTTGGCAAGTGGCGCTGCCACCCGGTTACGGCGGCTTCCAGCCGCCAGTCCCCACCAACTCGCCCGGCGTAGCTCCGAGCGAAGACGGGTCCATCTTCCATCTCCTATCTTCGCCCATCCTGTCAATCCTGTTCATCCTGTCAAAGAGTTCTTTTCGAGTATTCCGTGTATTTCGTGGTTACCGCAAAAAATGAAATTCAAAATTTCTGTCCCTAAAACCCCGCGCCACCATTGAACTTTTTTGGGGTTCCAAATCTAGTTCTTGTAACCGTCAAACAACCTGAGAAACTGCTACCATGACCATCAGACATTGGATTATTGGATTGTTGGATCAATGGATTTTTGGGATTCGGAAATTCCGTCACCCTTGGCGCGCCGGCGGCGCAAGCCGACGGAGAACCGCTCCCGCACGGTCAGGGCTCGGTTACTTCCTTCATTGTTCGAATTCAGCGACGTGCCGCGCCATCTTCCATCTTCCATCTTCCATCTTTGCCCCGTCCTGCCACTTGGCACTCATGCGCCATTCCGCACGTTTCAACGCTTCAACCCTTCAACGCTTCAACGTGCGCGAAGCGCAATTGTCCCCACGTTCCCGATTGATGGGGGGACAATTCGCAAAAACCCTATATTTTACGCGGGTAAAATTTTCCGCCGTTCTGCAAAGAGAGAAAATTAGGGCGCTTTTTGCTGGAAAAACCGTGTCTAAAGCCCATTTTTTCGATCATCAAAGGGGACAATTAGGTAGCGCAAGAGCTGCATGCCAGTGGCGCTGCCACCTTTGCCCAAATTTAATCCGGACCGCGCCCCATGCAGGGGCGCAACCGGGGGCCTTCACCCGTCGTCCTGCCTCACCTTCCTTCGCGTTCTTCGAGAACTTCGCGCGACATTCCTGCTGTGTCGCGTTTACATCCCTCATTTCGCCAATTTTCCCAATGAAAACCCACAATTTGGCCCCTCATTGGGCCTCGTTTACAAATTTACTTCCTTATACACAAAAAATGTGCAACGGCCGTAGCGTAGGCGTCTCGCCTTGGCAAGTGGCGCTGCGACCCGGTTCAAGCACCGTCTCGGTGCTGTCTTTGCATTCGATGTTGGGCGTTCGATGTTCGATGTTCGATGTTTTCCAATTACTCCAATCTTCCATCTTCAATCCTCCATCCTCGCCCCGCCTCCTTTGCCGTTTCCTCAAATTCTTTAATATCTCCAATAAAATGCGATCCCCCACTCCCGTTTCTCCGTTTCTTTTTCTACACACAAAAAATGTGTCACCTGGCACTGGTAGGGCGGACGTGCCCGTCCGCTAAGGCACGCGCCCCTGGTGCGTGCGAGTCTCCATCTGGCTTTCGATGTTCAGTGTTCCGATCGCCGGTGGCGCTGCCACTTCGATGTTCGATGTTTTCCAACTCTCACGGTCTGAACTCTCACGCTCTCACGTTCTTTCCTCGACCCTGACTACCGTTTCATCTGACGAGGTCAGCTCGGCCAGCAGTTCCAAGACCGTCTTCCCCCGCCCCGCCAGCACAAATCCTGGCGCAATTTCAGTCAGCGGCTGCAAAACAAACTTTCGCAAATGCGCGCGCGGATGTGGCAGGATCACATTTTCTGTACGGCGTGTTTCCTGGCCAAAAGCGATTAAATCCAAGTCCAGCGGCCGTGGCTCGTTCAGAATTTGTTTCGGCGCTCTCCCGAATTCCTTTTCAAGTGCCTGCAGTTTCTGCAACAACGATTCCGGTGTCTCGCCTGGTTTGGGGACAAGGGCGACGACCGCATTCACAAATTTTGGTGAATCCGGTGGACAATCGACCGGCGATGTCTGCCACAGCGAGGATTTCAAGAGCGGTTCGTTGGAAAAATTCTCGAGCCGGGTCATCGCATTGAGCACGATTTGCTGCGAATCGCCGAGATTCGAACCGAGGGCAACAACTGCAAGGTTCTGGTTCATTGTCTCTCAAACCATCTTAGTCCGTTCGGCAATTCGTCGGTCGCATACTCGATGTGAAGGACGCGACGATGCGACGGGTTCTCCGCCGGCGAGGAAGCGTGTAGAAGCAAAGGCCGCATCAGCATCGCCCCGCCCTTCGGCACCTCACAAACGCAAGCGTTCCCATTCTCCAGCCGGTCTTTAATTTGAGACGCATTCAATTTACCTTCCAGATGCGAACCGGGTATGACCTTCAGGGCGCCATTTTGAGCATGGCAATCGTCGAGGTGCAGACGAACGGTCGCCATTCCTTCCAAGATGCGGGTGGGTGGGTGTACGTGATGGATTTCTTCCTTGATTGACCACGCTTCAAATTCCGGCGTTTCGATTCTTTCTGCAACGGCGATCGTCAAATCCTGATGCCACGCAACGCGCCAATTGGCGTCAGCCGTTTTATCGAAGAAAAGCGCGCGAACCGGAAATGCAGGTTTTGTGAGATGCTTCTTCAATACATCCATGATTTCAGACGAATTCGCGACGTCATTGATTCGGGGCAAAAGCCGAAGAAGATTTCTCACGCCCCCAAGCCTGGTTTTGGCCGATTTTGTCCGTTGATGATGCATCGCGGAAAGTTCGCCGGCTAAAGCGTCACAACGTTCCGGCGGGAAAACGTCTTTTAGGATTTCAAATCCATTTTTGTCGAACTCGTCCACCGTTTCTTTCCGGGTCATTTCAGCCCGAGCACATCCTGCATATCGTAAATGCCCGGTTTCTGCCGCACAACCCAAAGCGCGGCGCGGAGCGCGCCATTGGCAAATGTTTCTCGGCTGGACGCTTTGTGCGTCAGTTCCAGACGCTCGCCCGCATTGGCAAAGATAACAGTATGGTCACCGACGACGTCGCCGCCGCGAATGGAATGGATGCCAATTTCGGATTGCGTCCGCCCGCCGACAATGCCGGTGCGCCCGTAGCGGGCTGCTTTATCCAACTGCAATTTCCGGACCCCGGCCAGGATTTCAGCCAGTGTTTTGGCAGTTCCGCTGGGGGCATCTTTTTTCATGCGATGATGCATTTCCACGACTTCGAGGTCGTAATCCGGCCCCAGAATTTCGGCCGCTTTGCGAGTAAGCCAAAACAGGGTGTTGACTCCGGTTGAAAAATTGGACGCACAAACCATTGGAATGGAGGATTGAAAAGCGGCTATTGCGTCTCTTTCGGCATCAGAATGTCCCGTGGTTCCAATGACAATGGCCTTTTTGTTCCTGGCGCAAATATCGGCGATTGCCACCGTGGCTGTGTGTAAACTGAAGTCAACGACAACATCGGCCTTTGAAATCGTTTGGTTCAAATCGTCTCCACGGCCGAGTTGGCTGACAATTTCGATATCGGAAAAATTTTTCGCGCAGGCGGCAAGCGCCCGCCCCATTCGTCCCGCGGCCCCGGTGATAATGGCTTTGGTCATGTTTATTTCAATATGCCGCACCGTTTCATCGTGGCGCGCAGGGCGTTCCGGTTTTCCGGGTCCATGGGGACAAGTGGCAGCCGATATTCCTCGGTGATAAACTTCATCATCGCCAATGCCGCTTTGACCGGAGTGGGATTGGTTTCGATGAACAAGTCCTTGATCAACGGATAATATTTTTCATGAATGCGCAGGGCCGCCGCAGGTTTGCCGGCTCGGAATAGTTTGACCATTTCCGAAATCTCACGGGGAATAATATTCGACGCCACGCTGATGACGCCTTGAGCGCCCACTGACATGAACGGCAGGATCAGGGAATCGTCGCCGCTCAAAATTACAAAATCCGGCCCGAGCGCCGCGCGCAGTTGCGAGACGCGGTCACAACTCCCGGCGGATTCTTTAATGCCGACGATGTTCTTGCAGCTTTCTGCCAGCCGTTTGACGGTGTCAATGGCGATTTCGACGCCGCACCGGCCGGGAATGTTGTAGAGCAGAATGGGCAGGCTGGTCACGCTGGCCACGGCTTTAAAATGCTGATGCAGGCCTTCCTGAGTCGGCCTGTTGTAATAGGGCGCCACCTGCAGGGAGGCATCCGCGCCGGCTTCTTCGGCCGCTCGGGTCAAATACGTCGCCTCGGCAGTGGCATTGGCGCCGGTGCCTGCAATGATTTTGATTTTGCCTCGCGCGAATTTGACGGCGCGCGCCACCACATCAATGTTTTCCTGATAGCCCAGTGTGGAAGATTCGCCGGTGGTTCCGGCAGGGACTAAGCCATCCACACGGCCCTTGATTTGAAAGTCAATAAAACGTTCGAGCGCAGCTTCATCAATTTTGCCATTTTTGAACGGCGTTACGATTGCTGTATAAGTGCCGGTAAACATACGATGTCGCAGGATAATCTATCAAATAGGCGGAATTGGGAAGGAAAAAGCGAACAGGATCACCTCTCAGGAACTTTCGGATGCCGACCGTGTAGTTCCGCTCTCGCCGCGCCGTAGCTTTTGCGAAGGCGGGTCAACGCTTCAACTTTCCGTCCTACCGCTCTCCAAGCCGCTTGAGCTCCGCCGGATTCATGCGATGAAAGACCCATTCCTTCATAGCGCGCGCGCCGATGCTTTGATAAAAATCCAGCGCCCGTTCGTTCCAGTTCAGCGCGATCCATTCATATCGACCGCAATTGCGTTCCACCCCGACTTTGGCAACCGCCTCGATTAATTCACGGCCCAAACCGCGTTTGCGGAATTTGGGTTTCACATAAATGTCTTCAAGCCAGATGCCTGCGCGCGCCAGGAAACTCGAAAAGGTAAAAAAGTAAATGGCGTACCCCGCGGCTTCGCCATCACAGCGGGCAAACAGCGCGCCCGCCGCCGGCGGCTGGTCAAAAAAGGCGCGGTTCAATAATTCGGCAGTGGCCTGAACTTCACGCTCAAGGCGCTCAAAGCGGGCCAGCTCTTTGATCATTTCCAGCATGTCCGCAATGTCTTCGGGCCTGACTGGCTTTATGGTAATTTCCATGTGGGCGATAGATTAGAATGACAGGTGATAAGTGGCCAATTCAAAAATTTAAGATGTCAATGAGAGAGAAAAAGGTTTTATGCTTTCTTTTCACTTTGACTTCGGTGGAATAGAGTTAAACTTCAAGGGTTTATTGTGAATCGCAAACCGTCATTACTGGTTATTTTTTTATCGGTCTTCATTGACCTCGTGGGCTTTGGCATCGTGCTCCCTCTGTTGCCAGGATACGCGGAAGCAAATTTTCAGCCGGGTTTTAGGGCCAGGGGCCTCATTATCGGCGGAATCATCGCCTCGTTTTCGCTCATGCAATTTCTTTTTGCGCCGGCCTGGGGACGCCTTTCCGACCGGATTGGCCGCCGCCCGGTAATGCTTATAAGCAATCTGGGCGCGGCCGGTTCCTATGCGCTTTTTGGTTTTGCTTCAAGCTTGAGCGGAACGGCCGGTTTGCTCTGGATTTTGGCCTCCCGAATATTCGCGGGCGTCTGCGGAGCAAATTTGTCGGTTGCATCGGCGTATATTGCCGATGTTTCGCCGCCCGAGAAGCGTTCGGCGCGAATGGGACTTATTGGAATGGCGTTCGGGCTTGGATTCATTTTCGGTCCTGCAATCGGCGCCTTCTCGATCGATATTTTCCACACCAACCAGGCGCCTGGCTGGGTGGCTTCCGCTTTTTGCTTCGCCAATTTTCTTCTGGGCTGGGTAATTCTTGGCGAGAGCCGCAAGCCGGGAACGGGACCGGTCGTCACCCGGCCGAAATTTGCGCAATGGGGCCACACGCTGGCTCAACCGCGAATGGGTCTGCTTATCGCCATCTTTTTTCTGGCGACGTTTTGTTTTACCTGTTTTGAATCCACTTTTCCATTGTTGGCCAAGGATCGGTTCCTGGCAAACCAAACGAATGTTGCCAATCGCATCGGCTATTTCTTTACGTACGCCGGCGTGATTGCCGCGCTGGTGCAAGGAGTCATTGGCCGCCTGGTGAAGAAATTCGGCGAACCGAACCTCATTTTTATCAGTCTCCTCGTTTTTGCCGCCGGTTTGGCGGGGTTGCCGTACGCAAAAGATTTGACGACGATTTTGATTGTCCTGGCATTGCTCGCCATCGGCTCGGGACTGAATCGCCCGCCCGTGTTCGGGATGATTTCACTGAACTCTTCTCCGCACGAACAGGGCGCGAACCTTGGCGTGGCGCAAAGTTTCGGAGCGCTGGCGCGGATTCTTGGCCCTATTTTTGCCGGCAGCCTGTTTTTCGTTCATCCCGCCCTGCCCTACCTGATTTGCGGCGGCATCGCTCTAATGACGGCATTTATCGCGTGGGGTTTTCTTTGTGGCAAACGCGCCCCGAGCGACAAGGGAAAGGACTTTGCCGGTGGGTTGGAAGGCGACAAGCTCACTTAAGCCAAATTGGATATCGCGGTAGGGCGGCGCTGCCGCGCCGCCTGCCTGTAGACGAGATGGATTGTTGCCTCAGCGCAAAAATAATTCCGCCGCAGCGTCCGCGAAGCGGAGCCCTTCTGAAGTGAGTTGAAACCGGTTTTCATCACGGGCGGCCCAGTTTCTTTTCACCAGTTCTTCCATTTCTGATTTCCATTCTTCCCGCAAATCGAAACTGGTAGCGCGGCGGAATTCCTCGAACGGCCAACCGGCGTTCATTCGCAGGCCAAATGCCGCAGTCTCCCCTGCCCGCTTGAGCGGCGGCAGTTCCTCAATCGATTCGATGGCGCGCCGCCCCTTTTCCAGTTGCTCACAGTAAAGCTGCGTGTTGGCCCAATTTTTTGCCCGCGCGCCCCGCACGTAGCCTGTCGCCCCCGGGCCGAGGCCATAGAACGAGCCTCCGCGCCAGTAATTGACGTTGTGGCGGCAGGCGAACTGCGGAATCTGAGTTTCCATCGATTCCTCTGCCCCCCGGGCGAAGTTTGCAATTTCATATTGCTTGAAGCCGGCGGCCGACACATGAGCGACGAGTTCGTCGTACATGTCGCAGGCGAGTTCTTCATCCACGGAAAATTCGCCGGCCTGAAGCTGGTGAAACAGCGGCGTGTCGTCTTCGTAAATGACTTCGTAGGTGGACAAGTGTTCGCTCTGCAACTCTAGCGCCTGGCGCAATGTCTTGCGCCAAATCTCCATTGTCTGGCCAGGAATGGCGAACATCAGGTCCAGGTTAAGATTTTCAAAACCGGCCGCGCGCAGGATATCGAATGATTTAAAAACCTGCTCCCGTGAGTGGATTCGCCCCAGGCGGTCCAGCAGTTGTTCATCAAGCGATTGCACTCCCATGGAAATGCGGTTGACGCCGAAGTCCCGGAGCAGCTTTGCCTTGTCCAGGGATACCGTGGCCGGATTGCACTCGACCGTCCATTCCTCCGCGCCCAGCAAATCAAACTTCTCCATCGCCCGCAGGATGGACTGCCATTGGCGCAGGTTCAGCAGGGAAGGCGTCCCGCCTCCGAAAAAAATCGTGCGCGGCTTGAGGTCGCTGGAGACGATCTCGATTTCGCGGACGAGCGCGGCGACATAGCGGTCCATCAATTCGCCGGAAGATTCCTCCGAATAAAAAGCGCAATACGAGCATTTCTTCGCGCAAAACGGAACGTGAACGTAGAGACTTTGGATTTTTGACGATCCCTGCACAAGCTTAGTCTAGTCCTTTGACCAGTATAATGCGATCCAAAGATTAGGGTGCAATGAGGCGGAAAAACGCGCTGGAATTCGTCATCCCTAAAACAAGTTGATCATTCAGGTTTGTCAGGTCCAGAACCGGCGCAATTGAAATGTCTGACCAGTTTACCAAATCAGGGCTTTCCTGAAGGATAAGATTCGTTGAAGGCACAAGCCAGCACAAGGTCATATTCCCATTCGCTGCCCCGGCTTGAATTAAAGGCGACGGCGTCATTTGTGATGTCCAGAGGCCGCCGCTCTCTGCTATCGCAAATAGCCTGTTACCATCGGCTGCTATTGCGGCTGATCTCCAATAATCACTGGGAACGTTGTTCGTTATCCAGGTTCCTCCGGCGTTCGTGGAAAGACAAACTGGTCCTCCATTTTCCAAAGCAGTCAGTATGGACCCATCGGCAGATGAAGCGACTGAATAGCAACCGGTAATCGGCACATTATTTGTAGCCCAGGTGACCCCGCCGTTTGTCGAAGTCGCCACGCTGCCCGATCCACTTAAAACGCCTGCGATCAGCCTGGTTCCGTCCGCCGAAGATGCGATGCAATCCCAATTCTTTGCTGGAGCAGCGGTTGGTGTCCAGGAAGCTCCCGAGTTTGTTGAAGTAAAAATCAACCCGTAGTTGGGGTTGGCACTGCCAAAATCAAGATGGGAAACTGCGGCCAGCCTGGTTCCATCTGCCGAGGAAGTTACTCCTGCCCAAGTGTTGGCGACCCCACCGATTGTCCACGTGCCGCCGCCATTTGTGGAAGTATAAATCGAGCCAAAGCTTGCCGCGGCAACCAGTTTCATCCCGTCAGCAGAAGAGGCGACTGAGATCCAATTGTTGGTTGGAGCACTGGTCAGGTTCCATGAGAGCCCACCATTGGTGGAGGTATATATCCCATAATCGTAGTCTTCGGGAACAAAGTCCTCATCACTGGATACGGCGACCAGCCTATTCCCATCCGCTGAAGACCCCACAGAAATCCAGGCCGCGCCCGGCGCGCCGCTCAATGACCACGAAGTTCCAGAGTTGGTGGAAATCCAAATTCCCCCTTGACCGTCCTGAAGATCTTCGTCCAGATGATTGATACCGGCCACCACCCTGGTACCGTCGGCAGACAAAGCCACCGAACTCCAAATACATCCGGAACTTAAGCTGGTCTGGAACCATGTTTGGGCCGACGCGAATCGAACCGCACAGCCAAACAAAATACTCATTACGAAAAGAGTCTGTTTTCCGGTATGCATCGATTGCCTTTCCAGCATTATAGGCAAACAATGTTCAATAAAGCAAGATAACTCTCAGTCTGAAACAATTGATCCAATACTATTCCTGCTCCAGCAGGAATGTCGTCGCCGATTTTTGGCCGAGGGCCGACTGAATGTTCAACAAGTCGGAATAGTCCTCCGGTTTGATAATGCCGGGCGTCAGATCAAATTGCTCGCTGACGACGCATTTTCCGTCGCGGTCGGTTTGGGTGATGCGGGCTTCGGAACCGCCGGGGGCGACCAGTTTTTCATCCTTCGGCGCGATGCCCGTCTCGTGGTAACCACCGGGCAATTGAATTTCAGCGCGAAAATCATTCTCGTCAGCTTCCGGAACGAACAACGGCAAGGTCCGATGGTCCGCGAGCGAGTCAAAGAGGGACCCGGTAAACGGAAGGTTAAAGTAAAAATATTTTCCGTCCGCGACAGCGAAGTTGTCCATTTTGACGGTGAACCGTTCGAGACCCGGATAGGCATCGAATTTGGTGGTCAAATCGCTAACGGGCCGGGCGCCCTGCCCTACGCGCGTAACGGCTTCCTGGAAATAATGTTCGCGCTCTTCCGGCGGCAATTCAGAGAAGAATTCGTTGTTATCGTCGTAGCTTTGGCCGTAGAACCAGCGTGATATTTCAATTTGCGCCTTCCCGTCTTTGTCGAGCGATACCGCGTAATCCGTCTCAATCTTATTGCCGCAACCGTGCGGAACGTGGATGGTGAAAAGCTTTTGGTCCGCAAGGGCGAGCGCAAGCTTGCCATTGCTGGACGTCGTGCCCAAATGCGCGTACTGGTCTTCGTCATTCAAGTAATAATCCTCGCCATCCACGGTGACTTTTACGAGCGGCGATTGGAACTCATCGGGAAGCGGGAATGTGCGCGCCACTTTTGCGAGAGCGGCAACAGGCGGCAAATCGGATGCCATGATGAATTCGGGGTTAAAGCCCGCGGCTTTGAGCATAGCATAATACAGGATTGCACAATCCGCGGCGTGGCCGTATCCGTCGTTGAGAGTGGTATCCGCGTCGGACAACTCGCTCAATGGCAAATCGGTAAACGATGGGCCCGCCACACGGATGTTTTCGGCTATAAAATCGCGAATGGCTTTCAGGGCATCAGACTTTGTTTTGGCTGACGCGGTCAGTTGTTTCGCCATGGCGGCGGCGTTGGTGGCACGATGCGCGTGTTCGAGCATCGCATCACTGAGCGCTTTCCAGTAATCGGCGGGATCTCCCACGAAATAAGAGACACCGGCCTGATAATTCCAATCGGGCGGCACATCAGGTTCCGACGGCAGGGGTTTGACGCCGTTTGCCCGCCATTCGAAGGTCTGCCCGTCCTGCTTCGCAGTGTCGTGTTCCTTGACAATGCCCCTTGGGCCGCTGACAAGCTTTTGAATTTTCAGGCCGCTGGGCGCTGTCATCACAAAGGATTTGGCATCCAGGTCGTCGGGAAATTGGAAAGGCTCAAAGCCGCTCAGAAACGGCATGCCTTTCATGGTGATTTCAAACTCGACTTCGATGGTTGAGCCGATGTCCACACCGGGCAGGCTGGCCACGAGCACTTTGCCGCCGGTGTAGCGACGCGCGCCGCTGTTCCAACCCTGGTCCATAAAATTGATTTCCGCAGGTGAAATCTCCTGGCGCGTCCCGTCTTTCGAAATAACGTCGGCATGGATGATTCGCGCCTGTTCGCACGCGGGATTGTAATTAATTTTCACTTCGGATTCGCGAATTTTGCCTTCGTATGTGATTATGCGTTTGGAGTATTTCACTCGATAGACCGCCGTGTGCGCGTCGGTCACCGTCAGCGATTTCTCGCTGTCCAATATTCTGGCACTGGAATCCAGGGGCGGCTCGGGACTGTCGCCCGCGGCCAGGGCGTTTGGAATATTGTTCTTTTCCAGGGCCATGATGAGGTTTTTGCGGCCGTCATACGCCATGTCCTTGAGCGCCTGCTTCAATTTGGAATATTGGGCGGGCGAAAACTCGACGGTCTTGAGCTTGAGTTCGCGCGAGCATTCGAGGGAGTTATTCGCGCACGAGACGTTCTCGCTGTAGCTCATGGAACCGTCGTTGACCGAAGAAAGTTCCGGGATCTCCAGCGGCGCGGCGAATCCGCCGGTCAATTTAAGGGACATGTCTTCACGGACCCCGCAAGTCGTCTCGATGATCAAAGGATATTTCCTCTTTTGCAGTCCGACGTCGCCCAGAAGAATGCGGTTGGCCACGCCCAAACCCCGTGAAATCAAGGGCAGACTGACGACGGATTTGCCTCCGCCGTTTGCTGTCAAACCGACAGCGCTAAATTTCAATTCCACATGAAGCGGGATGGATGTGTCGACTATGTTTTCAGGGGTCAGACGATAGGAAATGAGCCGGGCGCCAGGGATGGATTCTTTGAGCCGTCCTTCAAAAAAATCCTTTTGCTCGTCCGGTTTCAAATGCGACAGATGATTGCGATAGGCATCGTCATTCACGCCTTCAAAGGACAATTCTGAAGTGGCGTCAAGGACGCCATTGGCATCAAGAATGCCGGTCGTCTTGACATAGAGCATGTGTTTATCCGGGGATGGAACCGGACTCAGGCGCAGCGTTTCGCCTTCGGGCCGGCAGACCAAATAGCTGCGATTGCAATCGTACGACGGAAGGAGATCGCGAGTGTTTTCATCGGTCGAGTCCATCAACGTGTATTCGCCCTTTTTCAGTTCGACGCAGGTGATCGCGTGATCAAAATCCGGTTGCGGCACGTGCATATCCCGTATGGCGCCGATGTTGATGAGGACCGGATATGCCTGGAAACCCGCAAGTCGCAACATGGCAACCAGCAACCCGGCCTTGTCGCGGCAGACGCCGTATTTCTTGTTGAAGGTAATGCAGACGTCATGAGGTTCGAAGCCGGGACGGTTTGTTTCCAGAGTCTCCCCCGTATAACGGATGTTTTTGGAAACGTAGTAGAATATGGCCTTCACCTTGTCCAAATCGGTGGGGGCGTTGGCAGTAAGCTCGTCAACGGTTTGCTTCATTTCCGGGGTGGTCATGTCCAGGTGCGGCTTGCTGAGGTTCCAATACCATTTCGAGATATCCTGCCATTTAGGAACGGTGCTGACGAAGAGCCGCTGCAAAACCATGTCGTACGGCGGCATATCGGGTTCATCGAACATTCGCTGCACATTATTTACTTCCCAGTTGTAAACAATCTCGTCCCCATTGGTGACCGTCGACGCGGTGATGGTGCCGGGAATCTGGTCACGCAACGCCGTGCTGACCAACGGCAGGTTTGCCGGCGCGTGAACGACGTACGACCAATGATGAATATAGCTGGTGCCTTCAAAGACGTTCTCCTCGTCATATTCGTTGGGCATGATAGAGCGGTGGATAATCTGCCTTGAAATGACATGGACGGTGTCACCGACATCGAGTTGCGGAATGTTTACGGTCAGGATGCGATCATTGGCGTCGTAAATGTTTTCCGACATTTGGCTGTCATCAATGGACTCTTTGGAATTGGCCGCCACGTCCACGGGCACAATGGTCCCATCCGGCTTAATGACTTCGACCTTTGCGACCTCTTCGGTCCAGTACGGCAGCATGAAAAAGAAGGACAATTCGCGGTTATCGCGCCGGCCCTTTTCCGTAAGAACTTTGGTGAACGTTTCGTCCTGGCAGGCGCCTGTGCCATCGGCATGATAGTCCCGGACGCTATTTTGGTCGACGATCGCCGAATCGCAATTCGGGTACTTGTCGGGCGTGATAGCGGCGGCGGCGGCCATGACCTTCTTCAGGTCAACTGGGCTCCATTCGGCGGCGGTGAACTGGGATTCGTCGGCCAGCGCGGGCAAAACTGCCAGCGCCAGCGTGAAAATGATGGAACGTAAAATCATGAATAAAGGCTTCCTCACAAGGAATTCGAAACAAAATACATTCTATTGAAATAGGAGACTGCTGCCAGCCTAAATTGTTCAATTTTCGGTCCGCCCCAACGCCGGAGCACACTCGCCAAAACACGCCTCCCGTCCCAGATCCAAATTAAAGCGTAGATTGGCACACAATTTGCGAACTTTTTGGCAAAATTAAAAGGTAAATATATTACCTAAAATATGAATCCAGCGGCCCTTGATCTATTCCCGGAGGCGTATGTGCCTGCGGCCATGATGGTTTCGCTGTTGAGCGTTTGGATGCTGGTCGGCTTGTTCTTTTATCTTAACCGTTATACAAAGCGCGAATACTTTACAATTTGGACGGTCGCCTGGCTGTTTTACGCGCTATGGTTGACACTGAGCCTGGAAGCCGTTAAGACCAAAATACATGATTCCACTATCCAGGAGATTATCTTCGTTCTTAAACAATGGTGCGTGGCGATTTCCGCGGTTTTTCTCCTCTGGGGAAGCCTTCGATTCCTGAATATCGTTGTCCGACAGACGTTGTTGGGCTTGTTTATGGTGTTCCTGCTGGCATGGACTGCTGTAAGCCCGCAAGCCCTGGCGCAGAACCATTTTGGAACTGAATTGCCGGTTTTCATGCTAATTGGGCTGAGCAGCATATTTGGCGGGGTCTGCTTTTACCGCCTCCGCAAAAAAATGCCGTTCGTTGGCGCAGGCATGTTGTCTATGGGCTTCATGTTGTGGGGCCTTTACCTGGGCAGCTATCCGTTCGCGGAGTTGTACTCGGATTTGACGGGTGCGGCGTTCTTTATCGCGGCGGTGCTGCAACTTTTTATTGCAGTCAGTATGGTGGTCCTTGTGCTTGAGGAGGCGAGATTCAACGCGGAACGCATCATCGCGGAAATTGCCACCGTGCGTTCGGAAAAAGAGGCGTTGCAGGTCAAGATGCTCTCCGCGGAGGAACAATGCCGGAATCTTTACGACCAGGTGCGCCTGGCGGCGGGCTTGCAAACTGCGTACGAGGAACTGCGCCGGACGCAGCAGGTGGTGGTGCAACAGGAACGCCTGCGCGCCCTCGGGCAAATGGCCAGCGGCATCGCCCACGACATCAACAACGCCCTGTCACCGATCACTGCCTATTCCGAATTGCTCCTGAACAAACAGAGTATTTCGGCCGAGACCACGCGCGAATATCTTCAAGCCATTAACAAATCCGGCGTGGACATCGCGCATATTGTCGCCCGCATGAGGGATTTCTACCGCCGGCGCGAAGACTCCGAACCGCTGTCAAAAGTCAACATCAACGAAATCGTCAAGGAAGTTATCGGCCTGACACGCCCCCGCTGGCGGGATGTTTGCCAGCGCGAAGGCGTGTCGATCAACGTCAAATCTGAATTCGAAGCGGACATGCCGCGGATCATGGGCGACCCAAGCGAGCTTCGGGAAGCGTTGATCAATCTGATTTTCAATTCTCTGGATGCCATGCCTTACGGCGGGACCATTTCGCTGATTACGCGGTCGGTCAGCCGGCCCGGGACCAAAGGGAACAGTGATGGGGAGCGCGCGCTTCAAATCGAAGTCCGCGACGATGGAGTGGGCATGGACGAAAAAACGCGGCGCCGCTGTCTGGAGCCGTTTTTCTCAACCAAAATTCAGCGGGGAGGCAGCGGGCTTGGACTGGCAATGGTCTATGGCATGATGCAGCGCCACGAAGGCACCATCGATATTGAAAGTTCGCCCGGCAAGGGAACCAGCGTCCGTCTCACGTTTCCCTTCCGAAAGGAGGCCCAAAAATCCGGGGAGGACGCCGCTGCGGCAAGCGAGTCAACGCGCGCGCTTAGAATTTTGTGCATCGACGACGAGAAACATGTATTGCAACTATTGACTAATTGTCTCTCGCCGTTTGGCCATCGGATCACCACCGCGCCAAACGGCCAAGAGGGCCTGGAATTGTTTCGCGCCGCCAAAACGGGCAATCTGCCCTTCCAGGCGGTCATCACCGACCTGGGCATGCCGGAAATTGACGGGCGCCAGGTTGCCAAGGCTATCAAGGCCGAATCGCCTAAAACCCCTGTCATCATGTTGACGGGATGGGGCGCTGAAATCCGGCAGGACGCGGAAAAAATATCCGAAGTGGACGCTGTCATTGAAAAGCCCCCCAGCATTCAACGTCTCCACGAAACGCTTCTTGAAGTCAGCCATTCAAATGGGCAGGTCGAAGCGGCCGTTGCCGCCTCATAATCGGCTTTCAGGCGGCGCGGCTGGCGGATTTACGGATCACTAATTCTGGCCTTAATACGGTTCCCTGCCGTTTGATATCATAGGATTCGATCCGTCGCCGGAGGAAATCCCACGCCACGGCGCACATCTCGATGACGGGCTGCACAATCGTCGTCAACGGGGTCTCCAAATATTCACAGTCAGTGCCCAATGTGCATCATCCGGCGTTGCGCCTGTCAAAGCAAAAGCGAAGTGTTGTCTGTACCCACGATCCAGATGTCTATTGGATCACTTCTCATACTTCGGCCCGGTATCCGTAAGCACCAAGGAATCCTGATTGAAAACGCTACGGCAGATCCGTCTGCCCCATCAGGAAGCGGTCGCATTCGCGGGCGGCGCCGCGGCCTTCGTTGAAGGCCCATACGACAAGGCTTTGTCCCCGCCGGCAATCGCCGCAGGCAAACACTTTCGGATGGTTCGTGCCATACTTTTCGAATTCTGCTTTGACGTTTGAGCGGGTGTCTCGGTCGACGCCGAGCGCATCCAGCAACGGCTGTTCGGGTCCAAGGAATCCCATGGCAAGCAAGACCAAGTCCGCCGGCAGAACCCGTTCCGTGCCGGGGACGTGCCTCGGGATAAACTGCCCTTTGTCATTGCGCTCCCATCCCACCACGACGGTGTGGACCGCCTTGACATGGCCATCACCCTCGAATTTCGTCGCGGTCGTTAAATAGACGCGCGGATCTTCTCCAAATTTCGCCGCAGCTTCCTCCTGGCCATAATCCAAACGATAGACTTTCGGCCATTCCGGCCAGGGATTGTCCCTGGCGCGTTCCAGGGGCGGTTTGGGCAGAATTTCCACTTGAACGAGCGACCGGCAATTGTGTCGCATTGAGGTGGCGACGCAATCGGTCCCGGTGTCGCCGCCACCGATTACCACGACGTTCTTGCCGGCCGCGTCGATGAAGCTGCCGTTCTTATGGCCGTCCAAAATGCTTTTCGTATTGGCGGTGAGAAATTCCATCGCAAAATGGATTCCTTTGAATTCGCGCCCGGGAACGGATAAATCACGCGGTTTGGTGGCGCCGGTGGCCAGAATTACGGCGTCAAATTCTTTCAGCAATTTTTCCGCCGGATAATTCCCGCCGACGTCTGTATTGCAAATAAATTGAATTCCTTCGGCTTCGAGCTGTTTGATTCGGCGTAAAACGACTTCGTTTTTGTCCAGCTTTGGATTTGGAATGCCGTACATGAGCAGGCCGCCGGGACGGTCTGCCCGTTCGAAAACCGTGACGAGATGTCCGGCCTTGTTTAATTGGGCGGCAGCGCTCAAGCCCGCCGGGCCGGAGCCGACCACAGCCACAGTTTTGCCCGTGCGCTTTTTCGGCGGTTCGGGCGTAATCCATCCCATTTCCCACCCGTGGTCCGCAATGGCGCACTCGATGTTTTTAATCGTGACGGGCGGCGCGTTGATTCCCAGCACGCATGAACCTTCGCACGGCGCAGGGCAGACGCGGCCGGTAAATTCCGGGAAATTATTAGTTTTGTGCAGCCGGTCGAGCGCTTCCTTCCACAGCCCGCGATACACCAAATCATTCCATTCCGGGATCAGATTATGTATTGGACAACCGCTGGCCATTCCGCTGACAAGCTGGCCCTGATGGCAGAACGGAATGCCGCAATCCATGCAGCGGGCTCCCTGCTTTTTCAGGTCCGCCTCGGGTTGATGCAAATGAAATTCCTTCCAATCGTGGACGCGATCCAGCGGCGGACGGTCCTTCGGCAGTTCGCGGTCTATTTCTAGAAATCCTGTTGGCTTACCCAATTGATACTCCTGTAAGATTAATGTTTTTTATTTTATCCGCAGATTCCGCAGATTCACGCAGATTTTCTACGCGACGCCTATACTCCAGGCTAGAGGCCCCAAAGTTGAATAAAAGGCCGCGGTTATACCTCGTAACGTTCAGCGCATTGATCAATTGCGCATCGTCCACGCCGGTGAGTTGACTTAGCGCTTTCAATTCAACGATGATCTCTTCATAGCAAATAAAATCAGTGCGATAACCGGACTTAAGACGCCGCTCTTTGTAAAAGACAGGCAAGGCAACCTCGCGCTGATATGAAATATTTCTTGCTTCAAGCTCGATGGCGAGCGCCTCCTGGTAAACGGCCTCTAAAAAACCCGGGCCCAATTCGCGATGAACTTCCATCGCCGCACCTATGATTGCATAAGTCTGCGGATCTCTATTTGCCTTCTGAGAATCTGCGTTCATCTGCGTAATCTGCGGATCAACCGCCGCCGACGCGGGCCACGTCGCGAATGTTTTCTTCAAACGCGGCCATGATGGCTTCGTCGCCGGTCAACCCCTTTGATTCGGCCTTTTTCAGTTCCTCCAAAACACGGGCATAATCCTTCGGCAACACTTTGACGAACCTGGGAACATAGCTGTTCCAGGCGGCCAAAATCTTCGCGGCGCGCTCGCTGCCGGTGTACGTCTGATGGCGTTGGATTAATTTCCAGACGGCCTCAGTCTCATCGGCGTCAGTTAGTTTCTCCAACCCAACCAATTCCATGTTGCAACGCGACCGAAAATCGCCCGCCTCATCAAGAACATAGGCTATACCGCCGCTCATGCCGGCTGCAAAATTGCGTCCGGTCCTGCCCAGCACCACAACCCTGCCACCGGTCATGTATTCGCAGCCATGATCGCCCACCGCTTCGACAACTGCGTTTACCCCTGAATTGCGGACTCCGAAACGTTCGCCGGCCATGCCGCGGACAAAAATTTCGCCGCTGGTCGCGCCGTAGAGCGCAACGTTCCCGATGATAATGTTTTCCTCCGGCACAAATGTGGAACCGGCGGGAGGATAAACGATTAGCTTGCCGCCGCTGAGACCTTTGCCAAAATAGTCGTTGGCGTCGCCTTCAAGTTCCAGTGTCATGCCGCGCGGCACAAATGCGCCAAAACTTTGTCCGGCGCTGCCGGCAAACTTGAGATGCACGGTGTCCTCGGCCAATCCATTTGGCCCGTGTTTCTTCGTAATTTCGCTGCCCGTGATCGTGCCAACAACACGGTTCACGTTGATAATGGGCAGTTTGGCCCGCACCTTTTCGCCGTGTTCGATGGCCGGTTTGCAGATTTCCAGCAGCTTTGTCACGTCCAGCGACTTGTCCAGGCCGTGGTCCTGGTCCTGCTGACGGTAACGGCCAACGTCCGGCGGGACATTCGGCTGATGCAGAATTGACGTGAGGTCGAGCCCTTGCGCCTTCCAATGATCAATTGCCTTCCATGGAATCAATTTGTCCGTCCGGCCAATCATTTCGTTAAGCGTCCGGAAGCCGAGTTTGGCCATAATTTCGCGCAATTCCTGCGCGATGAAACGCATGAAATTAACGACGTGATCGGGATTGCCGGCAAATCGTTCGCGCAACCTCGGGTCCTGGGTGGCCACGCCCACGGGGCATGTATTCAGGTGGCACACGCGCATCATAATGCAGCCCAGCACGACCAACGGGGCGCTGGCAAAACCAAATTCCTCTGCGCCCAGCAACGCCGCAACAGCGACATCGCGTCCGGTCTTCAATTGTCCGTCCGTTTCAACGTAGATACGGCTGCGCAGATTGTTCAGCACCAATGTCTGGTGCGTTTCCGCCAGGCCGAGTTCCCACGGTCCCCCTGCGTGTTTGATGGAAGACAGCGGCGAAGCGCCGGTGCCACCGTCATGTCCGGAAATCAGCACGACATCCGCATGCGCTTTTGCCACTCCTGCGGCGATAGTCCCCACGCCCACTTCCGCCACCAGCTTGACGCTTACACGCGCGTTGCGGTTTGAATTCTTCAAATCGTGGATAAGCTCCGCCAAATCCTCGATCGAATAAATGTCATGATGCGGAGGCGGCGAAATCAGGCCGACACCAGCGGTTGTCCCGCGCACCTTTGCGATGGGCGGATAAACTTTTTTGCCGGGCAGTTCCCCACCCTCCCCCGGCTTGGCGCCCTGAGCCATCTTAATTTGCAGCTCATTGGCGTTTACCAGGTAATGGCTTGTGACGCCAAAGCGTCCACTGGCCACCTGTTTAATTGCCGAATTTTTGGAGTCGCCCTTGTCGTTCTTCCAAACATACCGTTCGGGGTCTTCGCCACCTTCGCCAGTGTTGGATTTTCCGCCGATGCGGTTCATGGCAATGGCCAACGCTTCGTGCGCTTCCTTCGAGATGGAGCCATAACTCATCGCGCCGGTTTTAAACCGTTTCACGATTGCCTCGACCGATTCAACTTCCTCGATCGGCAGCGGCTTGTCAGCAAATTTAAATTCCAACAACCCGCGCAACGTACAGAGGTTTTTTGCCTGGTTGTTAACCGTTTCGGCGTATTCCTGGAAGATTTTGTAGCTTCCGGTCCGGCAGGCGTTTTGTAAACGGTGAACGGTCTGGGGGTTGAACAAATGAAACTCACCGCCGTCGCGCCACTGATATTGGCCGCCCGGTTCCAATATTCCATTGACTGGGCGGTCAGGAAACGCATGGCGATGCCGCGCCAGCGCTTCCGCGGCAATGACGTCAAGGCCCGCACCCTGGATGCGTGAAGACGTCCAGGTAAAATACTTGTCGATTACGTCGCTATTGAGGCCCACCGCTTCAAAGATCTGCGCGCCGCGATAGCTTTGGATGGTTGAAATCCCCATTTTTGCCATTGTCTTCACAACCCCCTTGACCACGGCCTTGATGTATTTCTTTATCGCCGTTTTATGATCAGTTTTGGTCAGCAACCCCTGCAGGATCAAGTCGTCAAGCGTGGCAAATGCCAGGTATGGATTGATGGCGCTGCAGCCGTAGCCGATGAGCAGCGCGAAATGATGGACTTCGCGCGGTTCGCCGGACTCAAGCACGACGCCGGTCTTTCCGCGCGTGCCTGCGCGGATCAAGTGGTGGTGCAACCCGGAAACCGCCAGCAGCGCGGGAATCGGCGCCGACTCGGCAGAAATATTCCGGTCTGACAAAATCAAAATGTTCGCGCTACTCGAAATGGCCTTGTCCGCATCCGAAAACAATTTCTCAAGCGCAGTTTTAAGACCGTCTGCCCCGCCCGCCGCCTTGAACAAAATCGGCAGCGTGACGGACTTGAACGGTTTTCCATCCACGCCGCGCAGCTTTTCCAATTCTTCGTTCGTGAGAATGGGATGCTTCAATTTGATGAGGCTGCAGCTTTCGGGTGTTGGGTTGAGCAGCCCTCCCCTCGCGCCGGCCATGGTTTCCGTTGACGTGATGATTTCCTCGCGGATTGGGTCAATCGGCGGGTTGGTCACCTGCGCAAAGAGTTGCTTGAAATAATTGTAAAGCAACTGCGGTTTATTTGAGAGCACCGCCAGCGGCGTATCCGTTCCCATGGAGCCCAGCGGCTGCACGCCGTCGCTACCCATGGGCCCGATGATGAACCGCAAATCCTCGAATGTGTAGCCGAAGGCCTGTTGCCTCTGAAGAATTTTCCGGTGATCGGGCGCCGTCGAGTGTGACGGCTCGGGCAGGTTCTCCAGAAGCACGTGGTGCTCGTCCAGCCATTTCTTATACGGATGGGCGCTGGCGTATTTTTTCTTCAGCTCTTCGTCTGCGACAATTCGCCCTTCGCCGATGTCCACCAAAAACATTCTGCCGGGCTGCAGCCGGCCCTTTTGCAACACCCGCTCGGGCGCCACCGGCAGAACGCCGGCTTCCGATGCCATAATGACCAGGTCGTCTTTCGTGACGTAGTAACGCGATGGACGCAGTCCGTTGCGGTCCAGGCAGGCGCCGATGACGCGGCCATCCGTAAACGCCATGGACGCGGGGCCATCCCACGGTTCCATCAGGCACGAATGAAATTCATAAAAGGCGCGCCGTTCCGGGTCCATGCTCTCGTGGTTTTCCCACGGTTCCGGAATCATCATCATCATCGCGTGCGGCAATTCGCGGCCTGCCATGACGAGCAACTCCACGCAATTATCAAACTGGGCCGAATCACTGCCGTCGGTATTAATGACGGGAACAATCTTTTTGATGTCGTTGCCGAACAATGGCGATTTGAAATTCGCCTGCGCGGCGCGCATCCAATTGACGTTTCCGCGCAAGGTATTGATTTCGCCATTGTGCGCGATGTAACGGTTCGGATGCGCGCGGTCCCAGCTTGGGAACGTGTTCGTGGAAAACCGCGAATGGACCAGGGCCAGCGCCGTGGTCATTGTCGGGTCGCTCAGGTCCGGGTAATAGAGCTCCACCTGTCCGGACATGAGCATGCCCTTGTAAATGCATGTATGCGCCGACAGGCTTGAGACATAAAAGAATCTTCCGCCGGCAATTTTCCCGCTGTAACGAATTTTCTGCTCTGCAATCTTGCGAATGACAAAGAGCTTTCGCTCGAATGCCTGCTCCGTCAGGTCCGGGTGACGTTCGACAAACACCTGGGCCATGAATGGCTCGGCGGCGACCGCCGTTTTCCCAAGCGACGAATTGTCGGTAGGCACGTCCCGCCAGCCCAGGACCGTCTGGCCCTCGTCCGTAATGACTTTTTCAAATTCGCGCCGGATATTCTCGCGTTCAGCCTTGTGTTTCGGCAAAAAGATCATTCCAACGCCGTATTTCCCGGGCGCAGGAAGTTTGAAACCGAGCTTGCTGGTTTGAATCGACAGGAACTCGTGGGGCAGTTGAATGAGAATTCCGGCTCCGTCCCCCGTGTTTGCCTCGCAGCCGCAGGCGCCGCGATGGTCCAGGTTGACCAGGATTTTCAGGGCGTCGGTGACCAATTGATGGGATTTTTGTCCCTTCATATGGACTACGAAGCCCAGGCCACAGGCATCGTGCTCGAATTGCGGGTCGTAAAGGCCTTGTGCCGGCGGCGCTGAGATTTGAACTTCCGCGCGCCGTGTTTCTTCCGATAGGTCACTGCTAATATTCGTCATTAATTCCCGAAACGCCGTCGTCCCTCATTTTTTACTTAAAATTCGCAGTTTTGCAATAAAACTTTTCGGAAATTTCAGTGTTATTTGGCCCTTGACGGCGGCGGATTACAGGACGATAGATAGGTATGAATTCTCACAAGCACCAGCCATGGGTCAACGTGGCCGTCTTTGAGGACATCAAGGAGGGACGTATTCTTGAAACTTTCTTCCGTGACCGGGACATTGACGCTCGCGTTTACAATGACAAATTGCTCCAGAGTTTTTTGTTCCTGTGCCCGCCGCGCGTCACCCATCGCGTACAGGTGCGCAGGGACCACTTCGAGAGTGCGGTCCGCGCCATGGATGAGAACCATCCTCCCATTTTGGAAAAGGCGATACACTGTCCCTCTTGCGGCTCGTTGCGCGTGAATTATCCGCAGATGACGCGGCGATTCTTTTTGCCTACAGTGGCGCTCCATCTTGGAATCATATTCCGCATCATTGAGCACGAGAGCTATTGTGAGAACTGTCATTTCACTTGGAACCTGTCCAAAGACGTTGGGTCCAGGGTGCACGCTCCCAAGCCATTTTTCCCATTCAATAAATGACGCCGGATGAATACCCGTGCGGCTGTCATCATTGGCGGAGGCATTGCCGGACTGGCCGCCGCACTGGAACTTGCCAGACACAATATTTCCACAACGGTATTGGAGGCTAAACGCCGCTTCGGCGGACGGATTCAAACGATTCTGCACAACGGCGTGCCGATCGAATTGGGCGCGGAATTTGTTCATGGTTGCAGCAAACCACTTCTTGAAGCCATCCAGCAGGCAGGCCTTTCCACGCAAACGGTACCCGACACGCACCGGACCCTCGAAGACAGCAAATTTCATCGTGAGAATAGCTGGAAGCTTATTTCCGATGTCATCAATCGCGTGGACATCCATGCGCCGGATTGTTCGATGGATGCTTTTCTCGCAGGGCAGTCGCTCGATGACCACACGCGAAGATTGGTTAAGAATTTCATAACCGGTTTCGATGCCGCCCACACCGACCGTATCAGCGCCCACGCGTGCCGCCGCGCGGAATATTCCGGCGAACGGATGCACATGGACAGGCAATCGCGCGTTGCAGAGGGCTATTCCGCGCTCGTGGACTATTTTGTCCGTGAAATCAAAGCCCATGGCGGGCATTTGGTTTGGCGGGCCAAAGTCCGGCGAATTCGTTGGGAAAAGGGGAAGACCGAGGTGCTCGCCAAGGTGGCCGGACGAGAAAAAATATATCAAGCCTGTGCCGCTCTTGTCACCTTGCCGGTTGGAGTGCTGAAGACCGGCGACGTGAAATTTGAGCCGTCATTGCCCGAGAAAATCGAAGCGGCAACCGGATTGGAATTCGGGAACGTCGTTAAGATCATTCTCCAATTCAAAGAGAAATCGTGGGACGATTTCGGATTCATTCACGTTCCGGACGCGCCCATTCCAACATGGTGGAGCGACGCGCGCGGACCGATTGTCACCGGATGGGCCGGTGGAACGCATGCCGATGCGGTTTTGGGATATTCGACCAACCGGCTTTGCCAAACGGGCCTGGAAATACTTTCCAGGATCCTTTTTGAGGGCAGCCCGGTTTCTGTTCTTCGCCGACGCCTTTTGGCTTTCCATTATTATAATTGGGCCAGAGATCCTGACATACGCGGCGTCTACAGTTATATCCCCGTCAACGGCATGGATCTGCCAAAGCTTCTGGCTGCGCCTGTGGCCGGCACACTGTTTTTTGCCGGAGAAGCCACAGTGAAGGATGCCCAGACCGGAACTGTTTTTGGCGCTTTGGAATCCGGCCTGCGCGCCGCGCGGGAAATTCTCGGCCGATAGTGGCGCGTCATCTCTCCGTGTGCGAGAGTGGAGGCGATGAGTTCAGACCTTGCAAAAAAGGAGTGCAAACCGTGCGCGGGTGGGACGCCACCGCTCAAAGGCGATGCGCTGAAACAGATGCAAAGCCGCCTCAAAAGCGGATGGCAGGTCCTCGATGAACAACGGTTGGAAAAACAATTCAAGTTTCCCGACTTCGCCCACGCGCTGAAATTTGTCAACCGCGTTGGCGAAGTCGCCGATGGGCAAAACCATCATCCGGACATTTATTTTACCTGGGGCAAGGCGCGGATTCAGATTTGGACCCATTCTATCCAAGGCTTGAGCGAGAATGATTTCATTCTTGCGGCAAAAATTGACGAATTGGAGTGAGCCTGGGACACTAAAGTGCTCGCGTCGGGCGAATGCTTGCCATAGTGTTTTTGCCAATGAACCGGCCAGTGTGGAACACTACACTAGAATTAATCTCCAGGTATTGGCCGGACCTGACCATCGTTTTTACACTGGCGGCCGTATTTACTTCGGCTCACGCCCTGCTCCACAAGCGTGATCCACGCGCTGCGGCCCTTTGGCTGGGGATCGTTTGGCTCGTTCCGGGATTCGGTCCGCTCCTGTATATCACACTGGGCATCAATCGCATCCGCCGCCGGGCTGTTTCGCTCGGCGTTCACAACGCTGTAAACCGGACGATTCCCGAAAACTTCGGCGAACCGGAACAAATCGAGGCGCAGCATCTGAAAATGCTCTCCCGCGTCGTCAGCCGGGTTGTCGCGCAGCCCCTGATGCCCGGAAACTCGATTCAACCGCTCATGAACGGTGATGAGGCATTTCCCGCAATGCTATCGGCCATTGAATCGGCGAAAACGAGCATTTCTCTTTGCACCTACATTTTTGATAATGACGCCAGCGGCCGTCAATTTGTTGCGGCGCTCGGACGCGCCGTCAAACGCGGCCTCAAGGTCCGCGTGCTGGTCGACGCCGCCGGCGCGCGTTATTCGTGGCCGTCCATCATCCGCAGGCTGCGGCACGAAAAGATCCCATGCGCGCGTTTTCTTCCATCCTCAATTTTTGCGCCGTGGCGGGTCGCGACCATTAACCTTCGCAATCACCGCAAAATACTCGCTGTTGACGGGCGGATTGCGTTCAGTGGGGGCATCAACATTCGTCACGGAAACGTGCTTGCGGAAAAGCCCCGGCAACCCATTCAAGACCTCCAGTTTCGGTTCACCGGACCGGTGGTTGTGCAATTACAGGAAGCCTTTGTCAATGATTGGGCATTTGTGACCGGTGAAATCCTTGATGGCGGGGATTGGTTTCCCGATATCGCGGAAACCGGCGATGTTGTGGCGCGGGTCATCACGGACGGACCGGATGCCGATTTTGAAAAGTTGCGCTGGACGCTCCTCGCCGCTCTGGCCGAGGCCCAAACATCTGTCCAGGTTGTGACGCCCTATTTCCTGCCGGACCCTGCCATTGTCACCGGGCTTAATCTTGCCGCATTGCGCGGCGTGCGTGTGGACATCGTCCTGCCTGCGAAGAACAATTTGCCGTTTGTCCAGTGGGCGTCGCGATCCATGTGGTGGCAGGTTCTTGAACGGGGCTGCCGACTCTGGCTGACGCGCCCGCCCTTTGATCATTCCAAGCTGATGATTGTCGATGGCCACTGGGTTTTACTGGGGTCGGCCAACTGGGACGCACGGAGTCTGCGGCTCAATTTTGAATTGAATGTAGAATGTTACGGCCGGGATTTTGCGCGTCAGATGGCAAAAATCGTGGAAAAAAAGCTTCAAGGAGCGCGGGAAGTGACCCTTGAGGAAGTGGATGGAAGACCCATTGGCGGGAGATTGCTCGATGCGGCCACACGGCTTTTTTCGCCGTTCCTGTGAACATCGAACATCGAGGGGATTTTATCCGCAGATTTCGCAGATTTTCGCAGATTACAAACAATGAGGAATGCAGGAACGAAGGAAAAGAATTATTCAAGCGCCATAACATCGAACATCGAACATCGAACATCCAACGCCGAACATCGAATTCGAGGTCCAGCGTCCAACGTCCAGCTTGGTAGGGCCGGACGTGCCCGTCCGCCAGGCGAGCGCTACAGCGCTCGCGTTTCAGGCATTCGATGTTCAGCGTTCGATGTTCGATGTTCGATGTTTCCGAGTTCTGTCTTGATTTGACCTTGCGGCTTTGGACTGTTACAAGATTGGCCCATGTTTGCGTTTTGTACTTTCTATGACCGTCACTAAAAAGCCCAAATTTTCGAGAATTCTGCTCAAATTGAGCGGAGAATCGCTCGGCGATGCGCAGGGCATGGGTATTTCGGCGCCGGCGGTGCTCCACATGGCAAAACAGGTCTGTGAAGTTCGGGCACTGGGCGTCCAGGTCGTCGTTGTGGTGGGCGGCGGCAATATCTTTCGGGGCCTGACCGGCAGCGAGCACGGCATCGAGCGCGCCACAGGCGATTACATGGGGATGCTGGCCACCATCATCAATGCTCTCGCGCTTCAGGACGCCCTGGAAAAGCTTGGGTGCCCTACCCGCGTCCAAAGCGCTATTACGATGGCCCAGGTCGCCGAACCGTTCATTCGGCGGCGGGCGGTTCGGCACATGGAAAAAAAACGCGTCGTCATCTTTGGCGGCGGCACCGGCAACCCTTACTTTTCCACGGACACAGCCGCCGCGCTGCGGGCCAATGAGATCGGCGCCGAAGTCATATTGAAAGCGACCAAGGTGGATGGCATCTACGATTGTGATCCCAAAAAGAATCCGGGCGCCAAAAGATTTTCGGAAATAACCTACCTGGACGCCCTTCAACGGCAGTTGAAAGTCATGGATTCAACCGCGTTTTCTCTCTGCATGGACAATAAAATGCCCATTATTGTCTTTGATTTTTCGAAGCCACATAACCTAAAACGCGTGGTGCTGGGTGAGAAGGTGGGAACGCTGGTGCGGTGAGCGGCTATTGGATTAATGGATAAGTGGATTGGTGGATTGGTGGGAAAACGTCGAACATCGAACGTCGAACACTGAACATCGAATGCCCGACACCCTACGCACATTTTTTTTGGGTATAGGCGGGGAAACTGGAAACGAGGCCTGGATTCGACGTTTTATTGGGGAAATTGAAGAATTTGAGGAAACGGCGTCGGAGGCGGGGCGAAGATGGAGGATGGGAAATGGAAGTAATCGGAAAACATCGAACATCGAACATCGAATGCCGGAGGCGTCCGGTACCATTGCACATTTTGTGGGTGCTCGAGCCCGCAGCCGAGGACTACGCTACCTAAAAGAGGTGAGTTTACAAAATTGTGTGTATAGGTGGGCAAACTGTAAATTCGGGTCGAAAGAGGGTCGAATAGTGCGTTTTTATTGGCAGATTTGAGGAAAACAGTCTCGGGAGGTGTAAATTGTGAGCGCAGTGGAGAATTGGATGGATGGATGACCAGAAGTTGGCTTGCTGGATTGTTGGATTGTTGGATTTATGGACCCGTCTTGGCTAAGGCTACGCCGGGCAGGTTTTGGGGGACTGGCGGCTAGAAGCCGCCGTTACCGGCAGGCAGGATGCCTACCCTACAGAACGGCTTTGTTTAGTAAAAAACGGTGTGCGTGAAATCCGGAAATAAACGGGTATAAATAAAATGCTAAACAAAGCTAAATGCTGGCTAAACAAACGCGATTCTGTTCGCGAATTTGAAGATTTTGTCTAAACGAACGATTCAGGCTTTTTTCGGCGAAAATTCGATTTCGATTTTCGATTAGTGAATGTTTAGGGTTTTTTAAACGAATCGAGGGGTGGCGAGGAAATCCGACCGACACGGACGAACATGGACAGACACGGATTATCCCGCTGTAGTGGTTATGGTTTGATGATTGTTCATTCTTTGCTCCATGAGGAGATTCAATTTCCAAATTACTTCCAATAAGGCTGCGTGATAATAATCGGTTTAACCGGATAGTTCGTCCGAATAGTAGCCACGCCGGGGAATAGCGAGTGGTTAAGGTGTGATGCCGGCCACAAGATTGCCCTGCGGTGTTTCGACCACGAGATGAAAATGATTGGGCATCAGGCACCAGGCATGAATTTGCCACCCCGTTTTCTCGCACGCTTCTCCCAGAGTATCCATAAAGCAGCGGCGGTCCTGGT
>Ga0335075_10001572_pt1 | contig 37477 bp, 35 predicted proteins | sample Lox_Sample_24_FD_206723 | JGI IMG/M metagenome (GOLD analysis project Ga0335075, IMG submission 206723) | Soil microbial communities from Loxahatchee National Wildlife Refuge, Florida, United States - Lox_Sample_2.4 | ecosystem: Environmental > Terrestrial > Soil > Wetlands | place: USA... | reverse complement strand
AGGTCGCCAGCCCGTCGATCGCGTTGCGCAGATCGGACACCGGCGGGAACGTCGGTGCGATCCGGATGTTCTTGTCGTCCGGGTCTTTCCGGTACGGGAACGACGCGCCCGCCTCGGTGACGGCGATTCCGGCGTCCTTGGCCAGCGCGACGGTCCGCCGGGCCGTGCCGGGCAGCACGTCCAGGCTGATGAAGTAGCCGCCGTCGGGCTCGTTCCAGGAGGCGATCTTGGATTCGGCGAGACGCTTGTCTAAGATCTCCAGCGCCAACGCGAATTTCGGCGCCAACAGCTGCTGGTGACGCAGCATCTGCAGCCGCACCCCGTCGGCGTCGCCGAAGAAGCGCAGGTGCCGCAACTGGTTGACCTTGTCCGGTCCGATCGACTTCTTGCCGGCGTACTGCAGATACCAGGCGATGTTGCCCAGCGAGCCGCCGAAGAAGCTGACGCCCGCACCGGCGAAGGTGATCTTCGACGTCGACGCGAACACATACGGCCGGTTGGGCTTGCCCGCCGCGGCGGCCAGGCCCAACACGTCGACCTGGTGCGGGAAGTCCAGCGTCAGTGTGTGCACCGCGTAGGCGTTGTCCCAGAACAGCCGGAAATCCTCTGCCGCCGTGGTCATTTGGACAAGCCGTCGCACTGTCTCCCACGAATAGGTGATGCCGGTCGGGTTGGCGAACACTGGAACCGTCCACATGCCCTTGATGGCCGGGTCGACGGCGACGAGTTCTTCGATCAGGTCGACGTCCGGGCCGTCCTCGCGCATCGGGATCGGGATCATCTCGATGCCCATGGTCTCGGTGATCGCGAAGTGTCGGTCGTAACCGGGCACCGGGCACAGGAACTTGACCGCGGGCTCGTCCTTCCAGGGCCGCGGCGAGTCGACGCCGCCGTGCAGCATCGAGAAGACCACGACGTCGTGCATCAGCTCCAGGCTGGCGTTGTTGCCCGCGATCAGGTTGGGTACCGGAATGCCGAGCAGCTCGCCGAAGATGGCCCGCAGCTCGGGCAGGCCGTGCTGCCCGCCGTAGTTACGGGTGTCGGTGCCCTCGCCGTCGCGATACTCATCGCCGGGCAGGCTCAGCAGGCCGTTGGAGAGGTCGAGCTGCTCGCTGCAGGGCTTGCCGCGGGTCAGGTCGAGCGCCAGCTTCAGGGACTGCAGTTCGGCGTAGTCCTGCTGATGACGCTCATGGACCGCCGCGAGGTCGGTACGGCCTAGGGAACTGAACGAGCCGTACGACACTATCCGCCTTTCACCGCGAAGCCGTGGACTGGTCGGATCGCCTTGACGGCTCCGACATAGGGGACCCCGCGCACCCGCCAGAGCCCATTGACCCTTGCTGCCTTCCGGCCCTGGGGGAGTTCACAGGATAGACGCCGCGCGGGGTCCACCCAGAGTCTAGTACCCGGCGTCGGGCTAGATCTCCCGCCTTCTCCTCAGGCCGTTCCGGCCTGCATCGTCGCCGGGGGCTCAATTGCCCGAAGACCCTGACCTGCGCTCGGCTACCATGGCCGACGGAGGATTCGCCTAGTGGCCTATGGCGCTCGCCTGGAACGCGGGTTGGGTTAACAGCCCTCGCGGGTTCAAATCCCGCATCCTCCGCCGTCAGTCCAGGATGTGACCAGGCTTGATTGGTAGGGTCTGGTCGCTTCTGGATTAACAGCTCAAGGAGGAGTATGCGACGCGGGGTTGCCACGCTCTGGCACGCGACGTTCTCGATTGTCGCCGGCGCCCTCTATTTCTTCTTCGTGCTGCCGCGCTGGCCCGAGTTGATGGGCGACACCTCGCACGGCTTGGGCACGGCGCTGCGGATCGTCGCCGGTGTGATCATCGCCCTGGCCGCCTTGCCGGTGGTGTTCACCTTGCTGCGGGCCCGCAGGCCGGAGTTCAACACGCCCGCGCTGGCGCTGACGCTGCGGACCTGGTCGGTGGTCGCGCACGTGCTGGCCGGCGTGCTGATTGTGGGCACGGCGATCAGCGAGATCTGGCTCAACCTGGACAACGTGGGCCAGTGGCTGTTCGGGATCTACGGCGCGGCGGCCGCGATCGCGCTGCTCGGCATCTTCGGGTTCTACCTGTCGTTTGTCGCCGAGCTGCCGCCGCCACCGCCGAAACCGCTGAAGCCCAAGAAAGACAAGAAGCAGCGCCGCAGCCGTCGTAAGAAAGACGACGAGGACGAGGACGTCGACGAGACCGAAGAAGCCGACGAAACGGATGAAGCCTCGGCCGACGAAGCCGACGAGCCCGACGCCGACGCGGACACCGAAACAGAGGACGAGACCGACGCCGACGACGAGAAGGCCGACGAAACCCCCGAGGTCGAGTCGACGGCGGTCGAGCCCGAGTCGACTGCCGAGGAGGAGCCCGCGATGGAAGACACCGCCGACTCGTCTACCGGGGGCCTGCGCAACCGTCGCCCGACTGGTAAAGCCTCAGGGGCGCACCGGCGCCGGCGCACGCGACGCGGCGTCGCCGTCGAAGACTGATAACCGGCGACGGAATGCCATTCCCGGTTCGCCGGGTCTTCCCTATGCTGAGCGAGTGCCAAACAACTATCGCGTCGTCCAGTGGAACACCGGAAACGTCGGCAAGAGCTCGCTGAAATCGATCGCGGCCAACCCCCTGTACGAATTGGTGGGGTGCTACGCGTGGTCGCCGGACAAGGTCGGCCGCGACGCCGGCGAACTGGTCGGCATTGCGCCGCTGGGGGTGGCGGCGACCAACAACGTCGACGAGCTGCTGGCCCTCAAGCCGGATTGCGTTGTCTACAACCCGATGTGGATCAACGTCGACGAGCTGGTCACCATCCTGTCCGCGGGAGTCAACGTGGTGACAACGGCGTCGTTCATCACCGGCCAAAACCTCGGCGACGGCCGCGACCGAATCCTCGAGGCGTGTGAGAAGGGCGGCTCGACGATGTTCGGGTCCGGCGTCAGCCCCGGCTTCGCGGAGCTGCTCGCGATCGTGTCGGCGATGGTGTGCAACCGCGTCGACAAGGTCACCGTCAACGAGGCCGCCGACACCACCTTCTACGACTCGCCGGACACCGAGAAGCCGGTGGGCTTCGGCCAGCCGATCGACCACCCGGACCTGCAAGCGATGGCCGCCAAGGGAACGGCCATCTTCGGCGAAGCCGTCCGGCTGGTGGGTGATGCCCTCGGCGTGGAGCTCGACGATGTGCGCTGCGTCGCCGAATTCGCCCAAACCACAGCGGATCTCGAGATGGCGTCGTGGACCATCCCCGCGGGCTGTGTCGCGGGTGTCTACATCAGCTGGCAGGGCATCGTCGACGGCAGCACCGTGATCGACCTCAACGTGCGGTGGAAGAAGGGGCAGACCCTCGAGCCGGACTGGAAGATCGAGCAGGACGGCTGGGTCATCCAGATCGACGGGCAGCCGACGGTGACAACCAAAGTCGGTTTCCTGCCGCCGCCCTATTTCGAGGCGACGACGCTCGAGGAATTCATGGACCTGGGGCACATCATGACGGCGATGCCCGTCATCCACGCGATCCCGGCTGTCGTCGCGGCGGCGCCGGGTATCGCCACCTATACCGATCTACCGCTGACGCTGCCGCGCGGCGTCGTCAAGACGTAGCTTAGGTGCCGGGGATGTGCTGCAGCTTGCCCTGCAGATCGGGGCAATAGAAGCTGATCGCGCTACCGAGGAACTGGTAGGTCTGCACCTGAGTGGTGCCGCGGGGGAGGTTGTTGGAAAGAAAATGAGCGGATGCCGCGGCGTCCGGGTCGACGCCCACAGCCAGCCGGTGGCAGGTGATCTTGGCGATGTACGGGTTGAAGTCGTGCGGCCCGTAGATGCCGTATCTCCCGAGCTGGTTGTCGAAATCGGTATCCGGGTCGGCGAATGCCGGCGCGGACAGCCCGATCGCGGCGGCGACGGCGATGACCGCGAGCCCTGCAGCTTTCATGTGCCGAATCGTACCGTTGCTGGTTGTTTGTCCGCTCATGGTCACCGATCTTCCTTGCCCGTCCAAGCCGACCATCGTGAAACCCGATACGGTTCATCACAACACCGCGCGAACCCGGTTTCTTTCTGGTCGCCTATTCAGCTTAGAGTAGCTAAGGTTACACATAGGCTAATTAGTTGAGCGCTCTTCGCCCCTGGTTAAGGATGACAGCACCCATGACGACCACCGAGCCGAGGACCGAGCCGTTGGCGACCCAGTCTTCGGGCGGCAGCGCAGGCCAGGCCGCCACGCGTCGTCGGGGCAAGAAGCGGTCGCTGTTGTCCAGGTTTTTGACTCGGTTCTGGCTTCCGCTGGTCCTCGTCGTGGTGATCGCACTCTCCGGGTTCGTCGTATACCGCCTGCACGGCGTATTCGGTGTGCACAAGGGTTCTTTCGGCGGCGGCACGTCGGGCGAGGTTCTCGACTCGTTCAACGCCAAGACCATCACCCTCGAGGTGTGGGGTCCGCCAGGCAGCACGGCAACCATCAACTACCTCGACGAAAACACCCACCCGCAGCAGGCCCTCAACGTGCCCTTGCCCTGGAGCAAAGTACTGAGTTCGACGAAGCCCGGCATCCCGGCCAACCTGGTGGCACAAGGTGACGGCAGTTGGATCGCCTGCCAGTTCGTCGTCAACAAGCACGACGGCAGCGGTGACGTCGTCAAGGCCCCGAACCGCTCGGACGCCGCCGAAACCAACAACGCCTTCGTCTACTGCCTGGACAAGTCCGCGTGAGCGAGACCACCGAGGCCGCGCCGCGCGTCGACCAGCCGCTGATCCCGCCGTTCCTGCCGCGAATGATCCACCGGCTGGCGCTGCCGATCGTCCTGGTGTGGCTGGGCATCGTGTTCGTCACCAACACCATCGCGCCGCAGCTGGAGGTCGTCTCCAAGGCACATTCGGTGTCGCAGAGTCCGCGAGACTCCGTCTCGTTCCAATCGATGATGCGCGTCGGAAAGACATTCGACGAGTTCACTTCCGACAGCTCGGCAATGATCCTGCTGGAGGGCGACAAGCCGCTGGGTGCGGACGCCCACCACTATTACGACGAGATCGTCAGGCGACTCGAGCAGGACAAGAAGCACGTTCAGCACATCCAGGACTTCTGGAGTGATCCGCTGACCGCCGCGGGCTCCCAGAGCCACGACCAGAAGGCGGCGTACGTCCAGGTCTATCTCGCCGGCAACATGGGCAGCGGCCAGTCCACCGAGTCCGTCGAGGCGGTCCGCAAGATTGTGAACTCGGTGCCGGCGCCGCCAGGGATCAAGGTTTATGTCACCGGCGCGGGGCCGCTGATCGCCGACCAGTCGCACGCGGGTGAGAAGGGCGTCGCGAAAGTCACCATGGTCACCATTCTGGTGATCCTGGTGATGCTGCTATTCGTGTACCGATCGGTGAGCACCGTGCTGATCATGCTGTTCATGGTGTTCGTTGAATTGCTATCGGCACGCGGTGTGGTCGCAACGCTGGGTAACTACAACATCATGGGTCTGTCGACCTTCGCCAACAACATGCTGGTCCTGTTGGCGATCGCCGCCGGAACGGACTACGCGATCTTCATAGTCGGCCGCTACCACGAGGCCCGCGGTCTGGGCGAGACACGTGAGGAAGCGTTCTACACGATGTTCCACAGCACGGCGCATGTCGTGTTGGGGTCGGGGCTGACCATCGCCGGCGCGATGTACTGCCTGAGCTTCTGCCGCCTGCCGTATTTCCAGTCACTGGGCGTGCCGTGTGCCGTCGGCATGTTGGTCGCGGTGTTCGCGGCGTTGACGTTGGCGCCGGCGGTGCTGACGGTGGCCAGCTTCTTCAAGCTGCTCGACCCGAAGCGCAAGTTGCAGACCCAGGGCTGGCGTCGGATCGGCACGGCCATCGTCCGTTGGCCGGCACCGGTTCTCGCGGTGACGATCGCGATTGCACTGGTCGGTCTGCTCGCCCTGCCCGGCTACGAAACGGATTACGACAGCCGTCACTTCCTGCCGCCGGACACCCCGGCAAACGTCGGCTATGCCGCCGCCGACCGGCACTTCGACCAGGCCCGGTTGAACCCCGAGCTGTTGATGATCGAGACCGATCACGACCTGCGTAATCCGGCCGACTTCATCGTCCTGGACAAGGTCGCCAAAGCGGTATTCCACATCCCCGGCATCGGCCGCGTGCAGACGATCACCAGGCCGCTGGGCACGCCACTCGACCACAGCACCCTTGGCTTTCAGATGGGTGCGCAAGCCGCCGGCCGCATCCAGACCCAGCACTACCAGGAGGAGCAGGCCAAGAACCTGCTGAAGCAGGCGGCCGAGCTTCAGAAAACGATGGCAACTCTGCACCAGCAGATGCAAGTCACTCAGGACCTGAGCAACACGACGCATCAAACGGTGATTCTCACCAAAGAGACCGTGAAAATTACCGAGTCATTGCGCGACGACATCGCCAATTTCGACGATTTCTTCCGGCCGATTCGTAGCGGCTTCTATTGGGAGAAGCACTGTTACGACATACCGCTGTGCTGGTCGGTGCGGTCGATCTTCAATGCGCTCGACGGCATCGACCAAGTGAGCGAGAATATCGAAAACCTCTACAAGAACCTGGAGAAGCTGGACCAGATTCAGCCGCAATTGGTGGCGCTGATACCGCCCCAGATCGAGAGCCAGCAGCACAACCTCGACACGATCATGTCGAACTACGCGACGACCAACGGTCTCAACGAACAGGCAAAGGCGCAGTCCGACAACGCGACCGCCCAGGGCGACGCGTTCGACAAGTCGAAGAACGACGACACGTTCTACCTTCCGCCGGAAGCGTTCAAGAGCCCCGACTTCGCGCGCGGCCTCAAGCAGTTCATCTCACCCAACGGCCATGCCGTTCGGTTGATCATCTCGCATGAGGGCGACCCCGCGACCCCGGAGGGCGTCAGCCACATCGCGCCGATCAAGCAGGCCGTGCACGAGGCAATCAAGGGCACGCCATGGGAGGGCGCCAAGGTCTACCTCGGCGGCACCGCGGCGACGTACAAAGACATGCACGATGGCTCCAACATCGACCTGTTGATCGCCGGAATTGCCGCGGCCACTTTGATTTTCGTCATCATGTTGGTCATCACCCGAAGCGTGGTGGCAGCGTTCGTGATCGTCGGCACGGTGCTACTCTCGCTGGGCGCCTCGTTCGGGCTCTCCGTGCTGCTCTGGCAATACATTCTCGGACTGAAGCTGCACTGGATGGTGCTGGCGATGGCGATCATTCTGCTGTTGGCCGTCGGATCCGACTACAACCTGCTGTTGATATCCCGGTTCAAGGAAGAGATCCACGCCGGCCTCAAGACGGGCACCATCCGCGCCATGGCCGGCTCCGGCTCGGTGGTGACCTCCGCCGGTATGGTGTTCGCCGCAACCATGGCTACGTTCGCCTTCAGTCCGCTGAAGGTGATGGCCCAGGTGGGTACGACGATCGCGTTGGGCCTATTGTTCGACACCCTGATCGTGCGGTCGTTCATGACGCCGTCGGTGGCGACTCTGCTCGGACGCTGGTTCTGGTGGCCGCAGCACGTCCGCCCGCGCCCGGCGAGCACCATGCTGCAGCCGTACGGGTCGCGCCCCGCCGTGCGCGAGCTGATCCACCGTGATGTCGAAGACGAGACCGAAGCCGGAGTTGTGCAGAAGGTCTAGTTCCCCGTGCGGTAAACGTCAATCTGCCTGTGGCCCAGGCGATTCCGTTGAGTTTGCCGGACCCGGACGCTGCGAGCGGCGCGTCCGCAGCTCGAGAAGGACAGCCAACGCGACGACGATCACGACGATCGCCGCGACGACGACGATGGGCAGCACGGGGGCAGGAGCGCCCGGGGTGAGGCCGTCGGCCAGAAAGCTGAACATGCCTACCTCGCTGGGGATTTCGGCATCGCAGCGGTGCTGGCGTCTTGCCCGTTAATACTTTCGCCGAGTAGTTCGCGGACGGCCGAGCGAGGCCCTCTGGGCCTCAGCATCGTGCTGGCCGGCCGCGGTCGCACCTTGATCGGCCACCAGAACCACCGGCCGAGTAAAGCGGCGATCGATGGCGTCATGAACGACCGGACGATCAGGGTGTCGAACAACAGGCCCAGACCGATTGTCGTTCCGACCTGACCGATGATCCGAAGATCGCTGACCACCATCGATCCCATGGTGAACGCGAACACCAGACCGGCGGAGGTGACTACCTTGCCGGTGCCGCCCATCGCCCGGATGATGCCGGTCTTCAACCCCGCGTGAATCTCTTCCTTGAATCGCGACACCAGTAGCAGGTTGTAGTCGGATCCCACTGCGAGCAAGACGATCACGGACATCGCCAGCACCATCCAGTGCAGCCTGATCCCGAGCAGGTATTGCCACACGAGCACGGACAACCCGAACGACGCACCCAACGAGATCGCCACCGTCCCCACGATGACCAGGGCGGCTACCAAACTTCGGGTGATGATCAGCATGATCACGAAAATCAGGCACAGCGCGCCGATTCCGGCGATCCACAGGTCGTATTTCGAGCCGTCCCGCCAGTCCTTGAAGGTGGCCGCCGTGCCGGCCAGGTAGATCTTGGCGTCTTCGAGCGGGGTCCCCTTGAGCGCCTCCTCGGCCGCCTGCTTGATCAGGTCGACGCGGGCGATGCCCTCCGGTGTCGCCGGATCGCCGCGGTGCGAAATGATAAGGCGCACCGCCTTGCCGTCCGGCGAGAAGAAGTTCTTCAGCGCGCGTTGGAAGTCCTTGTTCTTGAACACTTCCGGCGGCAAGTAGAACGAGTCGTCGTTCTTCGCGGTGTCGAAGGCCTTGCCCATCGCATTCGCGTTGGTGCTCAGCTCGTCCATCTGCCCGAAGATCCCGGACATGGTGCTGTGCATGGTCAGCATCATCGTGCGCATGGATTCCATGCTGGCGATCATCGGGGGGAACTCCGCAATCATCTGCGGCATAAGCCGATCGAGCTGATCGAAGTCCTTGGTGAGAATCTGGAACTTGTCGTCGATCTCGTCGACCCCGTCGATGGCCTCGAAGACGGATTTCAGCGAGAAGCAGACCGGGATGTCGTAACAGTGCTTTTCCCAGTAGAAGTAGCTTCGGATGGGGCGCCAGGTGTCCTCGAAGTTGGCGATATCGTCGCGCAATTCCTCGGTGACAGCCTGCATTTCCTTCGTCTCACCGACCATCTTGTGGGTGGTGTTGGTGAGCTGCACCATGAGGTCGTACATGCGCCTCATCCGATTCATGGTGTCTTCGAGCTCGTCGGCCTGCTTGAGCATGTCGTCCATGCGGGCCTGCTGGAACTTCATGGTCTGGACCTGCCCTGCGTTTTGCATGCTGAGCTGAAACGGAATCGACGTGTGCTCCATCGCCGTGCCCTCGGGGCGGGTGATGGCCTGAACCCTGGACACTCCGGGAACGCGGAAGATGTTTTTGGCCAGCTTGTCGAGGACCAGAAAGTCCGCCGGATCACGCAAATCGTGGTCCGCGACGACCGTCATGACTTCGGGCATCAGCCGGGCTTGGGAGAAATGCCGCTCCGCGGCGTCGTATCCCTTGTTGGCAGCGATGTTGTGCGGTATGTACTTTCGGTCGTCGTAGCTGGTTCGATAACCGGGCAGGGTTACCAGGCCGACGAGAGCGATCGCACACGCGGCGAGGAGAATAGGCAGCGGCCAGCGCACGATGGCGGTGCCGATCCGACGCCAGCCCCGCGTCTGCATCTTCCGTTTGGGATCGAACAACCCGAACCGGCCGCCGACGACGAGGACGGCCGGCACCAGGGTGAGCGCAACGGCGACGGCGACCAGCATGCCGACTGCGCAAGGGACGCCGAGTGTTTGGAAATACGGCATTCGGCAGAAGCTCAGACAGAACGTGGCGCCCGCGATCGTCAGACCGGACGCCAACACCACGTGCGCCACCCCGCGGTATGTCGTGTAGAACGCGGTCTCACGATCCTCACCGAGCTGGCGCGCTTCTTGATAGCGGCCGAAAAAGAAGATGCCGTAGTCGGTTCCAGCCGCAATGCCTAGCGAGACAAGAAGATTGACCGCAAAGGTGGAAAGACCGATAACGTGGGTGTATCCCAGGAATGAGACAATTCCCCTGGCCGCGGTCAATTCGATGTACACCATGATCAGCAAAAGCACGACCGTGATGACCGAGCGGTAAACCAACAGCAGCATGGTGAAGATCACCAGCATGGTGGTCACGGTGATTTTGATCAGGCTGCTGTTGCCGCTGTGGTGCATGTCCGTGATGAGTGCCGCGGGGCCGGTTACGTAGGCGGTGACCCCTTTTGGCGCCGGCGTTCGGTTCACGATCGCCCGAACCGCTAACAGCGATTGGTCTCCCAGGGTCGTGCCCTGATTGCCCGCGAGGTTGAGTTGAACGTAGACGGCTTTGCCGTCTTGGCTTTGTGCACCCGGCGCCGTGATCGGGTCACCCCAGAAATCCTGCACATGTTGGACGTGCGCAGGATCGGCCTTGAGCTGACGGATCAGGCTGTCGTAGTAGATGTGGGCATCGTCGCCGAGTCGCTGATCGCTTTCCAGAACGATCATCGCGAAACTGTCGGAATCGGATTCCTGGAATTTCTTTCCGGTGATCTCCATCGCCTGAACCGACGGCGCGTCTTTCGGACTCAGGGAAACCTGCCGTTGTTCGGCGACCTTTTCCAGCGGCGGAACAAGCGTGCTCACCAGGAAGACAATCACCAGCCACGCCAAGATGATCGGCACGGCCAGCCGACGAATCGTCCGCGGTACCCAAGGCGGTTTCGGGTGTGCGGCGGTCGTCGGCTCGCTGATCATGCGCCCTTGAGAACGCAGTAGGTGAAGGCATTCACCTCGTGCGAGATTTTTTCGGCCTTGACCACGCCGTCGACGATGATGCGGCAGCCGATGGTGTTGCTATTGCCCTGCGCCACAATGTTTCCCATGACGGCGGCGGCCTTGGTCGTCAACTTCAGCGTCCAGGGCAGCTGCGCTCCGTCGACGCGTTGGGGATCGGCATTGACGTCGAAGTAGCTGATGTCGGCCACGGTGCCGGGGGCGCCGAAGACCTCGTAGGTCAGCCGCTTGGGGTTGAAAGGCTTGGTGTCGTCGCTTGCGCTGTCCGAATAGGCGGGGCGCTTCTCAGAGCCGAAGATGCCGTGAATGCGCCACACCGTGAATCCGCCAAGGCCCATCACAACCACGATCACGAGCGGAATCCACGCCCGCTCCAGCACCCTGATAATCGGAATCCCCTTCAACCGTTGCCGCGTTAATGGTCGGCGACACTCCACCTACCGAAGACATTCGCCCACCGCCGCCGGGTGCCTGATGGACCTCGACGCACGACCGAACGTCTACGAGTAAATCATGCCCACGGACCGGGCGGTCGACTCCTTCCCGCGGCTCGTTAGCACGCCAAAACAGCATGGCAGAATAACGCATGACACGTGCGTAAACGGACGGTACCGGGTCCCAGAGCGGCCCGCAACGCGTCCCGCTGCGTTATCCTCGCGCCGTGCCGCAGTCCACCTTTCAGCGCGCCCGCAGCGAGGACAAGAAGCGTCAACGCGCCGCGACGCTGGTGGAGGCCGCGCGCTCGCTGGCCCTGGAATCCGGTGTCGCGTCGGTGACCCTGACCGACGTCGCGAACCGCGCGGGCGTGCACTACTCGGCGGTACGGCGCTACTTCACCTCGCACAAGGAAGTGCTGCTGCATCTGGCCGCCGAAGGCTGGGCGCGGTTCTCCGACACCGTGAGTGCGAGCTTGGGTGAACCCGGCCCGATGTCGCCGGCGCGGGTTGCCGATGCACTGGCCAACGGCCTGGCGGCCGACCCGCTGTTCTGCGACCTGCTCGCCAACCTGCACCTTCACCTCGAACACGAGGTCGCACTCGAGCAGGTACTGGAGTTCAAAGCGGTCAGCAACCCCGCCGTGCTCTCGCTGACCGACGAAATCGAGAATGCGTTGCCGGCGCTGGGGCGTTCGGGGGCGTTCGACGTTCTTCTTGCGTCCTATTCGTTGGCCGCGCCGCTGTGGCAGATGGCGAACCCGCCGAAGCGGCTCGCCGAGGAGTACGCGAAGCGACCGGACGTGCCACCCGATTGGAAGATCGACTTCACCGCCGCCCTATCGCGATTGATCACCGCGGTCTGCGTCGGCCTGATGACTGAGACGGACTAACTCCAGTTCCAAACGGACATGTCGCCCTTGGGGTAGTTCTGGCAGTTCTCGGTCTCCTTGGCGACGACGCCCTTGTTGTTCCAGAAGATCTTCATGTGGTTGGGCCACGCCAGCCACAGGCCGTCGGCCTGGGGTGCGTAGAAGTTGGCCGAGTAACCACGACGGTCCGCCGGCGACAGCGAGTAGAACCAGTGCGCCTTGTCGATGGCGGCCTGGTTGACGTTCGGGTGGTTGTTGAAGTCGATCATGTAGCGCTGGTAGTACACCGGCTCGAAGTCGCGGGCCGCGGCCAGCAACTGCTCGGCGTCACAGGTCGTCGAGATCATCCGCCGCGGGATCGGGAAATCGTCGGTCGAATCGTTGGAGGTGCAGGCGGCGCACGGGCCCAGCGGATCGGCCTTGGCGACCCGCGGGAAGGACGTGGCGGCGGCACCGAGGGCGAGCACTGCGAAGGCGATGGCGACGGCGAGGCGGATGGCGGTGCTCAGACGAGAAAGACGCATGCGGCTACTATAACGCTCTGGTAAAGGTCACGCGAAGGTTAGCTAATTAACGGGCTTGATCTCGAGGCCGACGTGAACCTTGTCGATTCCGCCCCGCACGATCGAGTGCGCATAGAACCACGGGGCGTGGTACCAGTACCGCTTCAGCACGGCGTTGTAGACCCGTCGGGTTTCGGACTTCGGCAGCACCCGGGCGACGCCCTCGACCTCTTCGCTCTTCTGCTTGCCCAGTGACCCGCTTTTGGCGATCGTCACCCGCGGGGTGTTATTAATCCGCTTGGTTTTCCATGACCCGTCGTCGGTGATCACCAATAGCTTGTCGCCGTCCGGCACGCCCCAAATCGCGGTCGGCTTGGGGCGACCGTCCTTGGTGAACGTCGTCAACAGCAGGTACTTGGACTTGATGATGTCCTGGAAACTGGGAGCCACGCACTTCTTTATATCCGCTATGCCCGGCAACGGCTCGATTAGTCGCTGGCCAGCTCGCGGCGCTCGATCAGCTCGCCCAGACCCTGCACACCGAGCCGCTCACGAAATGCGTGTGCCGTGTAGCCGATAGCGGACGCGTCGGTGCGCGCCCGCACGGTCGCCGAACGGGGCAGGTTGAACAGCACACCGATTTCGCCGAAATAGTCGCCGGCTACCGCGACCTTCACCAATTCCTCACCGCCGTCGGCCAATTCGCGCACGATGTCGAACTCGCCATCGGTCACCACATAGATCAGGTTGCCCATCGTGCACTGCTCGAACAGGGTTTCACCGGCGGTCAGGTGGACGGTCTCGGGTGACTGGCTCGTCGAAGCCAGCGCGGGTATCAGTTCGACGACCCGATCGGCCAACGGCAGCATCCGGCTGTCGTGCGTCGCGACCACCACCACCCGTTCGCCCTGCGCCAGCGACCGGATCAGCCGCAGCACCTCCTCCACCTGGATGAAGTCCAGATGCGCGGTCGGTTCGTCGGCAAGGATCAGCGGCGGATCCAACGCGATCGCACGCGCGACCGCGACGCGTTGCTGCTGACCACCGCTCAGATCGCCCGGGCGATGCTTCACCCGATCGGCCAGGTCCACCCGCGCCAAAAGCTCCTCGGCCCGTTGGCGCGCCTCCGTGCGCGATACCCCCGCGGCGCGCAGCGGCACCATGACGTTCTCGAGAGCCGTGAGACTGGGCACGAGGTTGAACGCCTGGAAGATGATGCCCACCTTGTCGCGGCGGAACGTCCCCAAGTCGCCGCCGGCGAGCGTCGTGATCTCGATATCGTCGAACTTGATCGACCCCGACTTCGGCCGCAGTATGCCGCCGATGCAGGACAACAACGTCGTCTTGCCGCAGCCGCTGGGCCCGAGCAGTATCACCAGCGAGCCCTTGGGCACATCGAGGCTCAGGCCGTTGATCGGCCGGACGGCGTAGCCACCGCTGGAGTACTCCACGACGAGGTCGCGGATGCTGAGATCGCCCACGGCTCAAGGACCCCCGAACGCGAGCGCGGGATCGACCGCCACCGCCCGCCTCAACCCGGCGACGCTGGCCAGCAGACCGATCGCAATCGCGACCGCAGGCAGCGCCAGGTAGGCGTTGAGCGGTACCGCGATGATCATCGGGAACAACGGCCCCAATAGCTGTGCCAAGACGACGCCCAGCACCGCGGCGAGCAGCGCGATGATCACGGCCTGCAGCGCGAGGCCCGCCGCAATCGACCGGGTCGGCACGCCAATTGCCTTGAATACCGCGAAGTCTCGCATCCGCTCGAGCGCGGAAAGGTACACCACGGAACCGACGATCAGCACGGCCACGGTCCACAGCAACACGGCCACGATGGTGATTGCGCCGGACGCGACCTTCAGCGGGCGCATCAGGTCATTGACGCCGGCCGCGCGGTCGAGCAATTGGTAGCCATCCGGAATCTGCTGGGGCATACCGACAATGCCGATCGAGGTGACCATCGGTTGGCCGTTGTATGCGAGTTGCTGCAGGCCTTCGGTCGTCAGGAAGATGTTGGGCATCTTCGCCATCGCGGTGGAGTTGGGCACGATGCCGACGATGTGCAACGTGTGCGAACCGATCTGCAGTTGATCACCGAGGGTGCGGCCCAGCGTGCTGGACACCGCGATCTCGTCCGGGGTGGATGGTGCCCGACCATGCGAGACCGCAGGCATGCCGGGTCCGCGTTCCGGGGCGCCGAAGGCCGTCGTGTTTCGCGTCGTCCCGCCGTCTCTGATCGTCTGCGGCGCGGTGGCCAGCGGGCCCGCGGCGGCCACGCCCGGCTCCGAGAGCACTCGGGCCAGGTCGACCTGCGCGAACGGTGTTGAGCCCATAAACGGTCCGGCGGCGCCGGTCTTGACTAGGAACGCGTCGACGCCCAGTGAATCGACCGTTCGCTGTGCCTCGACGTGAAAGCCGTTGGCAAGTCCGGTCAGAACAAGCGTCATCGCAAAGATCAATCCCGTGCTGACGATCGCGATGACGAGGCGTCGGCTCCGCCATTGCATGTCGCGCAAGGCCGCGAACAGCATGCCGGAAGGCTACCGATGAGCAGGCATTTTCGGGTCGGGTTTGATCATGTTTTAACGCCCGCTGGTGTGTCCGGCTTACTGTGGGGTAATAGCGAAGGACGAGTGCCGATGAACAGCAACGACGAGGCCGTCACAACCCTGGAAGACCTCCGAAGCGATCTGGCGCTTCGGTATAAGCGGACGGCGACCGGCGGCGCCACCGTAGACCCGGCGGTCGTCGACGCCGACATGGCGGCGCTGGACCGCGACGGCTACGTCATCTGGGAGAACCTGCTGACCGCCGCGCAATGCGACGAGATCCGCGACGTCGTGCTGCCGTGGCTCGGCCATACCGGACGCAATTCGTTCGAAGGGCGTCGCACTCAACGCATTTACAGCGTGTTGAGCCGAACGCGGGTCTGCGATGGGGTCGCCGATCACCCGAGGGTGCTGGCGGTGCTCGATCGTTTGCTGATGCCCAATTATCTGCTTTCGGCGTTGCAGGCCATCAACATTCAGCCCGGCGAGGACGCGCAGCTGGCCCATCATGACGACGGCTTCTATCCGGTTCCGCGTCCGAGGGCGCCGCTGGCGGCCGCGACGATCTGGGCGATCGACGACTTCACCGCCGACAACGGCGCCACGGTGCTCTACCCGGGCAGCCACCGGTGGGGCAAGCGGCGACCGGGTCCCGATGATCCTTCGATGCCGGTCGTGATGCCCGCGGGCTCGTGCGTGTTCTTCGGGGGGACGTTGTGGCACGGGGGCGGCGCCAACACGACGGACCGCGATCGCCTTGCCGTCACCGCGCAGTACTGCGAACCGTGGCTGCGGCCGATGGAGGCCTACACGTTGTCGATCTCACGGGAGATCGCTCGGGAGGTTTCCGACGACATTCGCCGCATGCTCGGCTACAGCATCCACCCGCCGTTCGTCGGCGCGGTCGACGGCCTGCACCCACTGCGGCTGTTGGACGAGTGTTAACGCTTCAGGCATGGCGGGCCGCTTCCTGAACGAGTTGCACGCGGGAGCTCAGCCCGAGTTTGGCGTAGACATGGGTCAGGTGCGACTGCACGGTGCGCGGTGAGACGAAAAGCCTTGTGGCGATGTCGCTATTGCCGAGTCCTTCGCTCACCAGGCGGATGACGTCGCGTTCGGTCGGCGTGAGGGATCCCCACCCGCTGGCGGGTCGCTTGCGTTGGCCACGGCCGCGCTGCGCGTAGGCGATCGCTTCCTCGGTGGACAGCGCGGCACCCTCGGCCCAAGCTGCATCAAAGGCTTTCTCGCCCAAAGCATCCCGAACAGCTTCCACCGCGGCTTCGTAGCCGGCTTGATACGTCGCGTAGCGAACTTGGCCGGTGCGCTGCCGGACGCCGTCGGCAGCGCCGAACAGTCGCGCCGCGTTGCCGCCGGCCGCCAACCGGGCCAGGCATTCGAGGGTGTCGGGCAGCCGCAGGTATGCCTGGTTGCGGGCGGCGATCGCCAGCGACTCATGGGCATCCCGCTCGGCCTGCTCCGGCTCATCCTGGGCGATCGCGACGTAGCCACGCACCGTCAGCGCGATCATCTGATGCCAGCCTGGTAGCACCGCGACGCTGTCATCAACACAGGCGCGCGCAGCGGCGAGATCGCCAACCGCCAACAAGGCCTCGGCCATCGGATTGGTAGTTCTGGTGTAGACCTCGCGCGCGGGCACGGTGCACCGCCAGGACGCCTCGCATGCCTGCTTCGCCGCGACGGCATCGCCACGGGCCAGCGCAACCGTCGCGAAGACCACGTACACGGCATCGCGATAGAACTCGCCGAGCGCGTCCGAGGTCTCCATCGCGGATTCGGCCGCGCTCTGTGCGGCAGTCGTGTGTCCTTGGTACGCGAGCACCATGCTCTGCGCGACATGACCCCAGATTTCCGTAATTAGGTCGCCGGCCTCTTGCGCCTCGTCGGGCAACCCACGGAGAACTCGGTCGGCACCGGCGAGATCACCGTGCGCCATCACTGTCAGGCCTAGCCATACCCGGCAGTTCCTCGAGAAGAATCGGTCGCCAATTGCGTCGGCGAGGTCTCGTCCTTCCTCGGCGGCCGGGCCCACCGCAATCGGGTCGCCGGCAAAAGAGGCCATGACCGCTGTCCCGGCAAGGATTTGACACAGAGCCCACCGATCACCGGCCGCGCGGACCACCTCGATCGCTTCCGCGAAGTATGGCTGGGCCACCTCGGTCGTGTAGACGGCAAGCAGCCCGCACGCATAGAGGGCTCGCCCGATCAGCACGGGATGCTCGAGCTGGCGGGCGATGGCCAGGGCTTCGCGCGCTCGATCCACGCCTGCGGGCCAGCCCACCAGCGCGGCCAGAATGCTGTGCTCGACGACCGCGCGCACCCAGACAGCGGGCGCTACCTGCGAAGGCGGCTCCTCGGTTAATACGGCGTCGAAGCCTGCCAACCCTTCCCGGCTGCGGCCCCGCCGTTCCCAAAACGGATGTAGTGACGACACCAGTCGCAACGCCGCCTCCACATCGGAGTTCTCCCGGCTCCATCCGAACGCGGCTCGCAAGTTGTCGATTTCGACATCAGCCCACAGCATCAGGCGCTCAGCACTGGTTGGCATGTCAGATTCCAGCAGAGCGGCCATTTCGGTGAAGTGGTCACGGTGGCGGTTGCGCACGCCGACGGCCTCACCCGATTCGCTGAGCCTTTCCAGTCCGTATTGCCGCACCGTCTCCAACATCCGGTAACGCATAGCGCCACCGACCTCCTCGGCGACCACCAGGGATTTGTCGAGCAACAGGCTGAGTAGATCAAGGATTTGGTAACGCTCGACGTCGGCGCCGGCGCCGACTACCTGGGCAGCATCCAGGCCGAATCCACCCATGAACACCGCAAGCCGGCGGAACAACACCCGTTCGGGCTCGGTCAGCAGGGCGTGTGACCAATCGACCGAGGCGCGCAACGTCTGTTGCCGCCGCACCGCGGTGCGGGCGCCACCGGTCAGCAACCGAAACCGGTCATGGAGGCTTTCCAGGATCTCGGTCACCGACAATGCACGCGTGCGTGCGGCCGCGAGCTCGATCGCCAGCGGCATGCCATCCAGGCGCTGGCAAATCTCCGTGACGAGCGCGACGTTGTCGTCGGTGACCCGAAAGTCTGGACGGGATCGCCGGGCCCGGTCGGCGAACAGTTCGACCGCCTCGTCCTCCAGGGATAGCGACGGCACCAGCCAAGTCAGCTCGCCGGCGAGGCCAAGCGGCTCGCGGCTAGTGGTCAGAATTGTCAGCTGCGAGCAGCCGTCCAAGATGCCAACGACCATTCGGCCGCACGCGTCGAGTAGGTGCTCGCAGTTGTCGAGCAGCAGCAGGATGCTGCGATCGCCGAGGAACTGCAGGAGTATCTCCATCGTGGAGCGGCCTGGCTGATCGGGCAGCCCGAGGGTGCGAGCGACGGTCAGCGGCACCACGATGGGATCGGTGATCGGCGCCAGGTCGATGAACCAGACGCCGCCCGGGAAATTCACCGACGAGCTGGGCGGCGACCTGAACGGCCAATCGCGTCTTTCCGGAACCGCCAGCCCCGGTCAAGGTGATAAGCCGGTTGCCGGCGATGATCCGCCGTAGCTCGGTGATTTCGGTTTGTCGGCCGATAAAGTCGGTCAATTGCGTCGGAAGATGTTGTGGTGCAGTGGCTTTAGTAACATGCAGCGGCGGGAATTCGTTGCGTAGATCGGGATGGCAAAGCTGCACAACACGTTCGGGACGGGCCACCCCACGGAGTTCGTGGGCGCCCAGATCGGTCAGCCACACATCGGCGGGCAACGAATCCGCCACCAAGGCCTCAGTTACACCCGACAGCACCGTCTGACCGCCATGCGCCAGATTGCGCAACCGCGCCGTCTTGTTGATCGTCGGGCCGATGTAGTTGCCCTCGTCGCGCAACTGCACCTCGCCGGTGTGCACCCCGATCCGCAGGCTGATCGGCGCGAGCGGCGCCCGCTGCAACTCCAACGCACACGCCACCGCGTCGGAGGCCCGCGCGAACGCCACCACGAAACTGTCGCCCTCCCCCTGCTCCACCGGGCGCACACCGCCATAGGTGGCCAGCAGCGTCGACAGCGCCTGATCCAGACGCGCAAAGGCCGCCGTCATCTGCTCGGGCTGGGTCTCCCACAGCCCGGTCGAGTTCTCGACGTCTGCCAGCAGCAGCGTCACGGTGCCCGTCGGCAACAACCCGCTTACGCTCAACTCGCTCCAGTCCACCAACGGCAGGTCCGGGCGTGGATCAATCTCGCTCATGCTAGCCAGCCTGCCGCCGGCACCACCCACAAAACATCAGCACAAACGCGTAAAACCGGGCGACCCGATGCGGAAGCTACCGCCTGCCGGACGCCACCTTCCGCCGCTGCTTGCCGTAGGTCGCGCCGAACTGCGGCACCTCGACGACACCGGCACGCCGGGCGGCGGTGATGGCACTGCGCAGCGGACGGGCCAGACCGGCGAACGAGGCCATGTCGAACAGCATCGGCGTCAGCAACCGGTTGTGCACGAAACCGAACGCGCTTCCGGTCTGCGGGTCCGCCCAGCCCAGCGTTCCGCCCAGACCGATGTGGCCGAAGCCCTTGAGCAGACCGGGTATCGGCGACTCGTGATAGCCGAGGTGGAACGGCATCGGTACCACCATGTTCATGTCGGGCATCACCCTTGGGGTGCCCGCCAAGCCTTCGGCCAGCTCCGGCGACAGGAACTGCGTCCCGTCGATGCTGCCGTCGTTGGCCAGTGCGGCGTACATCTTGGCCAGTCCGCGGCCGGTGACCACGCCATTGGCCGCGGGCACCTCGCCGTCGAGGAACGGAATATCGCCCTGCACAAAGGATTTGATGCCCGGAAAGTACATCGCACCGAACGCGCCGGAGAACGGCAGACCTGCGACCCTGGGCGCGACGAAGTTGAAAAGCGGATTGGGCCGGGTACTCTGCGGCGCCAGGATCTCCGCGACCTTGGTCGGCGCATCAGCGGGTGGGCGACCAAGATGCAGCCCGTCGGTGTTGAGCGGCGCCGCGAGCTCGGTGCGGATCAGCTCTCGCATGCCCGCCCCCGTCACCGCGCGGGCCAGACCCGACAACAGCCACCCGTAAGTCAGCGCGTGATACGCCGGGGCCCCGCGCAGATGGTCGACCGGCGCGGCGGCGAGTCGCTCCTCCATGAGCAGGTGGTCCATCAATTCGGTCTTGCTGACGCCCTTCAGGTGCGACAGCCCCGATCGGTGCCGCAGCACGTCGCGGACGGTGATCTCGGCCTTGCCGTTGGCCCCGAAGGCCGGCCAGTATTCCGCGACCGGGGTGTCGTAGCAAAGCAGCTCACGGTCGACGAGCCGGTGAATGACCGTGGAGGCGACACCTTTGGTCGCGGAGAACACCATTGCGCCGGTGTCGGCTGTCCACGGCGCCTCGCCGGCGCGGTCCGACCAACCCGTCCAGACGTCCACAACGGGTTTGCCGTCGATGTACACGCACAACGTCCCGCCACCGAACCTGCGGCCGGGAAATAGGCCCGCGAACAGCCGGACCACGTTGGCGAAACGGGGATCGGCGGCGCCGCTGACGCCGCGAGGGAGGCCCTCGTCGGCCTTCAGCAAAGCAACATCGCCACGCTGCGATGCGGTCATGGCGTGATGCTATTACCTCCCGTTGGATTGGTGGATCGAAAAGATGGCAACATCGTCAATATGACGAGACGCAGCATCGGTCGCGTGGTTGCCGCCGCGGCAGTGATGATTTTGACCCTGTTGAGCGCCCCTGCGGTTACCCCGGTTGCCGCGGCCGACGGCTGCCCTGACGTCGAGGTGGTGTTTGCCCGCGGCACCGGTGAGCCCGTCGGACCCGGCGGCCCCGGCCAGGCGTTCTTCGACTCGCTCACCTCGCAACTGCCCGGCAAGTCGGTCAACCTCTACCCGGTCAACTACCCGTCGACTTCCGACTACGTCAACAGCGCGCACGCCGGTGCCGACGACGCGACCGCCCATGTCCAGGGCACGGTGGCGAACTGTCCGAACACCAAGATCGTGCTTGGCGGGTACTCGCAGGGTGCCGGCGTCATGGACATGACCAGCCACCGGCTGTCCCCGCAGGCCGCCAGTCACGTTGCCGCCGTTGCGCTTTTCGGCAACCCGCAGAGTAGCTACGCAAAGAGCTTGTCGGACAGCCAAATTCCGGCGATCGACGCCAGCTACAGCCCAAAGACAATCGACATCTGCCTGCCCAATGACAACATCTGCGCCGAGGGCGGCAGCATCATCGCCCACCTGGGCTATGTTCCCGATGCGACCAACCAGGCCGCAACGTTCGTCGCAGCGAAGTTGCGCTAGGTCGCTGCAATGAGCGCAGGCAGCGTCGCTCGCATCATTAGTGTGGCGCTGGTGATGGCGTGGATGTTGAGCGGACTCATGGACACTGGCCACGCCGCGGCCGACCCGTGCGCCGACGTCGACGTCGTGGTTGCTCGCGCCACCGACGAACCTCCCGGCACCGGCTTCGTCGGCCAAGCATTCGTCAATGCGCTCAGGCCGAAGGTTTCCCCACGATCCCTCGACGTCTACGCGGTTAACTACCCCGCCTCTGGCGATCTCGTAGGGAGCGCGTCGGTCGGAGCAGACGACGCGCTCGCCCATGTCCAATCCACAGTCGCGAACTGCCCCAACACCAGAATCGTGCTTGTCGGATATTCGCGAGGCGCGACGGTGACCGACCTGACCACCGAAAGGCTGACCCCAGAGGCGGCTGATCACGTCGCCGCAATTGCCATCTTCGGCAATCCGCAAAGCGCACGCATCAAGAACGACGCGGGCGGTCACCTCCCTACAATCAACCCGCTTTACCGCTCCAGGACGATTGATCTTTGCTTTCCCGACGATCCAATATGCTCTGAAGGCACGAACGACGCCGCACATGTGCAATATGTCCAGTCCGGAATGACGGACCAGGCCGCGACATTCGTAGCGCAGCGGCTCTAGCGCTACTTCTTGCGGTCCGTATCCTTGCTCGGCTGAACGCGTTTCGGCTCGCCCGGCATCTTCGGATAGTTAGGCGGATACGGCATGTCGCCGAGTCCGTTCTCCTCGTCGGCCGCAACCATTTCCAGCAGCGGCGCGATCGACTGGTCGACCGAATCCATTTCGGCCCAAGGGTCGTCGCGGCCCGCGACCAGAGAGGGCACGGTCGCGATGGTGTAGTCGTCGGGGTCAGCGGCGGCCAGCTCGTCCCACGTCAGCGGCGTCGACACCGTCGCAATTGCGGTGCGGCGCACCGAATATGGCGAAGCCATCGTCCGGTCGCGCGCATTCTGATTGAAGTCGACGAAGATTCGTTCTCCCCGTTCTTCTTTCCACCATGACGTGGTGACCGCATCCGGCGCACGACGTTCCACCTCGCGGGCCAGCGCGATGCCGGCTCGGCGCACCTCGATGAAATCCCAATCGGTTTTGATCCGTAGGAAGACATGTACGCCGCGGCCGCCGGAGGTTTTGACATAGCCGACCAGCCCGAGCTCGTCGAGCAGCGGCCGCAGCACGTCGACCGCCACCGCTCGTGCTTCGGCAAACCCGGTGCCCGGCTGCGGATCCAGGTCGATGCGCAACTCGTCGGGGTGCTCGGCATCCGGACAGCGCACCTGCCAGGGGTGCAGCGTGACGGTGCCCATCTGCGCGGCCCACACGATGTCGGCCGGCTGCGTCACCTTCAGCGCGTCGGCGGTCCTGCCCGACGGAAACGTGATTTTGCAGGTCTGCAGGAAGTCGGGATGGTGCTGCGGAATCCGCTTTTGGTAGATCTCTTCGCCGTCGATGCCGTCCGGGAAACGCTGCAGATGGGTGGGCCGGTTGCGCAGCGAGGTCAGCATCGGGCCGCCGGCGACCGCGAGGTAGTACTCGACCAGTCGTCGCTTGGTGCCGTCGGATCCCAGCTTCGGGAAGTACACCTTGTCCGGGTTGGACAGCCGCACGGCGATGCCGTCGACGTCGAGTTCTTCCGCTGCAGCAGCCATGTCTAGGTTCCAGCATGCCGCACGCCACAATGAGCCTATGGATTTACCCGTGATGCCGCCGGTGTCGCCGATGCTGGCCAAGCCGGTCAAGACGTTCCCGGCGGACGCATCGTATGAGCCCAAATGGGATGGCTTCCGGTCGATCTGCTTCCGCGACGCCGATCAGGTGGAGCTGGGCAGCCGCAATGAGCGGCCGATGACCCGGTATTTTCCCGAACTCGTCGCGGCTGCCGCCGCCGAGCTGCCAAAGCGCTGCGTGATCGACGGCGAGATCGTCGTGCCGACCAACCACGGCCTGGACTTCGAGGCCCTGCAACAGCGCATCCACCCGGCCGACTCCCGGGTGCGGATGCTCGCCGAGAAGACGCCCGCGGCGTTCATCGCCTTCGACCTGCTCGCCCTCGGCGGCGACGACTACACGCAGCGGCCGTTTTCCGAACGCCGCGCCGCCCTGGTCGAAGCGTTGGCAGACTCCGGGCCCGCCTTCCACGTCACCCCGGCGACTACCGACCTGCCGACCGCGCAGCGCTGGTTCGACGAGTTCGAGGGAGCCGGACTCGACGGGATCATCGCCAAGCCGTTGACGATCACCTATCAGCCGGACAAGCGGATCATGTTCAAGATCAAGCACGAGCGGACCGCGGACTGCGTGGTCGCCGGCTACCGCGTGCACAAGTCCGGCGGCGACTCCATCGGCTCGCTGCTACTCGGCCTGTATCGGGACGACGGCGCGCTCGCATCGGTGGGCGTCATCGGGGCTTTCCCGATGGCCGAGCGGCAGCGGCTGTTCACCGAGCTGCAGCCGCTGGTCACCGGCTTCGACGATCACCCGTGGAACTGGGCAGCCCACGACGCGGGCGAACGCACACCGCAGAAGAACCAGGGCTCCCGCTGGAACGCCGGCAAGGACCTGTCGTTCGTGCCGCTGCGACCCGAGCGGGTAGTCGAGGTCCGCTACGACCACATGGAAGGCGGCCGGTTTCGCCACACCGCACAGTTCAGCCGTTGGCGCCCCGACCGGGAGCCGCGCTCCTGCACCTACGCGCAACTGGAAAACCCGGTCACCTTCAGCCTCGGCGACATCGTTCCCGGCCTCGGCGCCTGACCCCCGCTACAGGCGTCCCGCCAGATATTCGGCCTGGCAGGCCCGCCGCGCCAGCTTTCCGCTACTGGTACGCGGAATGGCGCCCGCCGGAACGAGTTTGACGTCGTGGACGGCCACCGCATGCCGCCGCGCGATCGCCGCGCGGACCGCCTGGACCACCGGGCCCGGGTCGGCGCGGCCCGCGCCCACCGAACGCTCGGCGACGATCACCAGCCGCTCGCCGGGCTCACCGGGTATCGAGAACGCCGCGACGAAGCCCGCGCGGACCGCGGCGGACGCCTCCGCGGTCGTCGCCTCCAGGTCCTGCGGGTAGTGGTTGCGTCCGTCGACGATCACCAGATCCTTGATCCGGCCGGTGACATACAGTTCGCCGTCGACGTACACGCCCAAATCGCCAGTGCGGAACCAGAATCCATCGTCCGACGACCCCTTGGCGTGGCTGCCGGCGTCCAGCGTGGCCCGCAGTTTGTTGCGGAACGAGTGCTCGGTCTCGTCTTCGCGACGCCAGTAGCCCGACCCGACATTGTTGCCCTGCAGCCAGATTTCGCCGACCCGGTGATCGGGCAGCTCGGATCCGGTGTCGGGGTCGACGATCACCGCCCATTGGCTCGGCGACACCTGCCCACACGAGACGAGCGGAACGGCCTCGGCGGACTGGGGCGACACCTGCGCGATGCGTCCGGCGCCGAGCTGCTCGCGGTCGACGTGGATCGCGCTGGGGCAGGCGTCGGGAGCGATCGTCGAGACCAGCAAAGTGGCCTCAGCCATGCCGTAGGACGGTTTGACCACCGTCGGCGACAGCCCGTAAGGCGCGAACGCGTGGGTGAACTTCTCGATCGAGGCCATGCTGACCGGCTCGGATCCGTTGATCAGACCGGCGACATTGCTCATATCGAGGTCTTCACCGTCGGGCGGCAGGCCCCGCTGGGCGGCCAGCTCGAAGGCGAAGTTGGGTGCGGCCGCAAATGTGCGGCCATGAATCGACTCTCGGGCCAGCTCTTTGATCCATCGATAGGGCCGGCGGACGAACGCGACCGGCGACATCAGCGTGATGTGCCCGCCGAAGATCGCCGGATACATGATCATCAACAGCCCCATGTCGTGATACAGCGGCAGCCAGCTGACGCTGCGGATGTTCCAGTCGAGTCCGACCGACAGGACCATCTGCAACACGCTGGTACCGACCGCGCGGTGGCTGATCTCGACACCGACGGGCGTGCGGGTGGCGCCAGACGTGTACTGCAGGTACGCGATGTCGTCGTTGCCCGGGGCGATCCAGCTGAACTGGGCACCGACCGAGTCCGGGATCGCGTCGATGGCGATCACCCTGGGGCGGCGGTCGCGCGGGAGCTTACGCACGACGGCGTTGACGGATTCGGCTCCGGGTGTCGTGGTCAGCACCGCCGCCGGTGCGGCGTCGGCCAGCACGAGCTCGAGGCGCTCGGATTGGCCGGGCAGCTCCGGGGCGAACTGCGGGACGGCGACGTTGCCCGCCACGATGGCCGCGAAGAAGCCGGCAATGTAGTCGACCCCGTGCGGGGCCAGAACGGCAACGCGGTCGCCGCGCGAGGTGACCTGCTGCAACCGGGCTCCGATGGTGCGAATCCTGGCTCCCAACTGACTCCAGGTCAGCTCGACCGATTTGCCGTCGTTGTCGTAATCGAGGAAGCGGTAGGCGCAGGTATCGCCGAGTTCTGCGATGTTGCGATCCAAATACGAGGTGACGTTGTGCCCCTCCGGCACAACGATGTTTCGGTCCGGCGTCAGGTAATCCTCGATCTTCATCACGGCCCGACGCGCGGCGCTATGCATGACTTCCTGACTCATTAAGACAATTCTCACACGAGGTGCGATTTTCGACCTGCAGTCCCATCGACCACCCGCAATATGTCGCAGTTTTTGGTTGCCGCCATCCGGGTAGACCGAATCGGTGAGCCACGGCAACGACTTCAACGAACGCAACATCGCCGAGTTCCGGGCTAATCACGGTCGCGTCGGCGGCCAGTTCAAGGGTGCGCCGCTGGTCATCCTGCATTCCGTCGGCGCACGCAGCGGCCAGCCGCGGACCAACATCATGATGTATATGGCCGACGGCCGCCGCTATCTCATCTTCGCCTCGAAGGCCGGAGCGGACGACAATCCCGCCTGGTACTGGAATCTGAAAGCCAACCCCAACGCTCGCATCGAAGTCGGCGACGACATCGTCGACGTGCATGCCACCGAGTTGGAGGGTGCGGAACGCGACGAGAAGTACGCGCTACAGGCCGACCGGTACCCGGGATTCGCCGACTACCAGACCAAGACGTCGCGGACCATCCCGGTCGTCGCGCTCGTGCCCACCGGCCCCGCGCAGCCGCGCGAATGAGTCAGACCGCGACGTCGAATCTCGACAGCCCGCGCAGGGTGACGTTCGGCTTGTAGACCGGCTCACCGTCGAGTCGGGCGTCGGGGAAACGCGCCGTCACGGCTGACAGCGCGACGGCGGCCTCCAGTCGGGCCAGCGGGGCGCCCAGGCAGAAATGCAGGCCGCGTCCGAAGGCCAAGTGCCGGAACGCCTTTCGGTCGGGATCAAACGTTTCCGGGTGCTCGAATTCATCGGGGTCATGCTGAGCCGCGGCCAGCAGCAGCATCATCGAGTCGCCCTTGAGCACCTGGGTGTCGCCGATCGTCATGTCGTCGGCGGCGATTCGGGCCACCAACTGCACCGGGGGGTCGTATCGCAGGGTTTCCTCGATGACCGCTTGCGCTCGATCCGCGTCGGCGCCGAGCGCCGCCCATTGGGCCGGCTCGCGCAACATCGCCAACATCGCGTTGGCGATCAGGTTGACGGTGGTTTCATGCCCGGCAATCAGCAGCAGATTGCAGGTCGAGACGATTTCGTCTTCGGTGAGCTGGTCGCCGGACTCCTCGACGGCGATCAGCCGCGACATCAGATCGTCGCCGGGCCGGGCCCGGCGTTGATCGATCAGGTCGTGCAGATACCCTCGCAGCCACTGACCGGCGCTGAGCCGCTTTTCCATGCCGTCCGCCGGCTCGCCGGTGACCACGAAGAACGGGTCCAGCGCCTGCGCCAGCAGCGCCGATGCGCGGCTGAACTCCGACTCGTCCTCGAGCGGGACGCCCAGCAGCCGGCAGATGACGGTCACGGGCAGTGGATGCGCCAGTTCGCTGATGACGTCGAACCGGCCCGCCTCGGCCACCCGGTCGAGCATTCCGTCGACCAACTCGACGATCTCGGGTTGCAGCTCGTTGACCACCTTGGGCACGAACGCCTTGCTGACCAGTTTGCGCAGCCGGGTGTGATCGGGCGGATCCTGGAACAGGAACATCGGCGGCCCCATCGGTCGCAGCGGCGCGCCGTCAGCCAACATGCGCTGCGCGACGGTCGATTTGAGCCGATCGTTCGACGATGAGGGATGCCGAAGCCCCTCGTCGCAATCCCGATAGCTGGAGAAGACGTGCAGATTGGATCCCGGCAGCTCGGTCGGGCCGAGGTCGCGGAACTGCTTGTATACGGAGTACGGGTCGGCCCGGCTGGCTGGGTCCAGCAGTCGGAGCAGGAGTTCTTGCGGCCCGGCGACGCTCGACGTAGCAGACATATTTGCATTGTGCAGGTGTCAAAGAAATTGCAGGTAGCTACGGTCCCTCGGTGATGCGAATGCCACGGCGGCCAGCTGGGCGCTAGGTTTCGAGCTGTGAGGAGCAGGATCTACGCCGTGGCCGCCCTGGTGATGGGGGCCGCGGTCGGCTGCTCGTCGGGTCCGGCCGCATCGCCCGGGCCGGGAGTGCTGGCCCCCGGGACCGCGGTGCTGACCGTCGACGGCAAAGACGTGGGCAAAACCTACGACGTGCGCTGCCAGGTGATCGACTGGATGACGAGGATCCACACCAGCCTCGACTCGTCGGGCGTGAGTGCGATGGTGTCCAACGCCAACCGGCTGACGGCCGAGTTCGTGCGGCTGGACAATCTCGGCGGGTTCACCGGTTCCTACGAGCGCCGGCTGCAGGGCGAGGCCACTGTCACGATGACCGGCCCCACCTATCACATCAGCGGCGCCGCCCTCGGCTTCAACAAGGCCGAACCGACCGAGCTGAAAGCCGAGACCTTCTCGGTCCAGGTGTCCTGCTAACGCCGGTCAACCGCGCAAGAAGTCGACGATGTAGCCGGCGAGCTCTTCGCCCGCGTCTTCCTGCAGAAAGTGCCCGGCGTTGCCCACTGTCGGGTGTTCGATCCCCTTGGCGCCCGGCATCTCGCGCTGGAAGATCGGCGCCATGCCGCCGGTGATCGGGTCGCTGTCGCTGAACGCGACCAGCATCGGTGTGGGACTGGCGCACAGCGTCGCCCACGCCGAACGGTTGGCCGACGCCGCAGGGTCGTCCGGCGACGTCGGCACCAGGCCGGGCATGGCCCGCGGCGCCGCGCAGTAGGTGTCGTCGGGGAACGGCGCGTCGTAGCCGGCGCGGACCTCGTCGCTGATCGGCCTACGACAGCCGCCCTGCACGAACCGGCCGACGTCGATAGACGGTGCGGTCTGGATCGCCTTGCGGAACTGCCACCAGATCTCCGGCATCGGGATGTCTCCGGTGGGCAAGCCGGTGTTGGCGACGACGAGGTGGCTGAACCGTTCGGGGTGCTCGGCGGCCAGCCGCAACCCGATCAGCCCGCCCCAGTCCTGGCCCACCAGCGTCACCCGCTGCAGGTCCAGGTGGTCGAACACCAGCGCCCGCACCCACTCGACCTGGCGTGCATACGTGTAGTCCTCGATGCGGGTGGGCTTATCCGAACGACCGAACCCGACCAAGTCCGGGCAGACCACCCGATGTCCGGCCGCGGTCAGCACCGGAATCATCATGCGATACAGGAACGACCAGGACGGCTCTCCGTGCAGCATCAGCACCGGGTCGGCGTCGCCCGGACCGTCCTCCACCCAGGCCATCCGCAGGGTGCCGCCGTCGTCGTCTGAAACATCGGAATAGTATGGTGCGTAAGGGAATTCAGGCAGATCTGTGAAGCGGTCGTCGGGTGTTCGCAGCGTTTGCATGAGTGTGAAGATACGCCGCGGTCACGAACCCTCGGCCGACCCGGCCAAACACGGGTGCGCCATCAGTTGATCGAGGAAGGGCCGGTGCCCCTTCAGCAGCTTGACCCTGGCCTGCGCGACCGGAAACCACTCGACCCGATCGACCTCGGGGAACTCCTGGAATTGCCCTGAACCCCTTGGCCATTCGAGTTCGAAGGTGTTGCTGCGCGCATCCGCGACGTCAAGATCGCCCTGCACCGCGAACGCGGTGACGACCTTGTTGCTGGGTTGCTTGATCGGCCCTAGATCGACGCGCGGCCCGTCCGGCGGCGCCAACCCGACCTCTTCTTCGAATTCCCGCCGCGCGGCCGCCCACGGGTCTTCGTCTTCGGCATACTCGCCCTTCGGAATCGACCAGGCGCCGTCGTCTTTTCGCGCCCAGAACGGGCCGCCCGGATGCGCGATCAGGACCTCGACAACACCAGAGCGCACTCGGTACAGCAGCAGGCCCGCGCTGAGCTTGGGCACGTGGTCAGGCTCCGACCGAGCGTTCCAGATCCTTGAGCGAGGTTTCCAGGTGGCCGAGCAGCCGCTGCAGGTGCGGCACACTGCGCCGGCATCCCACCAGGCCGAAATCGATGTTGTCGGCGTTGTTAACCATGGTGATGTTCAGCGCCTGCCCGTCCAGCGCGATCGACAACGGGTAGTTGCCGTCGAGACGCGCGCCGCCCCAGTACATCGGCTCCCTCGGGCCCGGCACGTTGGAGATCACGATGTTGAACGGCGGCGGTGCCGCCGAGGCGAAGCCCGGGAGCGCGGAGAATCCCAATGGCCCGATGAGCGCCGCGGACAGTGCATACGCCTGCAGGCGAGGCAATTCGGAGAACACCTTCTTGTTGCCCCGCATCGATGCGCTGATCGTTTCCAACCGCTGCGCCGGGTCGTCCACGTGAGTCGCCAGATTGCACAACAGCGCACCGACCTGGTTGCCGCCCGCGTCGGCCTCCTCCTCCGAACGCATGCTCACCGGGACCATTGCGATCAACGGGCTGTCGGGCAGCGCGTGCTCGTCCTGCAGGTAGTAGCGCAGCGCACCGGAGCACATCCCGAGAATGACGTCGTTGAACGTCACTCCGGCGGCCGTCTTGATGGCTTTGAGCCGGTCAATCGCCCAGGACTGGGCGGCAACCCGTCGCGCACCGCCGATCGGCACGTTGAACATCGTGCGCGGCGCGGCGAACGGCAGGGTCAGCTGCTGTTCCAGCAGCGCGGCGCGCGCCAGCGACCACGTCGACGAGGTGTACGTCCCAACAGCTCCCACGAGGTCAGAGAGGCCCGGCCGTTTCGATTTCTTCGCTTCGCGCCGACGCCGGGGCAGGTCCCAGATCGCTTTCATGTCAGCGTCATCGGGATCCGGCGACAACGTCCGCTGCATCAGCCGCAGGGCGGAGACCCCGTCGATCAACGAGTGATGGAACTTGCTGTACACGGCGAACCGGCCGTCGCTCAAACCCTCGACAAAGTGGGCTTCCCACAGCGGGCGGTGCCGGTCGAGCAGGCCGCTATGCCACCGCGAGGTCAGCTCTAGCAGTTCGCGGACGCGTCCCGGTGTCGGCAGGGCCGAGCGCCGCACGTGGTAGTCGATGTCGACGTCGTCCGGGTCGTCGTAGGTCCACGCGAGGTTGGGGATTCCGCCGAACGTCCAGGCGGGGTGTTTTCGGAAGGTGGGTTGGAAGTCACGATTGGTGACCAAGGTGTCGCGGATTTCTCGGGCGAACTCCGGCCCGGACCCCTCCGGGGGCTCGAACAGTTGCAGGCCGCCGACGTGCATCGGGTGCTCACGCGATTCGATCGTCAAGAACACCGAGTCGAGCGGGCTCATCAGTTCCATGGGTTCATCTAAGGCGCCGCGGGCAGACGTGGCGTCCGAATAGGCGAATTAGTTCAGCTGGTGAACAGTCCGCCCAGCGTTCCGACGAGACCGGCGAGTGGGTCGATGAGATCTTGTTGTATGCCGGTGAGGTCCAACAGGTTTTGGATGTCGGCACCCAGCGGGGCTTCCAAGTCGATGAACGCGGTGAACGGGTTGAAGTCGTCGTTGAGCTGGTTGACGATCTGGTCGTAGGGCACGCCGATGTCCTGCTCCGACCATGCTTCCGCCGACGCGAAGAAGCTTTCGATCTGCGAGTAGTCCGGCAGCTGGGTACCGAACAGTTCGAATGCGTTGTCGGCGCCCTGCACGACCGCGTTGGCGAATTCGAGGGTGAACGTCGCCGGGTCGATGCTGGGGATCAGTTCGGCCGGTGTCGAGTCGCCGAACGGGATGGATCGGTCGTAGCCCGCTTCGACGAGTACTTGCAGCGCGGGTTGGAAGATGTTGAGCACCGACTCGGGCACGCCCAGACTGCGCAGCGGATCGAGCAGCGGCAGGTCGGTGGTGGGGATGAAGTAGAACGTGGTGTCGCCGTCGACCTGTTTGACGATTTCGGTTGAGCCGAGGGTGTATTCGCTGGCGAAGGGCCCCGATATCGGGTCCGAGGGTGGCCAGACGGCCGGAATCGCTTCGGGCAGTGGGCCATCGCCGTACGCCGCGTGCGCGTAGATGAAACCCAGGAAGGAGTTGAGGTCTGCCAGCCCGTTGATCGGATATTGCGGAAAGTCAGCGACGAAGTCGTATTGGTTCGCGATGTCGATGGTCGGGATGCCGGCGTCGGTTGGATCGGCACCATCGAAAGCGCCGCCCGCCGCGGGAATATCTAAACCGGGAAACCGCGCGTCCATGCCGCCGTCGGGCCGGTTGGGGTCGCCGAGCAGCAGAAACGTCAGGTCAGGATGCTGCCCGGCCGCCATGAGGTCGAGCTTCTCGTCGACCGCGATCGACGCGCTCTGCGAATAGCCCTCGACGAGGAAGGGCTGCCCGGGATTGCTCGCCTGCTGCGCGGCGATCGCGGCCTGCAGGTCGGCCAGTCCGTCCGTCATCGACGTACTGGCGAAAGACTCCGGAGTGGGCACCAGCACCGGGGTGTAGTCGCCACCGGTGGCCGGGTCGATGTAGTCGGCGATGATGGTGTCTTGCCAGAACTCGCTGGGCGTGGGCATGCCCGAACCGCCCATCATCAGGGCGTCTTCGTCCGCCCGTGCGGTCGGGCCAGCAGTCAACGACGTCAGCGCCATTGCAGCGCCGACGACAGCCATGCCGACAAACGAGCGACCAGTGATCGCTCTACTGTGCCCGAAGGACGGCAGAAATAGTCCGAATTGCACCGCGGCCTCCGCCGGGTCAGCCGGCTTGCACTTCGCGCGGCGGTAGCAACCGCGGTCGTTAGACCGGCGGCAACGCCCGGTTTAACTGAAACGCGTCGGCGGGCTGCGCAAGCGCCAGCGCAGTACCGGTGCCGATGGGTCCGAGGCGGTCGAAGATCGTGGCCGTCCCCGTCGCCACACCGTCGTTGCCGTAGTGATTCTGAGCGGCCAGTCCGATGTACTCGCCTTCGGGAAGCCGGCTGATTGCCACTGTGTAATCGGCGTTGATGTATCGCAAACCTGCTGTGCCCCAATGAGTCAGCGAGCTGATAACGTCGCCGGCGAACGCCGCGCGTGCAAACGGAGTGAGCGGATGACCCGCCACCATGGGCCGAATAAGCCTCGTCCAGGCGAACTTCTGCGCGGTGGCCTGCTCCCAGTCGACGCCGGGGTTTCCCACGCTGCCGTGTCCGGCGGTATCGGAGCAGCTCCAGATGAAAAATGGTGTCTCTGAATCGAGTTCATCGGAGCTGGCGGGCGCCGGCGGCATAGTCGCCGCCGCCGACCACACTGCGCCGTCGGGTTCCTCGCTGGGGCGCACAAATAGCGCACTGGCCCGCGCGACGACTCTGCCGTTCTGCAGTAGTGCGGCATCGAGGAGCTTGATCCGCCGGCCCTCGCGTTGAATCGAAATCTCAATGGAAACGGGTTCGATGAGAACTGGGCGCAGCAAATCGACCGTCAACCGCGCCGGCCGAAAATCGCCGTCGCCGTACCTGTCCAACGCCCAGCCGAGCAGCCCGCCGACGACCTGACCGCCCATCGTTTGACCCCATGGACCGCGGGTCAAATTCCCCGGCACGTATGAGTCACCCTCGGCGGTGAAGAAGGCTTCCACCAGGCTCATGTTAGGGATGAGTCAAACCCTCGGAAGATCGCGCCCTCGTCAGCCGACGATCGCTGGCATGGAGTCCAATCCACGCACAGTCGAGCTACGTGACCGGCGGGCGTTGTCGAGGCCGACTGCCATTCCGGGAAGCGCGTGAGTACCTCGTCCAACGGTGCTTTTCGTGCCATGCAACACATTCGGTGAACATATCGCCGTCGAAGTAGTGGTTTTTATCGACCGGCAGGGATCTGCCCGGCTCGTCGCGTGGCACGCCTCGACGGTGGTCATACGGCATGCCTTCGGAGAAGGCGCATAGCCGGGGCGTAACCTGCATAAATGCGTGGTTGAACACGCCTTAAGGAGTGTTGACGATGGCAAATCACCAGAACATGAGGGGCAGTCGCCTCGGAGCGGTGAGCTACGAGACCGACCGCAGCCACAACCTGGCGCCGCGTCAAATCGCGCGCTATCGCACCGAGACCGGCGAGGAGTTCGAGGTTCCGTTCGCGGACGATGCGGAGATCCCCGGCACCTGGCTGTGCCGCAACGGCACAGCGGAGGGCACCCTGATCGACGGTGACCTTCCGGAGCCGAAGAAGGTCAAAGTGCCGCGCACACCCTGGGACATGCTGCGGGAACGCCGCTCGATCGAGCAACTCGAGGAACTGCTGGAGGAGCGCCTCGCGTTCATCCAGTCGACGCGCCGCGGCAGCTAGTTCAAGCGCGGATGGTGTCCACGCTGATCCGCCAGCCCTCGACGCTCACGCTCCACACTCGGCGGCATCCAGGCCTCTTGCCGGTCGCCTATCTACCAGCGCAAACGGGCCGAAGAACTTGGCGGTGGCGGAGGGATTTGAACCCTCGGACGGGGGTTACCCGTCACACGCTTTCGAGGCGTGCTCCTTAGGCCGCTCGGACACGCCACCGCCGGAGAGCTTACCCAACGCCTGCGCGGCTATCCCAATCGCTGGCGGGCGAAGAAGTCCTCGAGCAGCGCGGCGCAGTCGTCAGCGAGCACCCCACCCCGCACCGCGGGACGGTGGTTGAGCCGCCGGTCGCGGACCACGTCCCACAGCGAGCCGACCGCTCCGGTCTTGGGTTCCCAGGCCCCGAACACCAGCCGGTCCACCCGCGCCATCACCAGCGCACCGGCGCACATCGTGCACGGCTCGAGGGTGACCGCCAGCGTCGCTCCGGCCAGCCGCCACCCGTCGCCGAGTGCGGCCGCAGCCGCGCGGATGGCCAGGATCTCGGCATGTGCGGTTGGATCCCCCAGTGCCTCCCGCGCATTGACGGCGCGGGCCAGCTCGGTCCCGTCGGCCGCGACGACCACCGCGCCCACCGGGACATCGCGTGGACCCGCGGTGGCGGCAACGGTCAGCGCGGAGCGGATCAGGTCTTCGTCGGACGTCAACGACGGGCCCCATAGCGGAGACCCGCTGCGCCCGGCTCCGCCGCGCTTGCGATCACCGACCGAGGCGTTCGAGCACCGTCGACAGCTCTTCGGCGAAGCCCATCTCCCGCGCGATGCGGCCCAGCTGCTCGTCGGCGTACAGGTCTGTTTCGTCGAGGATGACGCCCAGCACCGCCTCGGGCAGTCCCACATCGGACAGCAACCCGAGGTCGCCCTCTTCGAACGGGTCGGCGTCTTCAAGATCTTCAGGGTCGATGTCGGCGTCCAGGTTGTCCAGCACTTCAGCGGCGATGTCGTAGTCCAGCGCCGCGGTCGCGTCGGAAAGCAGTAACCGGGTTCCCGACGGCGCGGGCCGCACGATCACGAAGAACTCGTCGTCGACGTCGAGCAACCCGAAAACCGCTCCCGCGCTTCGTAACTCGCGCAATTCGGTCTCCGCGTCCGTCAGGCTGGTCAGGGCTTTCGGCCGCATGGCTGAACACTGCCATTTGCCGTCTTCGCGCACAACGGCCACGCCGAATCCGTCCGGCGTATCTGCCTGCGCGGAAGCCCGCTGTGCTCCCATGGGCGCCTACGCTAGTCGCCTGTCAGCCCGTTGACCAGCAAATCGGGGTCGCGTCGGGCCGCCATCGGGCGCTGGGCTTCGCGGCGGATATGCCAACCTTGGGGGGTGGCGAAGACACCGGTGTGCGTGCTGGGCCTGGGGCTGATCGGCGGGTCGGTATTGCGGGCGGCTACGGCGGCGGGCCGTGAGGCGTTCGGCTACAACCGCTCGGTGGAAGGGGTCCAGGCCGCCCGGTTCGACGGCTTCGACGCCACCACCGACCTGACCGAGGCGCTGAAGCGGGCCGCCGGCGTCGACGCGCTGATCGTCCTGGCCGTGCCGATGCCGGCGTTGCCGATCCTGCTCAGCCACGTCGGCGACTCGGCCCCCGACTGTCCGCTGACCGACGTCACCAGCGTCAAGACCGCGGCGCTCGGCGCGGTGATCGCGGCCGGCCTGCAGGCGCGCTTCGTCGGCGGACATCCGATGACGGGGACGGCGCATTCGGGTTGGGAGGCCGGACATGCCCGGCTCTTCACCGGAGCCCCCTGGGTGATCAGCGTCGACGATCACGTGGACCCCGCGGTGTGGTCGATGGTGCTGGAGCTGGCGCTGGACTGCGGGTCGGTGGTGGTGCCGGCCAGGTCCGACGAACACGACGCCGCCGCGGCGGCCATCTCGCATCTGCCGCATCTGCTGGCCGAAGCACTGGCGGTCACCGCCGCCGAGGTGCCGCTGGCGTTCGCGCTGGCAGCGGGGTCCTTCCGGGACGGCACCCGGGTGGCGGGCAGCGCACCGGACCTGGTGCGGGCCATGTGCGAAGCAAACTCGGGCCAGCTGCTGCCACGGATGGACCGGGCCGTCGAACTGCTGACTGAAGCCCGAGAATCGTTGGCGCACAATGCTTCTGTCGCCGATCTTGTCGAGGCCGGGCATGCGGCGCGCACCCGCTACGACAGTTTTTCGCGACCGGAGATCGTCGGCGTGTTCGTCGGCGAACACAATTGGCGCGCAGAGCTGGCCGCCGCCGGTCGCGCCGGCGGAGTGATTAGATCCGCTCTGCCAAGCCTGGATACTCCACGATGAACCCGTCGGCGTCGACGGTCAGCGTGACCTCGGATACCGGCGAATGCACCTTGATGCCCTCGCCGGACCCCGGGGCCGCACTGCTGTAGCTGACGGGCGCCGACGTCAGGGTCATCTCCGGCAGCGTCACGTACAGCGTCGGCACCGTGATCGAGTCGGCCCGTTCGGTCAAACCGCATCGCCGGATCGGCAGCGCGTTGAAAAACGGGCTGAACACCACGTCGATGTCCAGCGCACCATCGAACGCCGCCCGCGACTCACCCCGATGATCGGTGACCATCCACATGTTTTCCTCGTCGCGGGCAACGGCCAGCTGCCGCTCCCGCTCGGCCAGCGTGACCGTCATCCCGAGTCGCTTGGTCGCGCCGCTTTCGTCGGTCTGCAGGTCGTAATACGCGGCGAACGCCGGGTTGGTGTCAGCGGCTGCGGCGACGATGCGGCCGTTGGCCTTGATTCGCTTGCCGGACAACTGCACTCGCACCGACTCCATCCGCCTGGCGTCCTGTGCACGCCAAGTCAACATTGTCGACCAAGAGCTACTTTTCGCATTTGCGGGGGCTGAGCTCACGCGTCTACGTTAGGCGACGGCTCCGGAGATTTCGACGGCTGGGCGTGTGGGCTTCGGCGCAGCCGACCGGTACCGGGCACCGACGCCCAGACCGCGAATGCCAGCGCCGCGTCGATGATCAACGCCAGCGCGGCCACCATCAGCGCACCGACCAGCGCGATGTGGAATTGGCGAACCTTGATGCCGTCGATCAGATAACGCCCCAGCCCGCCCAGGCTGGCGTAGGCCGCCACCGTCGCGGTGGCCACCACCTGCAGCGTCGCGGTGCGCAGCCCGCCCACGATCAGCGGCAGCGCGTTGGGCACCTCGACGCGAAGCAGCACCCTCAGCTCGCTCATGCCCATCGACCGTGCGGCGTCGACCACCGTGCGGTCCACCGCGGACACCCCCGCGTACGTCCCGGCCAGCAACGGCGGGACACCCAACAGCATCAGCGCCACGATCGGCGGCACC
>Ga0335075_10001571_pt1 | contig 37479 bp, 30 predicted proteins | sample Lox_Sample_24_FD_206723 | JGI IMG/M metagenome (GOLD analysis project Ga0335075, IMG submission 206723) | Soil microbial communities from Loxahatchee National Wildlife Refuge, Florida, United States - Lox_Sample_2.4 | ecosystem: Environmental > Terrestrial > Soil > Wetlands | place: USA... | reverse complement strand
GCGTCTTTCCAGGGAATGCCGATGAGCCACGCGATAGGCGAGAAGAGCACGCCGAGGATCGCGTCAAGGCTCGACGGGAACCAGGGAAAATGATCCTTAACGAGCCAGTTGTGGATGCCGCCGAGGATGCCGTTCAGCAGCGCGATCAGCGCAAGAAAGGAGATCAGCATGATGGCCACGTTGAAGGCGAGGCGTCCACCGTCGATAGTTCCGCGAGCGATCGCGCCGAGCAGATTTTCTTCCTTGTGCTCCATCTCCTTTGGCATGTGAACGACGCCTTCGGTTACCGGCGTCTCGGTCTCGGGCACCAGCATTTTCGAGATGAGAACGGTGCCGGGAGCGGTCATGATCACGGCAGCCAGCAGATGCTGTGCCTCGATCCCATAGAGGATGTAAGCCGCCATGATGCCGCCCGAGACGTGCGCCATGCCGCTGGTCATAATCGTCATCAGCTCAGAGCGCGTCGCGCCGGGCAGAAATGGCCGGATAGTCAGAGGCGCCTCGGTCTGCCCCATGAAAATGCTGGCCGCCACGTTCAGGCTCTCCGCACCCGAGACCTTCATCGTCCACAGCATGAGGCGCGCAAAGAGGCGGATGACCAGCTGCATCACGCCAATGTGATACAGCACCGCGAAGAGCGCCGAGATAAAGATGATCGTCGGCAGCACCTGGAAAGCGAAGATCATGCCGAAGGAAGAGTGCTGCTTGCCCAGCTCGCCGAAGACCATCTGCGACCCGGCAAACGAATAGCCGAGCATGCGGGTGATCGCTGCGCCGACCGATCCCAGGATGCGCTGGCCAATCGTCCACTCCAGCACCAGCACCGCGAAGACGATCTGCAGGCTCAGGCCCCAGATGACGGTGCGCCAGCGGATGGCCCGCCGGTTCGTCGAAAAAACCCATGCCAGAAGGAGCATGGTGAGCAGGCCCAGCACCCCGGTGAATCTTGCCAATGTTTCTCCTATGTGAACATCCTATGGGCGGGGCGGCAATTCGAGGAACTGATTTTTGTTTTCTGCCGTGATTATTTGCGCAATGAGCGGAGGAACCGGAGCCGGCTGGTCGGCGATCACGACCGCCTCGGCCAGGAGCCTTTCAGGCTCGTCAAACAGCGCTTCATCATCGGCGAAAAGCGTGAAGAGAGGCTGTCCGGCGCGGACGCGCGTGCCGAGTTTGGCCCGCATCTCGAGCCCGGCATGCGCATTTACAGTTTCTCCGGCGCGCTCGCGTCCCGCGCCCAGGCGCTGCACCGCCCACCCGATCTTCGCGCAGTCCATGTAGGCCAGATAGCCGCTGCGCGAAGCGCAGAATTCGCGCCGGAATTTCGGCTGATGAAAGCTCCCCGGATCGTCGAACGCGCTGGTGTCGCCCCCCTGCGCTTCGACCATGCGGAGAAAGATGTCGAGCGCTTTGCCGTCGATGAGGAGCGTCTCCGCAAGATCGCGGCCCTCTACCGGTGCGCCCGCCTTGCCGCCGAGGTAAATCATCCAGCCGGCGAGGATCAGTGAGATCTCTCGAATGTCTTCATACATCGGATGCCAGCGATTGGAGAGCAGGTCGACGGCCTCCCAGATCTCCAGCCAGTTGCCCGCAAAGCGCCCCAGGGGTTGATCCATCGACGTCAGCAGAGCGGCGGTGCGTGTCCCGGAGCGTTCGCCGATATCCACCATAAGAGCCGCCAGAAAACGCACGGCGGCAGGATCCTTCAGAAATGCTCCCGAGCCGGTTTTTGCGTCGAGCACAAGACCGTGAAGGCCTTCGGCGAGCTTCTTGCTCATGATGGAAGGGCAGATGAGGAATGGGCTCTCAACCGAACCTGTCCGGTCGCGAAGATCATAGAGAACACGATCGGCGGGCACGAGATCTTTCGTCTGCCCGATCATCGTTGCTCCGCAGAGAACGAGGACCCGGCGCGCTTCGGTGAGCGAAAGCTGTGTCCGGTATCCAGGGATGGTCTCAAGCTTGTCGAGTGTGCCGCCGGTGTGCCCGAGGGCGCGCCCGCTGATCATGGGTACGGCCAGCCCCGCCGCCGCCGCAATCGGCGCGACGAGAAACGACGTGCTGTCGCCTACCCCGCCCGTCGAATGCTTGTCGACTGTCGTGCGTCCCAGGCCGGTGTGATCAAAGACCTCGCCCGAGTAGCGCATGGCCGTGGTCAGCCCGGTTACTTCGTCGAGGGTGAGTCCGCGCAGGAAGGCGGCCATCAGCCAGGCGGAAAGCTGCTCGGGCGGAATCGATTGATCCGCCGCGCCGGCGACCAGGAAGCGGATCTCTTCTAGCGTCAGCTCGCCGCCGCCGCGTTTTTTGAGGATGATATCGATGGCATGCATGACGACGTGCTCCGCTCAGTGACCTTCAAGGTGAAACGCAAAAGGGAAAAGCTCGCGAAAGGGGCGTAGCTCCAGGCCATTGTCTCCGGGGAAGGAGACAACGGCGTCATCGCTCACGAACTCGCTGAGCACCTGCCGGCAGCCTCCGCAGGGCGGGCTGGCGGCGGCATTCAGATTGGTAACCGCCACAGCAACAATTTTGCCGGATGCGCCGCGCTGCGTGACCGCGTTCGAGACCGCATTGCGCTCGGCGCACATCGTCAATCCATAAGACAGGTTCTCGACGTTGCAACCGACGGCGACAAAGCCGTCGTCGAAGAGCAGGGCAGCGCCCACACGGAATTTGGAATAAGGCGCGTAGGCATGAGCTGCGGCCTGGCGGGCGGCCTCCTGTAGGCGGTTGATGGTCGCCGAATCCATCACATTGGGCGAGTCTGGCATGGTTCTTTGAGGCTATCGCAAAACCGCGGAAGCTGTATCCGGGAGCCGCGGTCCTCAAGTTAAACAACAGTTCTCCCGATAACCGTTAAGTGGACGAGTTGATACGCGAGTTCCTGATCGAAAGCCACGCCGGGCTCGATCAGATGGAGAAGTGTCTCACCGAGCTCGAAGAGAGTCCCGGAGACGTTGAGCTGCTCGCGAATATCTTTCGCTCTGTCCACACGATCAAGGGCACGACCGGGTTTCTCGGCTATGCGCGCCTCGAGTCGCTCTCGCATGCCGGCGAGAACCTGCTTGGCCTGCTGCGCGACGGCAAGTTGGTCGTCAATGCCGAAATCATCAGCGCGCTGCTCGACCTGTTGGATAGTCTGCGCGCCGTTCTTCGCTCGATCGAAACGGCCGGCGATGAGGGCCGGGGCAGCGACGAGGTGATCGTCGCGCGTCTGCTGGCTCTTGCATCGGCCATCGGGAGCGTCGGCGAAGAATCACGCGCGGATGCCAAGGATCGGTCGGTTTTGCGGCTGGAGCCGGCTCAAACGAGCAGTGCCTCCGACGCACAGAACGCGGCGCAGTCGTGGAATGCCGCCGATTCAACCCTGCGCGTCGACATCGGATTGCTCAACCGCATGATGAACCTGGTGGGGGAGCTGGTTTTGACCCGCAACCAGATTCTGCAGGCCAACAGCACCGACACCGAGTTCACTCCGCTGGCGCGCCGTCTGGACATGGTCACCGCCGACCTGCGCGAAGCTGTCATGAAAGCGCGCATGCAGCCGGTGAGCCACGTCTTCTCAAAGTTTCCGCGCCTGGTGCGCGACCTTGCCCAGCAGCTCGACAAGCGGGTCCGCCTGCGCATGGAGGGTCAGGAAACGGAGCTCGACAAGAGCCTTCTCGAAGCGATCAAGGACCCGCTGACGCATTCGGTCCGCAATGCCATTGACCATGGCATTGAAGCGGCGGAGGTCCGCGCAGCCTGCGGCAAAGACCGCGAGGGCCTTCTTGTCCTAAGCGCCCGCCAGCAGGGCAGCCACGTTATCGTGGAGGTGACTGACGATGGCGGCGGCATCCGCGTCGAGAGGATTCGCGACAAGGCGATCGAGCGCCGTCTGATCACGGCGCAGAAGGCTGCGCAGTTGTCAGAGCGGGAGCTGCTGCAGCTTATCTTCCTGCCAGGATTTTCGACCGCGGAAAAGGTGACCAATGTCTCCGGCCGGGGCGTGGGCATGGATGTGGTCCGCACCAACGTGGAGCGGATCGGCGGCAAGGTCGAACTCGACAGCAAGCCGGGCCGGGGGACCACGCTACGGCTGAGCATTCCCCTTACGCTGGCGATTATCCCCGCACTGATCGTTCGCAGCCGCAGCCAGGACTTTGCCCTGCCGCAAACGGCGCTCGTCGAGCTGGTTTACCTCACTGTGGAAGAGTCAGCTCTCCAGATCGAATTGCTTGAGGGGGCGCCACTCTACCGCCTTCGCGGCAAGCTGCTGCCGCTCGTCTTTCTGAACCGCCTGCTCGAGCAGTCCTCCGGCGACGAAGCCCTCGCCGGTTGCTACATCGCCGTGCTCAATGCCGACGGACGCCGCTACGGACTGATCGTCGATGGCCTGGCCGATCCGGAAGAGATCGTCGTCAAGCCGCTTTCCGCGGCGCTGAAGCGTATCGGATTGTTCTCCGGGGCCACGGTGATGGGCAACGGCGAACTGGCGCTGATCCTCGATCCGGGTGCGATCGCCGGGCGAGCGGGAATCAGTCTCAGCGTGGACGAAGGGGAAGAACCGTCCCCTGGCGATACCGTGGCAATGACCGAATCCGAGTTTCTGCTGGTCGAAACCGGCGCGACCCAGGCGGCTCTGCCCCTGAACAGCGTTTTGCGCATCGAGCGGATTCCCCGCTCCCGCATCGAGTGGCTGGGCGGCTTACCGCTGCTGCGCTTCGGCAGCGTCCTGCTGCCGCTTGAGGATCGCTCCCATCTGCTCCATCATTCCGGGCAGGTCGGGCCCGGGCAATTCGATCCGAGCCAAGTCGACAACGAAATCACAGTGATCGTCTGTCGCGATGGCGAACGCCATGTCGGCATCACCGCTTCTCACGTAGTCGATGTGGCCTCCGGAGCCCCGCTCCTCGAGGCGGGCACGCAGAGCATCGCGCCCGAGGTGACCCTGCTGAAGGAGCGAGTGACGGGTGTGGTGAACCTGAGCCGGATCCCGGCACTCCCGGAACCGGTGGAGGTGAGCGCATGAGCCGATCTGCGGCGGAAGATGGGATCGAGATGTGTTCCGTGTGCGTGGGGGACACGTTATTTGGCGTGCCGATCACCGGGATTCTCGAAATTCTCGATAAACCTGCACCCCGGTCCGTGCCTCTGGCGCCCGCACATATCGGCGGCCTGGTGCACTACCGCGGTGAGATTCTCACCGCAGTCTCGCTCCGCAGCCTGCTCGGATTGCCGCCGCATTCTGAGCCGCCCGACATGCTGGTCTTCGAGGGGCGCGATGGATATTTCGGACTCCTGGTGGACACGGTCGGCGAAGTCCTGACCGTCTCGCCACAGGAATTTGAGCCGAATCCATCCATCCTTGATGACCGCAAGCGGGCGCTCTTCGCGGGCACATACAAGCTGAGCAACTCTCTGCTCGTCATGCTGGAGCCGGACAGGTTTGACCCTGTCCTGCTGGCGCAATAGGACGACCGATATGCGCTTGCACACGCCCGAGCCAGGCCACCTGCGAGGATCGCTTCCCATTCGCGTGCTGGCGGTCGACGATTCGGCCGTCATGCGCAGCCTGCTGCGGACGGCGCTGGGCACCTCTCCGCAGATCGAAGTCGTCGGCACGGCCCAGGACGGCCACGAAGCGCTCGAAGCCATCGACCGCTTGAATCCCGATCTGCTCCTCCTCGATGTTGAAATGCCGCGCATGAGCGGGCTGGAGTTGCTCGCGGAAATGAGAACGCGCCGCCTGCGCGCCAAAGTCATCATCTGCAGCACACTCACCAGGCGTGGCGCCGGGATCACCCTCGAGGCGCTGGCATGCGGAGCAACGGATTACGTGGCCAAGCCCGTGGCGCACGATGCCGCCGAAGGCGTTGCCGCTCTCAGACGGGATCTGCTGGCGAAAATTTTCGCCCTCTTTCCTCCGGAGGGCTGGCAGTGTCCGGTCGAATTCCCCTATAGGTCGTCGATCGTCTCGACGTATCCTGAGCCGCGAGCGGTCACTGTGCCCGGTGTGCTCGTGATCGGTGTGTCGACTGGAGGGCCGGCCGCGCTGGAACAGCTTTTGCCAGCGCTGCCCGCAGATTTCCCTCTCCCCGTCCTCATCGCGCAGCACATGCCGCGTCTCTTCACATCGCTCCTGGCGGAGAGGCTCGACAGTCTGTGCCCGCTTTCGGTACGCGAGGCCGAAGCCGGAGCGCGGCTCAGCCCGGGCCGCGCCTTCCTGGCACGCGGCGACTGGCATCTGGAGATCGCCGGTACGCCGGAACGAAGTTCCCTGTACATCCATCAGGGAGATTCGGCCGATCCATGCCGTCCCTCCGTCGATCTTCTTTTTCGTTCCGCGGCCTCTGTCTACGGGGCCGGAGTCCTGGCGCTGGTCCTCACCGGCATGGGCGCCGACGGGCTCGAAGGATGCCGGGCGGTGCGCGCCGCAGGAGGGAGAATTCTGGTGCAGGATCGCGCGACGAGTGCGGTGTGGGGCATGCCGGGAGCTGTCGCGAGAGAAGGGCTCGCCGATCGGGTTCTACCGCTGGCATTGATCGCCGAAGAGGTCACACGATTTGCAAGACACCAGGGGCACACTCATACCTGGCAGAACAGCTGGTAGGGTGCTTATCTCATGTCTGGGAGATCATGTCTGGGACAAACGTCGATTTTGCTTACCTGCGCGCGGTAGTTCTCGAGGAGTCTGCGAACGTGCTCGATCTGTCGCGCGACTATCTCTTTGAGTCGCGTCTCCAGGATCTGCTGATCGCCTCCGGCCTGATGACACTCGATCGCCTGGTTGCGGCGCTGCGCCTGCGGCTCGATCCGGCGTTGCGACGGTCGGTGGCCGAAACGATGACCATCAAGGAGACCAGCTTCTTTCGCGACAGCTCACCCTTCGATCTTCTGGAAGAGGATCTGCTGCCCGGCATCATCCGCAACCGCGAAGCCGCGCGCCGCCTGCGCTTGTGGAGCGCCGCCTGCTCGAGCGGGCAGGAGCCCTACTCCCTTGCGATGGTGATCCGCGAACACTTTCATCAACTCAACGACTGGGAGGTCGAGGTGACCGGCACAGATATCTCGCAGGAAATGATCCGCCGCGCTCGCGCCGGCCGATATGCGAGGAGGGAATGGAATCGCGGGCTGCCCTCGCACTACCGCCTCCGTTATCTGCAGCCGTCGGGTGACGAGTGGGAGGTGACTCCCGACGTGAAGCAGATATGCCGCTTTTACCAATGCAACCTCTGTGAGGGCCCGCTGCCGCTCGAAAAATACGACGGGATCCTGTTGCGCAACGTGATGCTGTACTTCCCCGACGAGGCCCGCCGCCAGCTCCTGCTTCACGTCTATCGCATCCTGCGGCCCGACGGCTTTCTTATCCTCGGCTCGGGAGAGCAGCCGGCCCTGCCTGAGCTCTTCCAGGCAGAGCTGAAGGGAAGCGCCTGCTATTACCGGCCTTTGCCGCTTGCCTGAGTTCTCCAGCCCGCTTGCGCGCATCGTATTCGGTGCGGGATATCCTCGAAGCGTATGCAGGCGGATGGCAAAACCGGAAAGAAGGGGACTGACAGTGGAGCCGCCGGCGATGCAGCGCTCGCGCTCTTTCACCCTGTCACCGCCGAGTGGTTCCGCGCCGTCTTCGACCAGCCGACAGCGCCCCAGCGCCTGGGATGGCCCGCCATCGCTCGCGGCGAGAGCACACTCATCCTCGCTCCCACAGGGACCGGGAAGACGCTGACTGCATTCCTCTGGTGCCTCGATCGCCTCATGCTGCACGGAAATCCGGCGGCCGAGGGTTGCCGCGTCATCTACATCAGCCCGCTCAAGGCGTTGGCGGTCGATGTGGAGCGCAATCTGCGCTCGCCTCTTGCCGGCATCGCTATTGCAGCGCGGCAGCGCGGAGTGCCGTTTCACAATCCCGAGATCGGCATCCGCACCGGCGATACGCCGCAGCGCGAGCGGGCGCGCTTTCGCCGCCATCCCGCGGAGATCCTCATCACCACGCCTGAGTCCCTGTATCTGCTGCTGACCTCCGAGTCAGCGGCTTCGCTGCGCAGCGTTGAGACGGTGATCGTCGACGAGATCCATGCGCTGGTTCCTACCAAGCGGGGCGCGCACCTCGCGCTCAGCCTGGAGCGGCTCGAAGCCGTTACCGGCAGAAAACTGCAGCGCATCGGACTCTCGGCGACGCAGAGGCCGCTCGAAGAGGTCGCTCACTTTCTCGGCGGAGTCGAACCCTCGAAACCGCGCGTTTCACGGCCGGCGGATCCCGACAACACGCTCGCCGCCTTCGAGCATGAGTGGACGAGCGACGAGGAAGCCGCGCAGAGATTCCGGCCTGTCACCATTGTTAATGCCAGCGAGCCCAAGCGGCTGGAGTTGAAGGTTGAAGTGCCGGTCGAAGACATGGCCCGCATCGGACAGGTGGAAGAGCTGCCCAGCGGCCCGGCCTCGCAGGGGCCGAAGCGCACCTCGATCTGGAGCGCGATTTACCCCCGGCTGGTGGAAATCATCCTCCAGCGCCAATCGACACTCATCTTTGTCAATAATCGCCGAACCGCCGAGCGGCTCGCCGGCGCGCTCAACGACATTGCGCAGGAGCAGACTCACGATCAGCAGATACCGGTCCCGCTCGCTCGGGCGCATCATGGCTCGCTCGCCGCATCGCAGCGATCCGAGATCGAAGAGCAGCTCAAGGCAGGATCGATCCGCGCGCTCGTGGCCACCTCTTCGCTCGAGCTCGGCATCGACATGGGAGCCATCGACCTTGTCATTCAGATCGAAGCTCCGCCCTCGGTGGCCGGCGGGATGCAGCGCATCGGGCGCGCCGGGCATCATGTCGGCGCAACCAGCGACGGCATCATCTTCCCGAAATACCGGGCGGACCTCGTCGCCTGCGCGGCGGTCACGCGTGCCATGCACGAGGGTCTGGTCGAGTCCACGCGCTACCTGCGCAATCCTCTGGATGTGCTCGCACAGCAGATCGTCGCCACCGTCGCGCAGCCGCCCGCCCTGGCAGTGCTGCGGTTGCGCGGGCAGCCGCCGCCAACAGCGGAGATCGGTGTCGAGGAGATCTATGCGCTGGTGCGGAGCGCCGCTCCCTTTGCCTCGTTCACGCGCGGAGCATTCGAGGGTATTCTCGATCTGCTCGCCGGACGCTATCCATCCGACGAATTCGCCGAGCTGCGGCCGCGCATCACCTGGGATCGCGTCGCCAACACACTGACGCCGCGTGAGGGTGCAAAGAGCCTGGCGATTCTGAATGGTGGAACGATCCCCGATCGCGGCCTCTATGGCGTCTTTCTTCACGGAGCCGACAAACCGGTCCGCGTTGGCGAGCTCGACGAGGAGATGGTCTTCGAAAGCCGGACCGGCGAGACCTTTGTCCTTGGCGCATCTACGTGGCGCATCGTTGAGATCACGCACGACCGCGTGCTGGTCTCGCCTGCTCCCGGCGAGCCGGGCAAGATGCCTTTCTGGCACGGCGATCAGGCCGGCAGGCCGCTCGAGTTCGGCCGCCGAATCGGCGCGCTGGTGCGCGAGCTGCGCGAGATGCCGCGCAATGCGGCTCTGAGCCGGCTGGTGCGCGAGCACGATCTGGAACCCCAGGCCGCCGAAAATCTAATCCGTTTTCTCGCCGATCAGGAAATTGCAACCACGACAGTGCCAGATGACCGTAACATCGTCATCGAGCGCACTCGCGACGAACTCGGAGACTGGCGCGTCTGCGTACTCACCCCTTTCGGCAGCCGCGTGCATGCTCCCTGGGCCATGGCCGCAACCGGAAAGATTCGCGCCGCGGGCGGCCCGGATGTGGAGACCATGTGGGCCGATGACGGCTTCGTCCTGCGCTTTCCAGATGCTGATGCCGCGCCCGATCCGGATCTGTTGCTGCTCGATCCCAATGAGGCGACTGACCTGGTCCTTCGGCAGCTTGGTTCGACGGCGCTCTTTGCGGCGAAATTCCGCGAATCTTCAGCGCGTGCCTTGTTACTCCCCAGACGCCGCGCCCAGGGACGTGCTCCGCTCTGGCAGCAGCGCAAGCGGGCATACGATCTGCTCTCCGTCGCCTCGCGTTATCCGTCCTTCCCCATGCTGCTTGAGGCCTATCGCGAATGCCTGCGCGACGTTTTCGATATCCCGGCCTTCCTTGAGATTCTGCGCGCCGTGGAAAAGCGTCAGGTCCGCGTGAATGTAGTCGACTCCAAAACGCCGTCGCCCTTCGCGTCATCCCTTCTCTTCAGTTATGTCGCGAATTACATCTATGACGGTGACGCTCCTCTCGCCGAGCGGCGCGCGCAGGCGCTCTCCATCGATCAGGAGCAGTTGCAGGATCTTCTTGGTGACGCCGACCTGCGCGAACTGCTCGATGCCGACGCGATTGCTGAAGTCGAGGAGCAATTGCAGGCTCTCGGTGAGACGCAACGCGTACGTTCCGCGGACGGCATCCACGATCTGCTGCTCCGCCTCGGCGATTTGTCTAGCGAAGAATTGCTGGGGAGACTCGCTTCGGCAGACCTCATGCAGTCTGTAGATCGCCTGCTTCGCGCGCGAAGAGTGCTTGAAGTGAAGATCAGTCGCGAGAAGCGGCTCATCGCTGTTGAAGATGCCGCACGCTACCGCGATGGACTCGGGATTCCGCTGCCGCCGGGAATTGCACCGTCGCTGCTGGCGCCGGTGAATGCCCCTGTGCTGGAGCTGATTCGCCGCTATGCGCGCACGCACGGTCCCTTCACCGCCCAGGAAGCAGCGCAGCGATTCGGGCTCGACATGCAGCCCGTCGAAGCTGCTCTTCACGCCCTGGTGCTTGATGGCCGTGTCATCGAAGGAGGATTTCGCCCTGCCGGTGTCCACCGCGAATGGTGCGATGCCGAAGTGCTCCGCCAGATTCGCAGGAAATCGCTGGCCCGTCTTCGCAAGGAGATCGAGCCCGTCGAGCAGCAGATGCTCGCGCGTCTGGAGACGCACTGGCAGGGCGTACTGCAGAAGCGGCGCGGTCTCGATGCGCTGCTCGACACTATTGAAAATCTGCAGGGTGCTCCGCTGCCCGCCTCGCTCGTCGAATCCGCAATCCTGCCTGCGCGCCTGCAGAAGTATTCGCCGGCCGATCTCGACACCCTGATCGCCGCCGGTGAGGTCGTCTGGTGCGGACTCGATCCCCTCGGCGAACACGACGGCCGCATCGGACTGTATCTTGCCGACGGGGTCTCAACGCTCCTGCCCGGCCGCACTCCGACCAATGAGGCTCCTCTCACAGAGAAAGAACAGGCCATCCTCGACCAGCTCACGCGCAGCGGAGCCATGTTTTTTGCACAGCTCCATGACGCGCTGGGCGGAGGATATCCCGGCGAAGTCATTGACGCGCTCTGGAGCCTCGTATGGCGCGGCCTGGTCACCAACGATACGTTCCATGCGCTCCGGGCCTATGTCGCCAGGCCCGCATCGACGCGCCCAGCGAAGCGCCAGCACAACCTGCCTGCCTTCCGCTCCCGTCGAACGACGCCGCCCAGCGCGCAGGGCCGATGGGTATTGGTAGCACAACCGGACCGCAGCGCGCCCGAATCACTGACCGACCAGCCCACGCAGACCCAACGTAGCCACGCCCTCGCGCTGCAGTTGCTCAACCGGCACGGTATTGTGACCCGCGAAACCGTCACCCAGGAGAACATCCCCGGCGGCTTCAGTGCCGTCTACGACGTGCTCAAGGCTCTCGAAGAGTCGGGCCGCGTGCGCCGCGGATACTTCGTCGCCGGACTGGGCGCAGCTCAGTTCTCCCTGCCTTCAGCCGTCGATCTTCTGCGCTCGCTGCGCAACAGCCCGCAACCGGAGAAGCCGGAGATCGTAACGATTGCAGCTACAGATCCAGCAAACGTCTACGGGTCTGTCCTGCGCTGGCCGCAGGTAGCCGACGATTCTGCCGACGCAGCGGCGCGCTCTCTCACGCGTAGCGTGGGCGCATCGGTTATTCTCCGCAACGGCGAGCTGATCGCTTACATGCGCCGCAACAATCCGAACCTGCAGGTCTTTCTTCCCGCCGACGAGCCCGATCGCTCGAACACCGCGCGGGACCTCGCCGTCTTCCTCGCCACCGGCGCGCAGGAAACGATGCGCCACGACGAGAGCGGCCGCCATAGCGGCCTCCTGCTTTCCACCATCAACGGCGTTTCCATTCACGAGCACTGGCTGGCGCGCTTTCTTCTCGATGCCGGATTTCAACCCGCGCCGATGGGCTTCAACGTGCGCAGGGTCACTTCCGCAGCCGCCCCGACGCAGGAGGTGCAGTAGCGCTTGCCTGAAGGCGACACAATCTTCCGCGCCGCGCGTGCGCTTCACAAGGCCCTTGCCGGCTCGACCGTCACCGGATTCGAAACCCAATATGCAACCCTTGCCCGCACAAATGACACTGCTCCCGTGACCGGCCGCATCGTCGATAAAGTGGAAGCCCGCGGCAAGTGGCTGCTGATCCACTTCTCCGGGGACCTGATTCTCGTCACTCACATGCTCATGAGCGGTAGCTGGCACATCTATCGGCCGGTCGAGCGCTGGAGACGCCCGCGGGCGCAGATGCGGATCGTCCTCCAGACATCGCAGTATGAGGCCGTCGCCTTCTCTGTTCCTGTTGCGCAGTTTCACACCGCTCGCTCGCTCGAACGCCACGCCGTGATTCCAAAGCTTGGCCCCGACCTGCTCAAGAGCGGATTCGCGGAAGATGACGCGAAGGCTCGCATCCGCGCTCGCGCTGAGGAAGAGATCGGCAATGTGCTGCTCGATCAAAGAGTCATGGCGGGCATCGGCAATGTCTTTAAGTCTGAGATTTGCTTCGTCTGCCGCGTTCATCCCTTCCGCCGCGTTTCTTCGCTTTCCGGTCGCGAGATCGATTGCCTTATCGACTCTGCGCGCCGCCTCATGAGCGCCAACGTCGCCGACACATCCAGCGATCAGATTGCTATCTACACGGGCCTGCGCCGGACAACCGGCCGATCAGACCCTGCGGCTCGCGTGTGGGTTTACCGGCGCAAGGGCGAACCGTGCCGGCGTTGCGGCACAATGGTCGAAATGCGCCGGCAGGGGCCGGGCGCGCGCTCGACCTACTGGTGTCCGGAATGTCAGCCGCTTCAGCCTTTCGCCACGGCAAAGGCGCGGGGTCAGCGTTAATACAACGCAGCGAGCCCTAAAGCCGTCCGATACAATATCGCTATGCCGCCACTCAATTTATCGCGCAGGCGCCAGAAGTCCCCGCCTCCCGGTGAAACCGGACAGGAGGCTCTCTATCTGCGTTTTCTCAGCGAGAAGCAGGTGCGTGTGGCGGTAAAACTGCGCGACGGTGAAGTGGTGTCCGGCTGGATCGAATACTTCGACGACCGCATGATCCGGCTCACGCGCGAAGGTAAGCCGAATCTCTTTATCTACAAGAACCAGATTCGCACCATCACCGAGCAGGCCCGCCGTGGAGATGAAATACGCCGCCGTGGCACCCGCCGGCCTTCCGATACCGGCGCCCCCGAGAGTGGAAATTTTGCCTCCGACGAGCCGTCCAACGGAGAGCCCCGATGACCGTGCCTTCCGATCTGACCATCGCGTCGCAGGCATCTCTGATCGCCCGTGAAGCCGGAGCCCTGCTGCGCGACTACTACGCGCGCGGAGTCGCAACAGAATACAAAGGCGACGTGGACCTGGTCACCGAGGCTGATCGCGCTTCAGAAAAGTTGATCGTAGCGCGCCTGCACGACATTTTCCCGGCGCACGGCGTCTATGGCGAAGAGGGCACGCGCTCGCATCTCGATGGCGAATACCGCTGGTACGTTGATCCCCTCGATGGCACGACGAACTTTGCCCACGGTTTTCCGGTCTTCTGCGTCTCGATGGGGCTCGAGCGGCGTCCGGCCTCGCTGAGCGCTTCGCAGGACGGAGAAATCATCGCCGGCATCGTCTACGATCCGTTGCGCGACGAGCTTTTCGCGGCAGAAAAAGGGAAAGGCGCGTATCTGAACGGCGCACCTATCCACGTCTCCCGCATCGCTCACCTGGCGGAGGCGCTGCTGGCTACCGGCTTTCCCAGCCGCAAGCGCCACGACAATCCGAATATCCATTTCTACCAGCAATTTACGCTGCGCTCGCATGGAGTGCGCCGCGCCGGTGCAGCGGCCATCGATCTCGCCTACACGGCCTGCGGCCGCGTCGACGCCTACTGGGAGTTCAATCTGAATCCCTGGGATACTTCAGCCGGAGCGCTCCTGATCACAGAAGCCGGCGGCACCATGACCAGCTTTGACGGCAGCCCATTCCGCCTCGACAGCAGGGAAGTGCTGGCCACCAACGGCCTGCTGCGCGACGAGCTCCTGGGCTTCTTTAGCGAGATGTTTGCCGGCCACGCCCTCGAGCCGATTCCAACGCCCGCCGAATTTGCCGCGCTCCGCGCCAAACGGGAAAACTCCTAGCAGCTTTTTGACCGGATCACATCTTGCCGGCCTTAGGGTTCGGTACAATAATCTCGTCTAATCACCCTTACCGGAAGAGGATCTCCCATGGCATACGTAATCGCGGAACCCTGCATTGGCACCAAAGACACAGCATGCGTAGATGCATGCCCGGTGGACTGTATCCACCCCAAGAAAGATGAAGGCCCATACGGCGATCAGGAACAGCTCTTTATCGACCCCGTCGAGTGCATCGATTGCGGCGCCTGCGTTCCCGTCTGCCCGGTGTCGGCGATCTTCGCCGCGGATGACCTGCCAGAGAAGTGGGCAAGCTATACCGAGAAGAATTCCAAGTTCTACGGCCGCTAGGCTATCGCGATAGCTTTCTCAAACGCGCGGCCCTTGTGCTGCGCGTTTTTGCTTTTTGGCGCACAAGCCGTCTGTTCGGCACACCGCTGGCAAAGGAAGACAGGATGAACCAGAACTCACCAACCGGGCGCACGCAGGTGATGCGCCTGCCCAAGCGCGGCGACTACTCCGAAGCTACCGTCCACGGTATTCTTGACGCCGGCTTTCTCTGTCACGTCGGATTTGTTGCCGACGGGCAGCCGTTCGTAATCCCCACCAGCTATGGGCGAAGCGGCGACACGCTGTATATCCACGGCTCCGCGGCCAGCCGCATGTTGCGCACCCTGGCCAATGGTGTCGAAGTCTGCGTGACCGTTACGCTGGTTGACGGCCTGGTGCTGGCGCGCTCCGCCTTCCATCATTCCATCAATTACCGCTCCGTCGTTCTCTTTGGAACCGCGGCGCTGGTCGAGTCCGCCGAGGAAAAGACCGCGGCCCTTAAGGCAATCTCCGAGCAGATCGTGCCTGGACGATGGGATGAAGTGCGCTGGCCAACCGAGCAGGAGCTCAAGGCCACGAAGGTCCTGGCCCTCCCCATCTCGGAAGTTTCGGCGAAGGTTCGCACCGGGCCGCCCGTCGACGACGAGGAAGATTACGCCCTCAAGGTGTGGGCCGGCGTCCTGCCCTTCCGCGTGCATCCGGAAGCCCCGCTGCCCGATCCGCGCCTGAACGACGAATCGCAGTCGGTTCCGGCATATCTGCGAAACTACGCGAAGCGACCCGTTTAAGCATCGGGATTCCCGGCAACTGGACGCATCCCGCCGTAGACCTCTAAGATCGACTGTCGGCCCCGGCCGGATTCAGCGCTGGAAGAGGAAATTTGTCGCCATGCTCAAGCAGATAACAGCTTTCGCAGCCGTTCTCGCCTCTATATCGATTGCCGCTGCGCAAAATGTCACGATGGTCAGTGTAAGTGGAACTCCCGAGAAGACGATCGATGCCAAAAAGGCGAAAGCCGGCGAACCCGTCAGCGTCAAGGTCACTTCAGCCGTCCAGCTTAGTGACGGAACCAAGGTGCCGGCAGGTTCGGTTCTCACCGGTCATATCGACTCAGTGACTCCGTCGGAAAAGAAGAGCGATTCGACTCTCACTCTGACCTTTGACAAACTGCAGATCAAGAACGGAAATCAGATCGATGTAAAGGCAACGCTGGCCAGCGCGATGACGACCGCGCCGGGCGGCAGTAATGGGTACGATCCGGGACTCGCCCGCCAGGGAGCGCCGATCGATGCCAGCTCGAATGCGCAGAGCAATATGGGCGGGATCAGCGCCACACCGCATCCGATTGACGGGCTCACCGTCACAGGGTCTCCGCACGATGCCACTTCCGGAACACTCACGCAGGCCAAGGGAAATGTCCATCTTACGAACGGTGTGGTCCTGGTCGTTTCGATCGCAATCGTTCCCGCCGGAGCGAAAGTGCAATAAGGCTGCCCTTTCGAGATCCAGAAAAAACGCCCCGCAGGCTGCCGGGGCGTTTCTGTTTTGACTGCTTCCGCGTGCCTAGAACTGGTTCCAGAGGAACTGGTTGTAGACCTCGTGGTGGAACTGCACTTCCGCCGGCTTGACAGCCGTGCCTAGCAGACGCGGACAGCGATCCGCAGAGGCCTGCTTCAGGTCGGCATAGCGGGCCTTCACGTCTTCGCCGAGCAGCTTTGTGACCCAGGTGGAGTTGCGGAAGTTCTCGAGCGCCGTGTAGATGTTGTCGGGCAGGAAACGCTCCGCCGACCGCAGGTTCGGTGTCTTCGCCGTTTCGCCGTCCAGTCCCGACTTGAAGATGGAGTACATCACCAGGTAAGGATTGGAGTCCGGAGCGACCGCGCGAACTTCGATGCGCGACGACCTCTCGTTGCCGATCGGAATGCGGACCATCGCGCCGCGGTTGGTTGCCGAAGCGTTGAGCTGGTTCGGCGCCTCGTAGTGCGGATCGAGGCGGCGATAGGCATTCACGCTTGAATTCAGGAACAGGCAGATGTCGTTGCCGTGAGTGAGGATACGGTCGACAAACTCCCACGCAAACAGCGCCAGCTTCTCCTCGCCCTTCGGATCCCAGAAGATGTTCTTACCTTCTTTGCTGACCGAGATATTCGTGTGCATGCCGCTGCCGTTAACGCCGACCACCGGCTTGGGCAGGAACGATGCGGTCATGCCCAGACTCGTCGCAACCTGGCGGCAGATCAGCTTATAGAGCTGGATCTGGTCGGCCGCGGCCACCACTTCGCCGTACCCATAGTTGATCTCGAACTGCGAGGGCGCGACCTCGGGATGATCTTTCTCGTTTTCGAAGCCCATCGCGCGCTGCACTTCGGCAGTCGTGTCGATGAATTTGCGCAGCGGATCGCCGGGCAGCGAGTGATAGTAGCCACCGGTATTCACATACTCGAAGCGCCCGGTCTCGGGAAAGCGCTTCTCGGCGTCCAGGCCGGCGAAGAGAAAGCCCTCGATTTCATTGGCGGCATTCAGCGTATAGCCGTGCTTCTCATTGAGTCCCTGCGCATAGCCCTTCAGCACGCCGCGCATGTCCGCAGAGTACGGCGATCCGCCCTTGTCGATGACTTCTCCGAAGACCAGTACCTTGCCCGATCCGAAGTAGTCGGCGGGTGCAAAGTAAAACGCGCCCCAGTCAATTGCAAGGCGGAGATCGCTTTCCCGCTGCGCGGTGAAGCCGCGGATCGACGAGCCGTCAAAGGTGAGGTTATCGTAGCTCTTGACGATGAACTTCTTGTCGTAATCGAGCATGTGCAGGCGGCCTTCAAGGTCGCTGAACAATACAGTGACGGCCTTGATGCCCTTCTGATCGGTTAGATACTTCAGCCGCTCTTCCTGTATCTTGTCCGGCGCAACGCGCTTCATGCGCTGCTCTTTGGCCTTCAGATTCAACTCCTCCAGCTCTGCATACGACAACGCCAAAAAATTACGCAGTTCAGTCGACATGGATCTCCTCAGGATGGGTTGAGAACACAGCCTCCTCCAGTATCCCGCGTCGGCCCTTTGCGACTGGCCTGCAGGCTCTTAGCGCCCAAAAACGTGAAGGGGTTGTTACTCTGAATCAAGACTAATGGTCCAGTTCAAAAAGGGAAAATATTATTAAAAAATGTAATTCGGCAAATTTGATTTGTTTATATTGCCGTCCCGCCCGCAATCCGTCGCTTTGCTGGGCTCGCGTGCCCGCTGCCGAACCAACTCAACTATCCTGAACACTTGTGATCGCCCACCAGGCCGAAGCCCTGATTCTGCGCACCTGGCCCATCCATGAGGCCGACCATATCGTCTCGCTCTTCACGCGCGACCAGGGCAAGCTCAAAGGGGTCGCCAAGTCCTCCGCCAAATCCCGCAAGCGCTTCGGGGGAGCTCTCGAGCCGATGACCTACGTCCTCGCCAGCTACGTCGAGAAGCCCCGCCAGGAGCTCGTCCGCCTGGACTCCTGCGAGATCCTCATCTCGCCACTCTCCGAGCCGGTCGATTATGCCCGCGCCGCGGCGCTCTCCTTCTACGCCGAGGTCCTCGAAGAAACCCTGCCCGACCACGATCCCCAGGACCCCGTTTTCCGCCTCGCACTCGCCGTCCTCGACCACACCCGCGCCGCCCAGATCTGGCTTCCCGTGACCTATTTCAGCCTCTGGATCCTCCGCCTGATGGGCTGGATGCCCGATCTCGGGCACTGCCACGTTTGCGGACGGCTCTTCGCCGGCCAGGCCGCATACTTCCATCCCCAGTCCGACGGCCTGCTCTGCAGCGATCACAAAAACGCTGCCAGCCGGGCCATTTCCCCAGCATCGCTCGCCATTGCCGGCCGGATACTCCACACTCCGATCGCCGGCCTCGCCCCGGAAGATTGGCCGCGCAGCCGGGCAGCCGATCTCCGCCGCTTTGCCCTTCAGTCTCTGGAGCGTCACCTCGAACGCCACCTGCGCTCTGCCGTAGCCCTGAACAAACTTGCCGCGGATTCGCAGCCGTAACCCGGCAGCGCAACAAGGTTAGGCATTTTCGGAATCAGCTCATCCGCAGGCACCATCACACCGGCCGACGCGACCAATAAGGAGCGACGAGCCTGAAGAATCTTCAATGCAGCACAGCATTCCGAAAATGCCATTAGAATCCTCATAGCGCTCAATTTACGGAAAGCTACTGTGCCTGCAACCATTTCTTCTGTGACGGCTCCCACTCGCACCGAGCCGCTCACCTTTCAGCAACTGCTCTTCCGGCTCCAGAGCTTCTGGGCGGAACGTGGATGCATCCTTCAGCAGCCCTACGACGTCGAGGTTGGCGCCGGCACCATGTCGCCCGACACCTTCCTGCGCGTGCTCGGTCCAAAGCCGGTCAACATCGCCTACGCGCAGCCCTCGCGCCGCCCCGCCGACGGCCGCTACGGAGAGAACCCCAACCGGCTCTACAAGCACACCCAGTTCCAGGTAATCCTCAAGCCGCCGCCGGCTGACATTCAGGAGGTCTATCTCGCCTCGCTTGAAGCCATCGGCATCGACCTCTCCGAGCACGACATCAAGTTTGAGGAAGACAACTGGGAGTCGCCCACGCTCGGCGCCTGGGGCATCGGCTGGCAGGTGATGCTCGACGGCCAGGAGATCACCCAGTTCACTTACTTCCAGCAGTGCGGGGGCATCGATCTCGACCCCATCAGCGGCGAAATCACCTACGGGCTCGAGCGTCTGGCGCAGTTCCTGCAGGACCTCGACTCGATCTACGACATCGTCTGGGTGCGCAATCCCAAAACCGGCAAAGCGATCACCTACGGCGACATCCGCCTCGATGAGGAGCTGCAGTTCTCCGTCTACAACTTTGAAGCCGCCGAGGTCGAAAAGCTGTGGGAGCACCTGCGCCTCTATGAAGCCGAGTGCCAATCCCTGCTTGCCAGCTACAACGACACATTTTCGCCGGCAGCGGAGAAGAAAAACGAACGCCGCCAGAAGATTCACGACCGCGTCGTGCACGAGGGAGACGAAAGCGGATCTTCCGCCGCCACTCCTGCCGTCGAAGACGCGACCACCGAGAACCTGCCGGCGCAGCAGCGGCGCTTTCCAGTCCTCGGAGCCTACGATCTCTGCCTGCGCTGCTCGCACCTCTTCAATCTGCTCGACGCGCGTGGCGCCATCTCCGTCACCGAGCGGGTTGGCGTCATCGCCCGCATCCGCGCACTGGCCGTAGGCGTCGCGAAAGCCTACGTGGCGCAGCAAACAGGAACTCAGAGCGTGTCATCCTGATCGAAGCGCCTGAAGGCGCGAAGTCGAAGGATCTGCTTTTGGACATCCGGTCAGGCAAGGCCGCACGAGTCATCGAAGTACCACAGCTAATGGCTGAATTATGAACTTTCTTTTTGAAGTTGGACTTGAAGAAATCCCCGCCCGCATGATCGCCGCCGCGCAGGCTGAACTCGCGCGCCGCGTTGAAGATGTCCTTACGCGTGAGAGGCTGTTGAGCGCGGGCCACGAGATTCACAACTACTCCACGCCCCGGCGCCTCGCCGTGCTGGTCAACGGAGTGGAAGCCGCCCAGGCCGATGCGCAGGAGCACCTCACCGGACCCTCCTGGGCTGTTGCCTTCAAAAACGGCGAGCCTACGCCTGCCGCGCATGCCTTCGCGAAGAAAGCAGGAGTCGACGTCTCCGCCCTGCAGAAGATCACGACCCAGAAGGGCGAATACGTCTCCGCCGTCGTCGAACGCCAAGGCCGCACGGCGTCTGAAATTCTCACCGAGCAGCTGCCGAAGGAACTCACCGCGCTCTACTGGCCGAAGAACATGTACTGGCGCGCCGGCAAGCCCGAGCGCTTCGTCCGGCCCATCAAGTGGCTGCTGGCCCTGCTCGATCACGCCATCGTGTCGGTGGAATTCGCCGGAGTCCACGCGGCCAATCTCACTTACGGACACCGCATTCTTCACGGTGACGCCGCCGTGACCGTCGAGCACGCCGACGACTACCTCGGTGTTCTCGAAGCCGCCTTCGTTACCGCCGACGTAGAGCTGCGCCGCCACCGCATCCGCAAAGGCCTCGATGCCGCCGCCCGGACAATCTCCGGAGCCCGCTGGCGCGAAGACGAGCCGCTCGTCGACACCGTGACGCACCTCACCGAATGGCCGTCCGTCCTGCTCGGCAGCTTCGAGACTGAATACCTCGCTCTGCCTGAAGAAGTGTTGGTGACCGTCATGCGCGACCACCAGAAATACTTCGCTCTTGAAGACGCGCAGGGCAAACTCGCGCCATATTTTCTGACCGTGCTGAATACACAGGCTGATGAGCAAGGCACCGAGATTATCCGCCATAACAACGAACGCGTGCTGCGGGCGAGGTTCAACGATGCGCGCTTCTTCTGGACCGTCGATCAGAAAATCCCGCTCGTCGACCGCGTCGAGATGCTGAAGGCGGTAACGTTTCACGAACACTTAGGTAGCTATTACGACAGAATTAAACCCACCCAGCAGATAGCAACTGAGTTTGCTTATCAATTGAATACGCCAGAGCGGAAGATTGATGTCAATGCGTTGAAGAGGGCAATCGAATTAGGAAAAACCGATCTAACAACCGAACTGGTCAAAGAGTTCACAGAACTTCAAGGTATTGTGGGTGGACTATATGCGAGAAAACAAGGCTTGAACGCAAAGATAGCCGACGCGATCTATTGGCAGTATCAACCTGCGTCAATCAACGATCCAATACCTGAGACGATTGAAGGTCAGATTCTTGGATTAGCGGATCGCATGGCGACCATTGCGGATATGCTTGCAATCGGACTTGCACCTACAGGTTCGAAGGACCCATTTGCCTTGCGTAGAGCCGCGAATGGAGTAATTAGGATTCTTTCTGAAGCCAATCTTCCACTCTCCATCGATAAGGCGTGTGAAATTGTCGCAAATGAATCAAATGCTGGCGCAGCATTCGAGACACCAAATGAAACTACTGCGTTGGCAGAGCGATTGAAAAGATTCGTGAACGACTTGAAGAAATTTCTCGGCAAAGAGCGCTTAGAGTTTTATCTTCGCGACGTTCATGGTTTCGCCTACGATGTCGTCAATGCCGTCCTTGCAGCTGGGGTGGACAGTGTCCCCGATGCTATCGCCCGCACCAAAGCTTTGAAAGAAGTTCGTGATTCCGACGATTTCGTCGCTATCTCCGCTGCTTTCAAACGGATGAAAAATATTCTTCGTCAAGCTCGCGCGAAGTCTGTCTTGCCCCTGGACAGAGTCGATCCTAATCTCCTCGCTGATCCTGCAGAATGGGCCCTCTACAATGAGATGTTTCGCGTACGTATGATCATCGAACCAGTCCGCGCCGAGCAAAAATACCGCGAAGCCCTCGAAGAAATCGCGACCCTCCGCCCTCACGTTGATCTCTTCTTCGACAAGGTCATGGTGATGGTCGACGATCCAGAGATCCGCTCCAACCGCTTGGCTCTTATCGCGAGCGTCCTCGGAAGCTTCTCCTCCATCGCCGACTTTTCGGAGATCGTCACCAGCTAGCAATGCAATTCCTCGAAGGTATTCCCCTCGCCCCCTACACCACCTTCCGCATCGGGGGACCTGCGCGCTGGTTTGCAAAGGCGGGGACCGAGGAAGACATCTTCGCGGCAATCGAGTTCGCTCGCAGCCGCAACCTGCCGCTCTTCATCCTTGGCGGAGGCAGCAATCTGCTTGTTTCCGATGAAGGCTTCCCGGGGCTGGTGCTTCACATCGCTCTGAGAGGAATCGAGCAGACCTATCACTTCTTCCGCGTCGCCGCCGGTGAGAACTGGGACGAATTCGTTACTCACGCTGTCGCACAAAATTACGCCGGCATCGAATGCCTTTCCGGAATCCCCGGCACCGTCGGCGGAACCCCCGTTCAGAACGTCGGCGCCTATGGACAGGAAGTCGCGGAAACCATCGTGGCCGTGCGCACAATCGATCTGAACAATCTCGAAGTCAAAGACCTCTCGCCGGATGAGTGCAGGTTCTCCTACCGCCGCAGCATCTTCAACTCGACTCAACGTGGACGCTACATCGTCACCCGCGTCGACTACGCGCTCCGGAGGGATGGCCGTGCGCGTATCGCCTACGCGGATCTGAAGAAGCAATTTGCCGGAGGCTCCGAGCCTTCGCTTGCCGAAGTGAGCACAGCGGTCAGAAGCATTCGCCACCAGAAGGGCATGCTCATTGTCGACGGTGATCCCGATTGCCGCAGCGCGGGCAGCTTCTTCAAGAACCCTGTGATTGGCGCGCAACACTTCGCCCGCATTGCGGCTGGATTCGCGGAGCGAGTTCCGACCTATCCCGCCGGAGAAGGCTTCTTCAAGCTGCCCGCCGCGTGGCTGGTCGAGCAGGCCGGCTTTCACAAAGGCTACGCACTAGGTCCAGCCGGCATCTCCAGCCGCCACACCCTTGCGCTCATCAATCGTGGAGAAGCCAAAGCCTCCGACATCCTCGCCCTGCGTGATCGCATCGTCGCCGCCGTCGAGGAGAAATTCAGCATTCGCCTCGAACCCGAGCCCGTCTTTCTAGGTCCGGGCTAGGTCCGCAGCCTCAGCTCTGAAGGCGCATCCGCGCCAAGCTGCTCGAGCAGCCTCTCGCGATGCGCGGCAAGCACCTCGCGCGCCGGACCCTGGGCCTCGATCCTTCCGTCCTCGAGCACAATCGCATCCGCATTCATCTGCCACGCATCCGCGAGGGCATGCGAAACATAAAGCACCGGCACGCCAATCGCGCGCAGCTTGTCCACAATCGCTGTGCGCGATGCGGTGTCGAGCGCGGCGAAGGGCTCATCGAGCAGCAGCAGCTCGGGACGCGGAGCCAACGCCCGCGCCAGCGCAACGCGCTGCTGTTCGCCACCGGAGAGAGCTCCGGGCCGCCGATCGGCGAGCGCCGTAGCGTCAAGCAGATCCAGCATCTCTGCCACCCGCGCCTCTCGTTGCTCGCGCGTCAGATCATGGAGTCCAAAGGCAACGTTGGCCCGGGCGGTCAGGTGCGGGAACAGCGCAGGCCGCTGCGTAACGAAGCCAATGTGGCGTTGACCGGGCTCAACTGCCGTCCGGCTATCCGTGTCGGTCAGCACGCGCGACCCGAGAGAGATCCGTCCCCACTCGGGTGCAAGCAGCCCGGAAAGAATTCGCAGCAGCGTGCTCTTCCCCGCTCCCGATGGACCGAACAGAACCGTCCATCCCGGGCCGAGTTCAAATCGTGCTTCGAGATGGAAGCCCGCGTGGCGGTATCGCACATCCGCCCTAACCACTCCGCGCCTCATCCAGCGGCGCCCGCCGCTGCGAATACAGCAGCACCAGCGCCGCCAGAGAAATCGCCACCAGCAGCAGCGACGTCCGGTTGGCCTGCGCATATGCGAAATCCTGCACCTGGTCGTAGATCAGAATCGACAGCGTCCGTGTTGCGCCGGGAATATTCCCGCCGATCATCAGCACCACGCCGAACTCGCCGACCGTGTGCATGAAACACAGCACGGCAGCCGTCAGCACCGAACGCGCCGAGAGCGGCAGCAAAACCCGCCGCAACATCCGCCAGCGCGACGCTCTCAGCAACCGCGCCTGCTCCAGCAGCGCCGTATCCACGCCCGCGAAGCCTGCGACGAGCGGCTGCACCGCAAACGGCAGGCTGTAGATCGCCGACCCGACCACCAGTCCCGAGAACGAAAACGCCAGCGGATGTCCGGTCATCGCAATCCACGCCCGGCCGAATGCAGTCCGAGGTCCCAGCAGCACCAAGAGGTAGAACCCCAGCACCGTCGGCGGCAGCAGCAGCGGCAGCGTCGACACAGCTTCGACCAGTGCGCGCAGCCACGAGCGTGTAAAGACAATCCATGCCGCCAGCGGCACTCCGGCAATCAGCAGCAAGGCCGTCGTCACCACAGCCAGACGAAATGTGAGAGCAAGCGCCTGCAGGTCCATTTATTTCGCGGGAGCCAGCCCCGCCGCCTCAAGCTGTTGCTGCACGTGCGCCGACGCCAGAAAGTCGAGAAAGCGATGCGCCAGCTGCGTCCCCGCCGGGCGCTTCACGATCACCGCGCCCTGCAGAATCGGCGGATACGCATCCTGCGGCACCGGCACATAGTGTCCGCTGGCGCGTAGCCGCGGCGTGACCGCCGAGGTGAGCGAAATCAGCCCCAGCTCCGCGTTGCCCGACTCCACATACTGCGCCGTCTGCGCAATGTTCTCCGCGACGACCAGCTTCGGCTTCAGCGCGTCATAGAGACCCATGTGCTCTAACGCCGCCCGAGCCGCACGCCCATACGGAGCATGCTCGGGATTCGCCATCGCCAGCGATTTCAGCGCCGGGTCTTTCAGTGACTCCATCGAGAGCGAGCGGAAGCGGCTGTCGTTGTGAGCCCACAGCACCAGCGTGCCGCGCGCGTAAGCGACCGGCTCTGCCTCTTCCGACAGCCCTGCGTCAATCACGCGCTGCGGGAAACTCAGATCCGCCGCGAGAAACAGATCGAAGGGGGCGCCGTTGATAATCTGCGTTGCCAGCGTTGCCGACGATTGGTACGAAGCCTCGGCATGAATGCCGGTCTGATTCTCAAACTCCGCCAGGAGCGGCGGAAGAACCGGCTGCAGATCCGCCGCTGCGGCGATGCGCAGCACTGGCCGCCCGGACGAACTCTGCTGCCCACCCGAGCTTTGCACCAGGAGCACAGCCAGCAGGCAAACCAGCACGTGTCGCCGGTCAAACACGCAGCACCATCACCTCGGTTGACTTCACCAGGGCTGCGACCGTTTCGCCGACCTCCAGCTGCATCTCCCGCGCTGCCTCGGCGGTAATGATCGACGTGATCACCTGGCCGCCGATCGACAGCTTCACCTGCGCCAGCAGTCCGTCATATTTGAGCTCAACGATGCGGCCCGTCAGCTGATTCCGCCCGCTGATCGTGCGCATCATCTGCCGCTTCGGCGTCTCCGGCCGCTTTGCCTTGTGCAGAAACCCATCCAGCTCCGCTTCAGGAATCCGATAGTGACCGCCCGCTGTCTTCGCCGTCTTGATCTTGCCGTGATAAATCCACTGCTTGATCGTCGGATAAGAAATTCCCAGCCGCAGAGCCGCCTCACGAGGTGTTAAGAGCGCTGCCATGGCTGCGATTCTATACGAAATTTCAGTCGAATCTATACGAGACGCCGCCGAATCGAAGCTCCGGCGCCAAACCCGCGCGCCCGTTTCCCGCTGATATCCTGAAGAGACTCATCATGATGCAAGATACCCACCAGTTGCGCTGCACGGGATGCGCCCGCGTGATCGCAAACGAAGATCTAAAAGAGAATTTCCGCTGTCCCGAGTGCGGAGATCTGTACGAGGTCGAATACCCCGCCTGGAGCGTCTCCAACGCGACCGTTTCCAACACCACCTCTTCCCACACAACTGCGCCGGCTGCCTCGACAAAGCGCAACTTCCCCAATCCCAGCGCCCTGCGCTGGCTCTGGAAAGAGCGCCGCACCTCCTGCGAGCTGAAAGACCAGAGCGGTGTCTGGCGCTTCCGCGATCTGCTCCCCATCCTGCGCGACGAGGCGAACATCGTCTCTCTCCGCGAGGGCAACACGCCGCTCTATGATCTGCCCCGCGCATCGCGCGCAACCGGCATCGCCAGCCTCTACGCCAAGCACCAGGGCATGAACCCCACCGGCTCCTTCAAGGACACCGGCATGACCGCCGCTCTCTCCGTCGCCCACGAACGCGGATTCTCCTGGGTCGCCTGCGCATCCACCGGCAACACATCGGCCGCCATGGCCGCCTACGCAGCCCGCGCCGGCATGCGCAGCCTCGTCCTGATCCCTCAGGGCAAGATCGCCTGGGGCAAGCTCTCCCAGGCCATCGACTACGGCGCACTCACCTGCCAGCTCCGCGCCGACTTTGACGGCTGCGTGAGCGTCCTCGCCGAGGTCGTCCGCCGCGCGCCTGTCTACCTGCTCAATTCCGTCAATCCCTATCGTCTTGAAGGCCAGAAGACGCCTGCGCTCGAGATTGCCGAGGCCTTCGATTGGCAGGTGCCCGATCACCTCATCGTTCCCGGAGGCAATCTCGCCAACTCATCGGCTCTCGGCAAGGCCTTCCTTGAGATGAAGCATCTCGGCCTCACCGGCCGCGTTCCCAGAATCTCCGTTGTGCAGGCTGAAGGCGCGAATCCCCTCTACCGCAGCATGCAGGAGAGTGACGGCCGCGAGCTGACGCCGGTCGAGGCCCACACCCGCGCCAGCGCCATCCGCATCGGCAATCCCGCTTCGTGGAAGAAGGCCGTGCGCGTGGTGCATGCCACCGGCGGATCGGTCGAGCAGGTTAGTGAAGCCGAGATCGCGCTCGCCAAGGCCGAGATCGGAGCCGAAGGCATCGGCTGCGAGCCTGCCTCGGCCGTCACACTGGCCGGCCTCAGGAAGTTCATCGCCGCCGGTAAGATCGACCCCTCGGAGACCGTCGTGCTGCTCCTCACCGGCCACTCGCTCAAGGATTCCGAGTACACCATCCAGTACCACCGCGGCGACCTTCTCCGTGACGATGAGCTGACAGCCCTCCGTGCCTCGATCGACGCCACCCGCCGGAATCCCGTCGAGCTCGACGCCGATCCCGACCAGGTGCTCCGTGCCCTCGAACAGGTAGCGCGATGAGTGCATCCCCGCTCCACCTGTGCCTGCCGGCGACATCGGCGAATCTCGGCCCCGGCTTCGATACGCTGGCCATCGCACTGAATCACTCCCTCGAGATCGACGCCCGCGAGGCCGCATCGTTTTCCATCCATGCCACCGGCCGGGGTCCTGAAGTCTGTGGATCGCTGGAGCGCAACCTGCTGCTCGATGTCTATCGCAGGACACTCGTCGCGCATGAGCGTGAGGTGACGCCTCTCGCGCTGGAGGTCAAAAACGGCATTCCTCTGGGCATGGGCTGCGGCTCATCGGCTGCCGTCCGTCTCGCCGGCGTAGCTCTTGCATCGCACTTCGCCGGACTCGACTGGGATCGCGACCGCATTCTCGCCGAGGCGACAAAGTTCGAGGGGCATCCTGACAACGCGGCCGCCTGCTGGCTCGGCGGATTCGTCGCCGGCTGCTGGGATGGCGCGAAAATCAGTGCCGTTTCGCTCCCCGCGCCCGCCGCGTGGCGTGCCCTGGTTGTTCTTCCGGAAAAGCCGCTGCCGACAGCGGCGTCGCGCGCTGTCCTTCCCCATAGCTACGAGCGCACGGACGTCGTCGCCAACCTGCAGCGCGTCGCCGTGCTCACCGCCGCCTTTGCCGCCGGCCGCGGAGATCTCATCGCCGAAGCGATGCGCGATCGCATGCACCAGCCCTATCGCAGCAAGGTTTGTCCGCTCCTGCCGCGCCTGCAGCCTCTCACCGGCACTGAGGGCATCCTGGGCGTGTGCCTCAGCGGTGCCGGGCCCGCGGTGCTTCTCCTGGTCGAATCCGAGGACGCAATTGAGGCAGTGGAAGCACGCGTGCTGGAAGCCGTCTCCGGCCTCGGCAGCAACGAGATTCTTCGCTGCCGGATCGAGAATCACCCTGCGGAAATGCGCTCCTGAAACGATATACCACCGTCGTAACATGAACGTTCGATTACCTTAGGATTACCTAAGATTGCTTGCCAGAGGGCCTCAGAAAGCAATACTTTCGCAGCGTGGGCAGTTCTGGGGGAGGGCTGCTCTAGCGCCCGGGTTTCCTTGATTGGGAACCCGGGCGCTTTTACGTTTGCCCGATCCTCGCGCCACCGCTCTTCTCGGCCGCGAGAGTAATCGTGGACAATGAGTTCCATGCGCCTTCTCTATCAGCCCCACCGTCCGCCGGATTGGGAGGAACGCAGGGCGACCTGCCGGCACAAATGGTCCGTCCCTTTCGTGAAGTTCGAATGGTGCCTTGAGTGGATAGCGTGGGCTCTGGGAAACTGGGCCTTCCTTGAGGTCCTTGAATACCTCAGCACCTTCTCGGTTCTGATCGCTGTGATTTTTTATTTTTCCGAGAGCGGCGACCGCATCCGGCAAAGGCACTACGCTGCCTGGGCCGTGATCAACAGCGCGCAGGGCAAGGGAGGCAGCGGCGGGCGCATCGACGCCCTCGAGGAACTCAACCGCGATCGTGTGGCGCTCACCGGCCTCGACGCCTCCTCGGCATTTCTTCAGGGCGTCGAGCTGCCCAATGCCATGCTGGGCCGTTGTTCCTTTCAGGCGGCAGACCTGCGGCAGAGCATGCTCCGCTCCTCTGACATGACCTTCTGCAACCTGCGCTCGGCAAACTTCCGCAATGCCGACCTCGAACATACCCAGCTTGCCGACGCCGATCTCACCGAGACCGATCTCACCGGCGCGGACCTCACTTCGGCAAATTTACAGCGCGCCGACCTCTCCAACGCTGATCTGAGGAGAGCCAATCTCAGCGGAGCGAAGTGGCGGGAGATCGCCTCTCTTCGCGGAGCGAATGTCTTCGGCGTGAAAAATCCCCCGGACGGCTTTCTTCCCTTTGCGCTCGCTCACGGAGCCGTCTCCGCGGAAACCGACGAGCAGTGGACCGCCCTTCAAAATGCGGTGAAACATTAGGATATGCGGCCGAGTTCCCCGGCCTGCGCCCCGGCATTGTCGCCGGAAAGTCTCTGCCCTGGTTATCTGCAACTTAGAGCGCAATCCTATCTCTCCGATATCTTTACCGGTCACGGTTTCTTGAAGAAGCCGTAAATTCCATCCCTCGTGCCTTCTCCAGAGACACAACGCTTACAACAATAAGACGAGCGTCCGACTTCTCCGTGGCAACTCTCCCTCCGCCAAAGCCTAGCCTCATGCCGGGCTGCTCTTTAACGAGCCCACGCAGGTACAGGAGAAGCACCATGGATAAATCTGAAAGCATTGTTCAGCGTCCAGTGAACCGCAGATCGTTTATGAAGAGCGGCGTGCTGGCGGGAGGCGCAGCTACGCTGGGCGCCGGGTTACTAAACGGAGGCAAATCAGCCTTCGCACAGGATGGCGGCGGTCTTACGCGGGGAGATGCAGCGATCCTTCGTTTTCTGGCTGCAGCCGAACTCATCGAAAGCGATCTATGGACACAGTATGCGGAACTGGGTGGTATCGGCAATGATCCGCCCATTGAGGTAGATCCAACCCCAAACCCGCCGTTGAACGCCTATCAGATGGCCTTGTCGAATCTCGATGGTGATGGCCCGCAATACATTACCAGCAACACGCTCGATGAAGTGAGCCACGCGGCATTCCTGAACGCGTTTCTGGAATCGAAAGGTGAGGAACCGGCCGACCTGGACGCCTTCCGCAATCTGCAGGGAAGCACAGCTACGGGAGCTCAGAATATCGGGCGCCTGACCAACCTGATGCACCTGAACGTTGACACAAGCTGGTTCATCCGTTATCGCAGCACAACAAACCCTGATCTTGGCGCCACGTTTCCGCAAGCCGTTACCATCACCAACCGCACTGCCATTCCCAGAACGGATGCCGATTTCGAGGGTGTCAATCACATTCAGGTAATCGCAAATACCGCAGCCTTCCACTTTGGGACAATCGAACAGGGCGGCTCGAGTCTGTATGCGGCAATGGCCCGGAAGGCAAGCAGCGCAGAAGTTCTCGAGATCACGCTGGGTATCGGTGGAGACGAAGTCGCTCACTTCCTCGAATGGGTCGATTTTGCCGGCAACGGAGTCCAGCAGCCTGTAGCACCTGTCTCCGACGGAGGCTTAACGTTTCCTAATTTCTTCAGCCCCCTCAATCCCCTGAAACAACCCAGCCTGATCTTTCCCGTTCCCTGCGAATTCCTCAGTCCTAAGCTTCCTCACTGCGCCATCATTCGTCCCCTGACCGACAAATTCGCCGGCGCCAGGGCGGTGGTGACGTTCCTGACGGATATGAACCTGTTTGACGGTCAGCCTAAGGAGTTCCTCGCCACTCTACAGAGGTTCGCCGACGAGGCGGACTCCGCCAGCCGCGGATTCTAGCCCTTCTTCCCCGTCCAGCCCCGCCCCGCGTTCCTCCACACCTGCCCGTTTGGGTGGGCGCGGGCGGCTCCTTTGGCGAGCCCGGGGTGTCCCATTCCGGGCCTCAACTTCACTCGCCGTTTGCGACTTTTTACTCCCTTCGTCATCTATATGTTCGGTACACTGTATTGAGTAGAGTCGCGCGGGGTACGAGGCGCGATCCAAAGACTCAACGCAGCGAGCCAAGGAGAAATAATGGCGGTTCAATCAATCGTGGAAGTTAGCGATGCAAACTTTGATCAGGAAGTGCTGAAGTCAGAACAGCCGGTCCTGGTCGATTTCTGGGCAGCATGGTGCGGCCCCTGTAAAGCGCTTGCTCCGACCGTCGACGAAGTGGCCACGCAGTACGCCGGCAAGCTGAAGGTCGCCAAGATGGATGTGGACCGCAACCAGGCGACCCCCATGCGCTATGGCATTCGCGGCATCCCTGCGCTGCTGCTCTTCAAGGGCGGCAAGGTGGCCGATCAGATCGTGGGCTATGTCCCCAAGGACACCATCGATCGCAGTCTGGCACGGGTAATCACCGCTGAGCCTGCGCCTGCCGTCGCCAAAGCGGCTCCAGCTCCGGTTGTTGAGGACGCCGTGGCCCCGGCAGCTGTAACAGCGAACGTTATCAAGTAATCTCAAGCCCGGGGCTCTCTTCACTCCCGGGCTTTTTTGCGCCCTGTTTTTTTGAAATCGGCGCCATTGGCAAGCCTGCGCCGTAGACGCGGCTCAAGGCCCATCTCAATTTTGCTCGGTCAAAAAGCATCCTTCCCACTTGCCAGCGCGTACTGTAACCGGAGACGATGAAACGCGTCGTATAAGTAGCAGCTCCATGTTGATACGCAAATCCACCGATATCTCCGATTCCGAAATCACCCCAAAATCGGCCTATCTCAACCGCCGCGCCTTCATGGCCGGCGCAGCTGCAACCGCGGGAGCCGCGCTAGTCGCCGGCAAAGCCATCGCCCGCCTGGTTTCCCCCGAAACATCGGTTCACGCGGATACAAAGCTCACCACCGTCAAGAGCCCGCTCTCGCTCAACGGCGTGCCCGCAACCTCGCTGCAGGACATCACCCACTACAACAACTTCTACGAATTCGGCGTCAACAAGGACGATCCCGCGCGCAACGCCTGGCGCCTCAAGACGCGCCCCTGGAGCGTCTCCATCGAGGGCCTGGTCAAGAACAAGCAGAAGATCGACATCGACAGCCTGATGAAGCTCCATCCGCTCGAAGAGCGTATCTACAGGTTCCGGTGCGTCGAAGCCTGGAGCATGGTGATCCCCTGGGTGGGCTATTCGCTCTCCGAGCTCATCCGGAAGGTCGATCCCCTCCCCTCAGCCAAATACGTCCAGTTCATCTCCCTCGCCGATCCCAGCCAGATGCCTGGCCTCAGCGAGGCCAACCTCGACTGGCCTTACTCCGAGGGCCTGCGTATGGACGAGGCCATGCACCCGCTCACGCTGCTCACCTTCGGCCTCTATGGTGAAGTCCTCCCCAACCAGGACGGCGCGCCGGTCCGCATCGTCGTGCCCTGGAAATACGGCTTCAAATCCGCCAAATCCATCGTCAAAATCCGCTTTGTCGACAAGCAGCCGCACACCACCTGGAACGACATGGCTTCCAACGAGTACGGCTTCTACTCCAACGTGAACCCTAACGTCGACCATCCCCGCTGGAGCCAGAAGACCGAGCGGGTCATTGGCGCATCCATCTTCCACCAGCGCCAGCCAACGCTGATGTTCAACGGCTACGAGGATCAAGTCGCAAAACTGTACACCGGAATGGACCTGCGTAAGAATTTCTAACGCATGTCCAATCGCGCGATTATTGTCCTCAAGGTCCTGGTACACGCCGCCTGCCTCGCCCCGGTCGCCTGGCTTGTCGTTCACCTCATCCAGAACAATCTCGGCCCCGACCCCACCGCCACCGTCACCTTCTTCACCGGCCGCGGAGCTCTGCGCCTCCTCGTCATCTCGCTCGCCGTCACACCCGTGCGCAGGCTCATCACGCGTCTGTCCTGGCTGATTCGCTTCCGCCGCATGCTCGGCCTCTACGCCTTCTTCTACGCCTGCCTGCACCTGCTCACCTACGTCTGGCTCTACGCCGGATTCAGCCTCTCGGCCATGATCGACGACATCACCCGGCGCCGCTTCATTACCGCCGGGCTCACTGCCTGGGCGCTCATGGTGCCGCTCGCCGTCACTTCGACCACCTGGTCCATCCGCAAGCTCGGCGGCAAAAACTGGAACCGCCTCCACCGCCTCGCCTATCTATCAGCAATCGCAGGGGTTGTGCACTACTGGTGGGGAGTCAAGCCGGGCGTCACACTCCCCGCCGACATCACCATCGTTCTCGTCATTCTCCTCGCCGCGCGCCCCATCCTCACCTGGTGGTCGAAGCGCAAAAGGGCGACAGTCTCCTGATCCGCGCAACTCCGTCCTCCGGAAAGGGGTCAATACAAGCGTGCCGTTCCTTGCCGAGGCGACTTATGCGTCGAGATGCAGCCCTCCTTATTTCCCTTCTCGCAACCGCGCTCGTCTGCTCCGCGCAGACAAAGCATCCCAGGAAGGCGACCCCATCGCCTGAGCCTCACCACGCCGCCGCTCCTCTTCCGCCGCTCAACAGCCAGGAGCGCGCCGCGCAGATGATCAACCGCTTCACCTTCGGTGCCCGTCCCGGAGACGTCGAAGCGGTCCTGAAGATGGGCCCCGATGCCTGGTTTGAGCAGCAGCTCAACCCCGACTCCATCCCTGACCCGATCCTCGACCAGCGCCTCGCCGCATATCCGTCGCTTTACCTGCCGCCCCCGCAGTTGCTCCTCGAGTTCCCGTCGAACCAGATCATTCGCCAGATCGCCGACGGCCGCCGGCAGATGCCCTCCGACCCCATGCTCCGGGGAGCCTACGAAGTCCTGCTCGCCAAATACAACAAGCGCCAGATGGAGCAGAAGGCCCAGCAGGGGACCAGTCCCGAGATGACCGACGAGCAGAAGGGAGCCGAGCGCCGTCGCCAGCAACCCGCCGCGCAGGTGCTTGCCGGCCAGATCCTCGCCTTCCCCAGGCCTGAGCGCATGCAGGCCATCATGAAGCTGCCCGTCGAGCAGCGCATGACCCTGACCGAATTTGTCCCCGATCCCCAGCGCGGTCTGCTCCTCAACGACTTCTCGCCCCGCGAAAAGGAGCTCTTCTACCTCATGGCCGGCGGCCCGGACGGAGTGCGCGTCATCGACAATGAGTTGCAGCAGGCCAAGGTCCTGCGCGCCATCCTCAGCGAGCGCCAGCTGCTCGAGGTCATGACCGACTTCTGGTACAACCACTTCAACGTCGACATCCGCAAGGACGCGACGCAGTGGTACGCACCCACCTACGAGCGCGACGCCATCCGCGCCCACGCTCTCGGCAAATTCGCTGACCTGCTCCTCGCGACCGCGCAACATCCCGCCATGCTCTTCTATCTCGACAACTGGTCGAGCATCGGACCGGACTCAGTCGCCGCCGGCCGTCCCAATCAGAAAAAGAAGGACCGCGGCCTCAACGAGAACTACGGACGCGAAGTCATGGAGCTCCACACCGTCGGCGTCAACAGCGGATACTCGCAGGCCGATGTCACCAACCTCGCCAAAATCCTCACCGGATGGACCATCGACCAGCCGCAGCAGGGCGGCGGATTCGTCTTCGACCTCCGCAAGCACGAGCCCGGCTCGAAGCAGTGGTTCGGGCAGAAGATTCAGGAGAACGGCTACGTCGAGGGCCAGCGCGCCCTCGAATGGCTTGCCGCCCAGCCGCAGACGGCGCACTTCATCTCCTATGAACTGGCTCAGCGCTTCGTTGCCGACGACCCTCCCGAGGATCTGGTCGACCGCATGGCCAAGACCTACATGGCGACCGGCGGCGACATCAAAGAGATCCTGCGCACCATGGTCCACTCCCCTGAGTTCGATTCCGAGAAGTATTACCGCGTGAAGGTAAAGACGCCGCTTGAATTTGTCGCCTCGGTCTTCCGCGCGACCGATACGAATCCGGCGAATCCCGGAGCCCTGGTCAACGTCATCGCCCGCATGGGCGAGCCGCTCTACCAGATGCAGCCGCCGACGGGATATTCCACCACCGCCGACCACTGGATGAACTCTGGCGCGCTCGTCGACCGCCTCAACTTCTCCATGCAGTTTGCGAACAGCAAGGTTGGCGGCATCCGCTTCGATGCGCCGCGCCTCCTCGCCGAAGGATTATTCGCGCGTACCGCCACCCCGTCTGCATCCCTCCACGGTGGAACGCATGCTGAGGCCATCGCTCTTACTTCAACCGGCCTTCCCAGCGGCGAGGACGAAGCGCTCGGCCTGATGGAGCAGATGCTCGTCGATGGCAAAGTATCGGCAAAGATCGACGATGTCATCCACAAGGAACTGGCCAGCGCCCAGCCTTCCAGCGATCCCGCCCAGACGCTCGACACGATCACCGCGCTGCTCCTGGGCGCGCCAGAGTTCCAGATGCACTAAGCAGCGCAACCCTGTTTCATTACCCTCGGACCAGGGGACGCCCTCGCATGCTGCGGAACAGCGGCGTTATGGCGCTCACGGCGAAAGTCTGCGAAAACGGGTTACCCGGGTTCGCCGGCAGTTCGCCATAGGAGCTCGTGGCTCTTTCACAGGTGAATCCGGTAATGTCCGCGATGCATGTCGCCGGTTCCTCATTCGTTACCGACAGCGGGCTGGACGCTGAATACGTAATGGTCCCCGCGCCCGATGTGAGCACCGCACTCTCTCCGTTGACCGGCCCGACCAGGTTCAGCGTGAATGCGATGATCGGCGCGACGTCGCTCCCCGACAACCCATTCGCCACCAGCAGCGCCGGTATTGTTGGCGGCGACGGGGTGTAGCTCACTCCATTCACAGTCCAGGTAACGCTGGTCACGTTTCCGCTCGAGTCGTTGCCCAGGGTGATCTCATATATGCCCACTGGGAGGTTCCCCGTAGTCGGCACATTGGGCCCCAGAGGAGTCGTGTATTCGCCGCCCGGAAAGATGACCACGCTGCTGAAGGTGTGCCAGGTATTGATCGCCCCCAGAAGCTGCGTGCCCCACAGATTGATGATGTACTGCTGCCACGCCGGGTAATTGGGATTCGACGACGACGAGGGTGTCGGCGAATAGCAGTTCAACTGGAAGCTCAACCCGGGAGTTCCGGTAGGTGGAGCAGCCGGGCATCCAGGCGGCGCAGCGCCCGTTGACTCCCAAACGATCTCTTCGGTGACCTGAATCTTCACGGATACGTTGATCAGGTTCGCGCAGCCGCTGGCTGTGGGCTGATACATGAAGTAGTTGTTGTTGCTCCCCAGGCCGCCTCGTGGCTCACCCGGACCCGGGCTCGGAGGCGGCACCGGTGCCTGGACCTTCACCCCGCCTTGATCGGAAGGAACTTTGTTCAAGCCGCAGAGCGCCTGCCCCGCGGTAAGCACATCGCCCACCACCAACGCTGGCACCCCTACCGGCAGACGAGTCTCGATCAGCGGAGGCGCCCCTGTCGGTGGACCAGCTTCGGCTTCGATGCTGTCAACCGGCGCGCTGCGCGCGTGATGGTTCACGAACAGGGTGACCTGCGCCCCAGGAACGACATCCTTCGCCAGGACTGAAGTGGCGCTGGTCAGCACATAACTGCCCACGATTGCAGGAACCGACAGTTTAGGAGGAGGTTGAACCCGGACCGCGGGCGCCGGCGGCACGCTCGCGCCGCAGCCCAGTTGCTTCACAAAAATCTCTTCGTTGGTGACCAGTGGCCAGAACAGCTTCACAGGAAAATTCGCCGTCGTTGCCACGACCGGGTTCGAGCGTGGGATCACCGGTGAACCCTGCGCGAAGACCTGAATCAGGCACCCGGGATTCGCCCCCTTGACGAATACTGAGCTCGCGCAATCGTAGAGCGGCTGCTGCAGCGTAGGCGGCGGGTACGGACCCGGCGGTTCCGTGACCGTCACCGAGGTATAGCCGGGGCTGGGCAGCGACCTGTCGCAAAGCAGTGCTTCGATCCGAAGTGTAACCGGACCAACTGCTCCAGACGGATACCAGCCTTTCGGCAATGGAACCGGGCCCGGGCCGGATACGCCGCATGATCCGAGATCTTTCAGCTGTGGCCCGGCCGTCGTGCTGTAGCTGGCTTCCAGCGTCAGGATTTCATTCCCCACAATGTCAGAAACATTCAGCACCGTTACGTCCGCGCACGGAGCATAGGAGACCTTCGGAAATGGGGGAGCGTCCGGCTTGACGGTGAACGATGTGGTCGGCGCCTTGTCCTGATCGCACCTCGTGAAGTACTGCTGCGCCGTCGCCGAACCGGCAAGCAGAGGCGGAGCCAGGTCGTAGAGGTTATAAGAGCTCGACGGACTGGTAGCTGCGTATTCGTTGCTGCCATTGACGATCCTCAGGTCCGCGCCAGGCTGCGTGTGAGAGAAGTTCAGGTTGGTCTGGCACGCCAGGGGAGCAGGCGGCCCGATGACCGGCGCTTCGAGAGCTGGCGCCACCGGGACAGGATTGCTTGACGTAGTGGCACTCTTCACCACCCCGATGTTCTGCTGGGCTTCCAGAACAGCGCCCTCCCCTACAACCGCGGCGAGCTGGAACCACTGAGGAGACTGAGTCACATTTGCAGCACTCACCAGCGTCGTCGCCCCACTCTTAACGGTCAGCGTCGCGCCCTGAATCAATCCGTCAACGTAAATCCAATCCATGCACGTGCACAGTCCGGATGCAAAGATCGGCGCCGGCAGCGGCTCGGG